>Ga0172377_10006260_pt1 | contig 12257 bp, 15 predicted proteins | sample Pumphouse3metaG_FD_119749 | JGI IMG/M metagenome (GOLD analysis project Ga0172377, IMG submission 119749) | Leachate microbial communities from a municipal landfill in Southern Ontario, Canada - Pumphouse #3 metaG | ecosystem: Engineered > Solid waste > Landfill > Unclassified | place: Canada... | reverse complement strand
GGTTTGCTATCTTTTTGTGTGCTCTTACAAGTTCCAGTCTTGCCCTTTTACGGTTGTTCGATTTCTTTTTTCGCGATAGCATCCTGTTTAAACGACGTATTCTGTCCGCTGACTGCTTGAAAAACAACGGAGACTCGATGATATATCCGTCCGATGTCGTCAGGAAGTTCTTAAGCCCGAAGTCAAGCCCGACGATTTTACCCGATCCCGGCTTTACTTCAGGCTTTTCGGTTTCACGTGCGATGCAGATGTATAAGTCTCCCAACGAGTCTCGTTTGACGGTTACTGTCTTGATCTTCCCTTCGACTTCGCGAGACTTGAAGTATTTATATGTGTCGCCCATAATCTTGATCTTATTACCGTCAAGCAGCTTATACCCCGACTGCTTCAGCGTAAAGGATTTGTATTTGGCGATTTTTTTAAACGATGGCGGAGATGACTTTATACCTTTATTTTTGTTTTTAAAAAACAGTAAATAGCTCCTGTTGATCCTTTCGGCTATATCCTGTATTGCCTGTGAGCCGAGAGTATTCCAGTTAGCAAACCTTTTCGTCTTTTTGAGCTTCGTTATATGCTTCATGAGCTTATATAAATTAAGGTACTTTCCGTACAGTCGGTAATATCTTCTGTGCAGGGCTATCAGGTGGTTGTATATGCGCCCCGCGGTGTCGATCGACCTGTGCAGTTTCTTATTTCTCTTTGAGTTATAGAGTTTAAAACGATATGTTATCATTTGCCTTTCTGCCCTTCGATATATTTACGGACAGTATCTTCCGAAATATGACCTACCGACTCGCAAAAATACGATCTTGTCCAAAGGGACGGCAAACGGCTTTTTAGCGACGGAAATTCCTGTCTTAATATCCTTGAAGTGTATCCTTTCACCTGCTGAACAATGTAGTGCGGGCTGTTGACGGGTGTGGTTTTTACAAACAGGTGCACATGGTCCGGCATGATCTCCATCTGTACGATTTCGACATCTATCTGACCGGCCTTTTCAACCAGCAGTTCTTTAAGGCGTGTCTCTACGGCGCCGGTCAATACCTTACGACGATATTTGGGACACCATATCAGGTGATATCCGATGTTATATACTACAGTTTTTGCTTTAGTCCACCGTTTTCCGCTCATAAGTTTATTTTAATACAATTATTAGATATTTGCAACATATCTAACCTTTGCTTTTCATCCCACATTTTAAAATATGGGCTTTCTCGGCAGGTTATCGTAAAGTTCTTCAACTTTAAGGTCAAGAGCTTTTACCGTTTCTTTCAGTATTTCTATTTCGTTTGGAAACATTGTCGATATATCGGGGTATATTTCAGGAACAGACTCCAAAAGGCTGTAGATATACGACGTATCTTCCGCCAGGATTTCCGTTTTTTGCGCCCACAAAAGCATTTTGGCGGCAATTCGTTCTTTGTGTTTGAAACGCCGAAGTGAACAAAGAACGTCGAAGACATCGTTCCTGGAAAACCTTGATACGAAAGCGCTCATTTTGTTTCCGAGTAAGTTTCTAAGCGTGTCTACCCTTATCGAAACGTCATCAATCATTATGGCGGGCCTTTTGATTTTTATGCTTAAATGGTCCTTGGCGAAACTTATTTTTTCGGGAGCTCTGATCAATATATATTGTTCGTTCGATACCACTAAGTTTTTTGAAAAGATATTTTTAAAATAAAGGCCGAGCTCCGTAAAGTCTACGTCCTTTACGGTAAAAAAATCAAGGTTGTCTATCCTTCTGTGTCCGAGCCAAAACACGGAAAGGGCCGCGCTTCCGGTCAAAAAAAAGTATTCTCGTATCGGTTTCAACGAGAATACTTCTTTACAGGAGTTTCTTAACCTTTCGTTCCAGCACTCTCTGCGCTCTTTAAACATATTCTTTTCCACGCCCTTAGTTTATTTTTCCCGAGCCTGAAAAATTTGCGATTTTCGATTACGTTGATTATTTCTTCGGGCGTGAATATACGTATGGCGTCCGATATCTTTCCCGCTTCTATAAACCTTATAAGAAGTAATTCAAGCTCGTGTTTTTCTTTTTTGTTTCCCTTTCTCAAGGAGTCTACATAAGAAACGAACTCCTTAGCCATCATGGATTCCAGTTCCGGCCTGTCCCAAAATATATATGTATGAGACGGCCTGTAATTTGATATAAATTCTTCTTCCCATCCTATTTCTTTATTCATTTACTTGTCTCCTTATCATCGATTTTCGATTTGCATTACCGTCATTATCTTCATTGAAGTCTCTACCTTTCTATTTCCGCCATATCGGAATATCTCGATATTCGGCCGTTTTTCATTATTATCGCTTCGATTCTGTCTTCGTATCCGACTACCGCCACGCATTCGTCGTCCTTTTTGCTTAAAATCAGGTAAGCTTCGGGGACTTGACTTTCGCAGGCGTCAATCATTTTTTCATACAACTCCCGAGCACAGGGAGCGTTTTTAATGACCGGCCACAATCCTTTTTCCGTATAAAGCAGGGCATCTTCGTGTTTTTCGAGCAGCAGTTGGCACATTCTTTCCGCATAAGATTCTACGTCTCCCTTTACCGGAAAATAACCCGACATTCGCAGGCATCGGAAGTATTTTTCGTCTTCGGATACTTCTTTATCGAATCCTACGGCTTCTCTTAGAGATTTTGTAAAAGGTATAAATATTTCAGTTTTCTTCATTTTTCCTTTCCTTTCTTGTTGACAATTGTTATACTTTTTAATATTATATAACATAAGGCTGTATAAAGGAAGGTGTCGTCTTGTCCAGAAAAAAAGTACTCAGGCAGGTTGAAAAAGAAGCTTGTTCAATTGACAGTCTCATAGAAGAAATTCTTTCCTATTCTGTAGGAGAAGGAGAATTCTTAAAGGCGGGAAATAACTATATAATAGACGGGAAGGAATATAAACTGACGGATATAATAGACGGCGATCCCGTCGTATTGGTTTTCCTGTCCGAATCCGGAAGCAGAATTGATGTAACTCCCTACTCGGAAGTGATAATAAATGAATCCTGAAAATCCCGAAAAGTTGGTTCCGATTCCCGACTGGTACGCAAAAAAGGCGCTGCCGATACTTAAAAAAATGTGGCGTGATTTTATCAATAAAAAAATCGAAGTGGACACACAACAGTCAAATCACTACAACTCCGTCCTTCCCTTTGAAAAGATCAAAAAGACGAACAAGTCCGGGGAAGTATATGAAAACGTCGAGATGCCCTTTGGATCGTTTCTTTTCGCCTTTTTCGGCTTCAAAATCGAGTTTGAAGACGGACAGCCGTGCGTTTCTGAATCATCTCTCGAAAAAATAAAGGAAGCGATAAAATGTTAGCGGGATATTCCAAAAAGAAACGAAATCGGGCGGTATTTTTTGTCATGGGCCTTCTGGCGGGTTTCGTATCGGGATTTTGTATAAAGACGATCAATCCCGTTCCCGATATATTAAATGCCCATGCCGAAGGCGTAATTTACGGGCTTTATGCTTCGCAGGACGAAAAGGAAAAGATATTGGCTTTGACGGCTGCGAAGGCATGGAAGGAGATCTCCGAAGAAAAGGAAGTTGTAAACGTCATTTATAAAAGAGCTCAAAAGAGAATTGAGCCCTTTCATTTGGCTGTCGTATTGGAAGCGCTTGAATCGCTTAATTTGGAATCTTCTTCCGTGAAATGACCGTAAATCAAAAGTCCCTGCAGTAAATCCACTCCCTGTTTAATACATTTTTCCGTAAATAAAAACGCCATCCAGTCGGCGATAAATACAAAAAGGGCGATGACTCTTATTGCGAGACTTTCGGAGAAAACCAGAAAGGCCGCAATAAACAAGACTCCCAATAAGCAGGAATAGGTAACGGTCTTTCTTTTGTTAAAGGGAAGATCAAGCCATTTCTTCAAGGAAGGTCTTGCCAGGTTCATTATCTCTTCCTTCTCTTCTTCGCTCGTTTCGTTCCACCTTTGTAATTTCTCGTTAATATCCAATTTGGTTGTTTTTTTGTTCTTCATTTATTACTGGACTCCTTTTGTTATGTTTGTTATAATTATAAGCGATGAATAAAAAATATTCAACACGATTACTTACGAAAGAAGAAGAGAAGGAGCTTATAAGGAAGGCCCAAAAGGGAGATAAGGAAGCCCTTGACAAGCTCGTGTTGTCCAACATGGGGCTCGTCATAAAAATCGCTTCCGACAGCGTACGCTCCATCGGGATAAGATCGCCTTCCGTTTCCTTCGATGACGTGGTATCGGCGGGAGTCGAAGGGCTGATGATCGGATTGGAAAAATTCGATCCCGACAAGGGATTTAGAATATCCACGTATGTTTATTGGTGGATAAGGCAGTCAATAAGAAGATTTCTTTTGACCAACATGCCCTTTGGCAGCGTATCCGTAAGGACCGCGGAAAGATCCTTTTCCGATCCCGAGTTTTCTCAGGTAAATCAAATTCCGATAAGTCTGAGCGACGACGAAAACTACATAGAGCCCGTTCATGAAGACAAAAAAGACGAGATTGAATTTGAAAGGGAAAGGATCAGAAAGATCATCTTCGACGCCATAAAAAACAGCAAGAAACTTCCCCGCGATAAGGAATTTTGCATCAATCTCATTTCTTTGAGATACGGCCTTGAAACGGGAGTTCCGCTGACGCTTCGCGATACGGGCGAAGCCTTGGGGGTTTCGTACGAGTACGTTCGACAGGCAGAAAACGAAATATTAAAAATCTTAAGGAGAAATAAAAAAGTGAGAGAAACTTTAAAGGGCTTGGTGATATCATGAAAGATTTTAAGATAGAAATGGGAAGATGGAAAAGAAAGATGTTTACCGCCACGGTCGTGGGCGTCTTCGTTTTTCTTTTGGCTTTATTTTTCTTTTTTTCTTCATGGATACTAGACGAGTGGATAGACATAGTAGGTTCCACCTTTATTCTTAACGATAAAAGACAACAAGGAACGGTTTTGGCAGCGCTGTGGGAGATGACGATGTTTGCCGTCTCGGGCGGTCTCTGCGTAGGATTTCCCGTAGGATATCTTCTTGTAAACGGATATAAACATCCCGTGACTATCATGGACAATATGCCGCAAACAAACAACGAAGGATCGTTTTTATCCGAAGGGGAAAAATTCGTCAGGGGAGCAAAGCTTCATTTCGGCTGTCCCGTCATTACCAAGAAGATAGCGGAAGAAACGGCCCTTAACGTCGGTAAAAAGCTCGGAAAGGATTACCTGCTTCCCGTTATGGTTGCGGGAGCTCCGCTTCCGTATAAATGCGAGAACCTTGGAATGTATATACAAGGGTCTGCCGGTTCCGGTAAATCGCAGGTATTAAAACAGATGATACACGATATAAGAAGCAGAAACGGCAGAGACAGGCTGATAGTTTACGACAGAAAACCGGAATATCTGCCGCTTTTTTATCAGGAAGGCGATCTTATAATATGTCCCGCCGATATCCGGCATACTCAGTGGGACTTGTTTGCCGAGATACACGGAGAACAAGACCTTGACTTAATCGTCATGTCATTATTCCCGGACTTGCCCAATACTCAGGCGAACGACTTCTTCTGGACTCAATCGGCAAGAAAGGTATTCAAGGGCATCCTGATATACCTGATGCATCAATCCGAACGGACGGGAGAAAGGGCGACCAATTGGGAGCTGGTCACCTTCTTAAATTCGTATGCTTCAGAGCCTGCCGTCCTGTGGAAGGAACTGAAGAAAGACACGGCAGCTGCTGCTTTTGCAAGCACGTTGGCGGGAGCGGAAAAAAGGTCTCCGTCAAACGTTCCCACTTCTACCATGGCTACCCTGACGGCTTATACGCATTCTTTTACCCGTCCCGAAGTGGCCGAAAAGGGCTGGTTTTCAATAAGAGACTGGCTCAAGGATCCAAACACGGAAGGACAGGCGATATTCCTGATGAATCCCGCAAGATACGAAGACAACTACAAGTCCTACTTCACGGTAATACTCGACCTTGCATTGAAAGAGATGATATCCTTGCCCAACGACAACGACAGGAGAGTATGGTTTTTCGTAGACGAATTCGGCTCTCTCTTTAAATTGGGATCGGTAGTCAGGCTTCTGGCGGAAGGCCGGGCAAAGGGAGCCTGCACCATTCTGGGAACTCAGGATATGTCTCAAATAAGGCAGCAATACGACAAAGAGACGGAAACCATCATAAATAACTGCAACAACAAAATCATAGCCCGCGTTACAAGCTATGACGAAGCGGATTACCTGTCGAAAAACATAGGACAGGCGGAAATAGAGCAATCCGGAGAAACTTCGAGCCTTTCCTTTGATGACAGACAGGGATATCAAACTTCCCTGCAGGAGCGAAAGGGAGAAAAAAGGCGAGAGCTCAGAAACGTGACTCTGCCTTCGGAGATAATGGAGCTTCAAAACTTGACGTATTTCGTAAAGTTTGCGGAACATGACTGGTTTAAAAACAGGATAGACTACTATCCGTGGACCAATCACGAACTTATACCCGCTTTCTTGCCAAGGCCCAACTACTGGTTCGATACGTCAAGGGTAATACTTCCAAAGTATGACGACGACGACGATTTCTTTATGTAAAGGGAGTTGACGAACCTTGGGAAAAAGCAAGAAAAGAAGTGCCCTTGAAAAGAAGCTGGAAGTCCCTTTTCCGCTTTCCGTATGGTGGTATCTTCTTTCCGTTTTTTTATTGTTTTTCGGAATTTACATCTACGGAATGCACTTTTTGACCGACTTTGTCAATTCAAAGGGCGGGACGTGGTCGATTTTTACCACAAAAAGGCCCCATCTTACGCCTTACAGCGGACCGCAGGACATAAGATGGGGAAGTTTTTACATACCTTCGATTGCCTTAAATAAGTACTACGCCTTCGCTCCTTTTTCTTTAATTTCGGGGATCGTCATGCTCTCTCTCAGGTTTTTGTTTTTTAAACTCTTCGTGAAGAAACATTCACAGTAACGGCGTCACGCATATAGATTTAACGCTTCGTCTACGGCATCTTCCAGGACGTTTTTTAAGGTGCTCAAATATAGTATTTCGTCATCATGAAAAGAGATAAATTCATAAATCGAATTGATTGTATCTTCCGATATGAAACCACCATTTGCAATATACCTGCTTGCTATGGGGAATATCGCTCTTATAATTTCCTGTGCATCCAACTCGACCATCTCCTTTTGTTGAACATTTACGATAAGGATACCATTTATATTTTACCTGTCAAGTCAAATATACCTATAATGGTTTATATTCATTGTACTCAAAAATGTTTTAGTCATTGATTTTACAAATATTATATTTACTTTTACAGATCCTTTTGATATACTAATACTCGTTAGAACGATAACTAAAAAGGAAGTAAATCATATGTCTCTTGTTGAAATTGCGCTTGATGTATATGATTCCATGAAAGGAATCGAAAAAAGAGATAACCAAAGGGATATGATAGCCTTCATGTCCGAATGCGTAGAAAACGGCGAAAACGGAGCTCTTGAAGCTCCTACGGGCACGGGGAAGACGATTGCCGTTTTGGTTACTGCATACTCGGCGTGGAAGCACTTAGGGTATAAATCCGTAATATCCACCAACACGCACGTTCTTCAATCGCAGCTTGCCGAAAGAGATATCTTTTACTTCAAGCGATCCCTTCCCGAGAAGGCGGACTTTATGTCGAGATCCGTCATGGGAAGGAGAAGATATGTCTGTAAAAAAAAGAGAAACGAGCTGAGAAATTTAATAATAGAAAAGGGTCCGCTGATTCTGCCGGGAGATAAAGAAACCACGATAATCGACAGTATAACTCTTGCGCAATACGCGGAAGACGACGACATGACCGGGAAGAAGAAGTGGATTGATTCTTCGGGACTCAAGGAAGAAGACCCCTTGGCGCTTGTGCTGTCATGCGAAAACTGCATAAAGCGGGCCTGTCCGTATTACGGAAAACACTGCGCATATTATCGGGCCATACTCTTCGAGTCCGATTTAACCGTAGCCAACCACAGCTTGATAAAGACGTTTATGGAAAACGGAAATTCGGAAAGCACCTTGGGAATTATGCAGGCCGATTTATACTTCTTCGACGAAGCTCATCACTTAATGGGCTACTCCACTTCATATAAGTTTTCGAGATTTCTTCAAAGGCCCGTGAGAGTCATTTATTCCCCCATTCCCGAGTATTATAAAAACCTGTCCAAAAAAAGAAATATATTCGCCAAGAGACTGGCATATCTTTTCGACAAGTTTTTCTTCTTCTTGTCGGAATATTCCTACGGAATGGCTATCGCCGTACTAAGGGAGATGAAAAGGCTTCTTTCTTCCCGGTACGAAGACATAAACAAAATAAACGACAGCGACGTGGCGACTTTACTAAAGGAAGAACTGTACATGGTGGCAGACTCCTACAATACGTCAAGGCTTATATATAATGACGCCGTCTCCGGCAAAGATGTCATCGTCACGCCGGAGATTTGCGGGACAAGAGATCTTCCCAAGGAACCTAAGAGTTTTACCGACGATTTAAAGACGGTTAATAAAAACTTAAAGTCCTGTCTTTTTCTTTCTTCTACCATTACGGTGGATAACGACTATTCGCCCTTCAGAATAGGTACGGGAGCGGACTTCAGGGAAGGACCTGTCATTCCTTCTACCCTGCCGTGGGACAGGACGATACTTTGGATACCAAGAGCTCTTCCTTCTCCGAGAAAAAACGAAAGGACCTTTTCTAAGCTCTTTACTTCCTTTTGTTTTAAATACGTACCGCCCTTCGTGGAAAGGGACTTGGGCGGAGTCCTGATTTTGTGTACTTCGCTTAAAAGAATGAAATTGTGCGCGAATGCGCTGAAGACCGTGCTGGGCAACGATGTTTTACTGGTTCAGGGAGAGCTGCCCAAAAGGGAGATATTGAACAAGTTTTCTTCCGTTCATTCTCCCGTACTGGTATCTTCGAATTCATTCAGGGAAGGATTTGACGCTCCGGGCAAAAAACTCACCTGGATAATTATGGACAGACTTCCCTTCGGCCCGATGGAAAACGAAGAAACGGAAACCACGATAAAGTTGTTAAAGGGATGGAGAATGCTTAACGATCCTTTCAAACACCGGCTTGAAATGATGAAGCTTTCGTTGAGACAAGGGATCGGCAGGTTGATAAGGAGTCATAGTGATTTCGGAGCCGTAACGATATTTGATTCAAGAGTTCTCACGAACGAAAAATGGAATACTAACAGCGCCATTCCCATCCCCGAAGAAAACCTGATAACCGATTTTTACACTCCGGAGCGCTGGATAGATCTCTTTCAGAGAAGACTTATGATGTTTTAATTTTACTTCGGCAAGTAAACGAAAAAGGGCGCCTTTCTGTTAGGGCGCCCTTTTCCCCTTATAGGTAACCTAATTTTCCAACGGGCTAAATGTCTTTGTTTCAACCCTTATAGGTAATCTAATCACCCGTCGAGTATATAGTACTTTCTTTCCAAATAAATGTCAAGAAGATAAAAAATTATAAAGACCCGGTCCTAGGACGTCTTATTTCATGATTTCTTTCTTCAAAAGATACAAAGCTATGCCGAGACAGGTTACATGCCTTCTGCGCCGTCTCAGGCGGGCTGTGGGCCATGAGAAGATATGGGTCCGGGCGGATAGTCCCGCTTTCGGATTTTTCATCGTCCGGACGATATGTGTTGTCTTATCGTCTCGTCGATGACCTGTCTCTGCTTTTCGGTGAAGGCCGATGGGCAGAAGGGGAAGGCAATCAACTTCGGTCTCCTTTATGGCATGCAGCCAAAAACATTTAAACAACATGTCAAAAATGAATTCAACATTAATATAACCGAAGAAGAAGCAGCACAGGCAAGAGATGCTTTCTTCCGCACATATCCGGGAATTCTGGATTACCACGAGAGCATGAAAAGACTGGAACCCGAAACGTACTACCTGCCTGAAGGCGAGAAACAGATGATCGTCGTCCGCTGTGCTTCCGGGCGGGCAAGAATATTTGATCCTAACACATACATTTTCACACGGGCGGTCAATCATCCGGATCAGGGCACGGCTGCGGACATAATCAAAGAAGCGCTGACCCGCCTATACAGGGATACCGACTACAGGATCATCCTGACCGTTCACGACGAGATCATGCTGGAAGTGCCGGAAGACGAAGCGGAAACGGCGAAAGAAGTCCTGCGCAACATCATGATTGCGGCGGGGAGCAAGTTCATATCTCCGATAGTCGTGGACGCAGAAGCAAACGTGGGCAAAACATGGGCGGACTGCCATTAGGTTCTGTACGAAGTGTCAGGTGTAACACAAGTTTTCACCTATTAACATTCTAAGTGTTACCTAACATTCGGATAAATACAATACCGGCAAAAGGGGGTGAGTGCTACGGGGGTGGTAAAGCGTGAGTCTGACAGTCAGCTTGAGAATTGGTTATGTGAACGCGAAGAAGTACGACTTTCAAATGCGGCGCGACTGGAGAGAGCGAAAGACGCTGCCGAAGTATATCAACCGTGAGCTGTCCCGTGAAAACTAGACCGTGTTCGACAAAAAGCTGTAATGATAATGCGGGTTGGACATTGCAGGGAAGCATACAGGCAGAAGCCGTGTTCTTCCGATAGACCGAAATCCGGTCGGCTTAAGCAGAGAGAGTATGTTAAGTCTCTCTAGGATGCCCTGTAAGGCACGTCTTTTTTGAAAAAGGTATTTAAGTATCGGATGTTACCTTAGGTTATCGATTTAGGGGTATATCTATTATTTTAAATAACTAAAGATTACGCATGGTTGCCGTATTTTCTGTGCTTTTCAGCTGAAAGTGAAAAATGTGATAACCATGCGGGTTCTCGGATTTAGGCAAAAAGATGTCCTTTCGAATCTTACCCTTCTCGTGTCATGACATCCGGTCCGTATACTTTCGAAAAATAACTAGAACCGAAAATTTGACTTTCATTTAAATCATGTTATTAATATAATCAGACGATTAGAAGGTGTGGTACATGGCGAACTCCGACCCTTAATTTTCCGGCAGCAAAACCAGCCCTTTAGCAAAAAATATTTTGCCAAAGGGGTCACGCATCTTTTTGAGTTTTACTTGGTATATCATACGGATCCGTTTTTAGTCTTTGCAAGTCATGATACGTGATTTGTACAACAATAGCTTTAAGATACTTTACGCATAAAATAGGGTCAAAACTTTTAAAAGCGTCCCTTCTGCGCCGAATGGATACAAGACGAAGCCTAAACTGACTGTTATTACAACAGGGAATTTCAACTCCCTAAGGAATAGGGGCAGCTGCTTGTATTTGGTTTTTGGTTTTATGTGTTGTAATTAAGCATTCTGTATACTTATACTATCGAAACTGTTAATTAATCGCATATGTGGTTTCAACCAAGGCCGTTTGAACCGGGCAGGAAGAGACTGAAACAATATAACCTTAAACGCGTTTTTGCGAAATTTCATATTATTGCAAATACAAATATGTCATCTTTTGGCCTGCAAGTACGCGATACATGCAGTTGCCGTTAAATACCCGCGCGTTTTTCGCGGTGACCCGCAGACTATCCAGGACTGTTCAAAGAACCGATCGGGTAGACAAAAATCCCCCGTCCCGACAGCTTCGGATTGGTAATCCTGCCCGATAAGTTCCGGCATTATGCAAAATAACGGTATCTTATTTTTTGAATCTTATCTGCAAATTCAATTTTATTGAATAATTGCCGTTGTTCCCGTATAAATCTCCGAATTTATGCCTGCCCCGGTCCGGCTGTTCAATCCTGGTGTTATTAAGTAAATAGTTTTCTAAGTCGTTTCTGTTGTATATGTGGTAACAGAGCACTTCCCCGTCTTCTCTTACTACAATATATCCGCCGGTAACGTTGTCATGCCCGTTCCACGGGCTTGCGGGTCTCATGCCAAGCGCAATGTCTCTCAGGAAAGCCTTTATCTTATACTCGTAAAAAGGGTGTTCCGAACTCACGCGGTAATCGAGCGGATTTTTTTCCTTAATATGACACAAAAGCTCATTCATGTCGCTTTGACCCGTTCTGTAACGCTCCAATAAAATTTCCGCCATTATCCTGTGAAGGCAGCTGTCTATCACCTGCATATTCAACCTGAAAACTTCGTCTTCCGTATCCCTAAATACAAATTTGCCGCCCGCTTTTTCGACGGCAGCAATACGATCTTTTATTTTTTTATTTTTGTTGTTGATGTTGGTGGCTTTAAGGGTTTAAGCAGATTTAAGTTTGACAATTATAGGATATTTTGCTAAAATATATG
>Ga0172377_10006259_pt1 | contig 12258 bp, 12 predicted proteins | sample Pumphouse3metaG_FD_119749 | JGI IMG/M metagenome (GOLD analysis project Ga0172377, IMG submission 119749) | Leachate microbial communities from a municipal landfill in Southern Ontario, Canada - Pumphouse #3 metaG | ecosystem: Engineered > Solid waste > Landfill > Unclassified | place: Canada... | reverse complement strand
GTTTTATGAGCGTATCGAAGCAGCCTTTAAGCTCTTTGAAGAGTTGATCGCGGAAAAAAAAATCGGTGCGTACGGGATAGCCGCATGGAACGGATTTTTGTACGAAGAAGAACATACAGAATATGTTTCGCTGTCTAAAGTCGTGGAAATCGCACGCAAAGTGGGCGGTGAAAATCACGGCTTTAAATATCTGCAAAGTCCATTCAATCTTGCCAAACCGCATTCATACGGCTATCAAAATCAAAAATGCGACGACGGATTGTATTATCCTTTGATGCACGCTTGTGCACGTTACGGTCTCACTTATATCGGATCATCACCGCTGTTGCAAAAAAATTTATTTAAGCGCCCTTTTGCACCAAAAGTAGGTGAGTTGATGGGAACATCCGATTTGACCGATGTGGCAAGCGCATTGCAGTTTGCGCGGAGTGCGGGAGCGATTAGTGCCGTATTCGGTGCGGTAGAGCCTGCACATGTTATCGACAATACAATTTTGGCATATTTGCCGGATGCATCAGGACAGGCGGTTGAAGCATTGATGAAAGACGCGTATGCTATATGACGTTATTGTAGTCGGTAGCGGTATATCGGGTTTATATGCGGCATTGTATGCCAAACGTGCAGGGCTGCACGTCGCATTGATTTGTAAAAGCAATCCGCTGCGTTCAAACTCTGCAGTTGCATCGGGAGGTATCAATGCCGTGCTGAAGACAACGGCAGATGATACATGCGACCACCATATCCAAGATACGCTTGAGGGAGCGGATAAATTGGCACGTCCAAGTGCCGTTTCGGCGATGGTCAAAGGGGCAGAAGAGATTATCGACGAGCTCATTGCAATGGGTGTTGCTTTTGACTGTCGAGATAACGGAGAGGTTGCCCAACGTCCATTCGGCGGAACATCGGCTAAACGTACCTGTTATATCGCAGATAAAACAGGAAGCGCATTGACTCAGACTCTATTTACCCAGTGCCGTAAAGAGGGTGTTGAAATATTTCCGAATTACGTGATGTTGGGGATTGCCACGTTTAATGAGAAACTTTCCGGAATAACGATACTGCGTCGTAAAGATTCTCATGTTATCGCGTTTGCCTGTAAATCGTTAGTCCTGGCGGGTGGCGGATTCGCCGGAATCTATCGCGGACATTCGACAAATTCCCAAGAATCCAGCGGCGATATGCTGGCGATTGCCTTAAGAGCCAAAATGCGTCTGGCAAATATGGAGTTCGTGCAGTTTCATCCGACGACGCTTCTGAACAGCGGCGCTTTGATCAGTGAAGCGGCACGTGGGGAAGGGGCTTATATCGTCGATGAAAACGGAGAACGTTTTACCGATGAACTGCAGACGCGTGACAAGCTCTCCCGGGACATCGTTTTGCATCAGCTTGCCGGACATACGGTCTACCTCGATTTCCGTCATCTGGGCGAAGAACTCATCAATAAAAAACTCCCCTCAGCACGTAAACATGCCCTAAACGGAGCCGGAATTGATATTTTAACTGAATTGCTTCCGATTACCCCATCGGCCCATTATACGATGGGAGGGATTTGGAGTCGTAACGATACCTCGACCGATATCGACAATCTGTTCGTCTGCGGCGAGTGTGCTTATAGCGGTGTTCACGGTGCCAATCGCTTGGGTGGTAACAGTCTGCTGGAAGCGGCATATTTCGGACGTGTTGCCGGTATCGAAGCGGCACGTGCGGCAAAAAAAGGGGAGTTTCATCCGATAGATTATGCATTGGTCGATAAAGAGTCGCGTTATGTCGAGATGATTCTCGAGGGTGAGAGCCGTTTTAACATCAATACCATGCGCCGTAATCTGGGCAATAACCTCTATAAAAATGCAGGAGTTTTTCGAAATCACGACTCTTTAGCCAATGCTTTGGAATACATCCACTATCTGATGAAGATGTCGTCCGGATTATGCTGTGTCAACAAAGAACGCAGCGATAATGTCGAGTTGATCTCTATTATCGAATTCAGAAACTCTTTGACGGTAGCCGAGGCAATGGTTATGAGCGCTTTGGCGCGTGAAGAGAGCCGCGGGGTGCACTATCGGGATGATTTCCCCGAAAAAGATGAAAAAAACTATCAAGTCGATACAATAATACGTCGACTGGCAGGGACTTTTCTGCGAATCAGTTTTGAAGGTCATCTCTCATCGGATTGGTGGCATCGGATTAGACAGTTTTTTCACACACGTTAGTGTGATGAATTCATACCATCAAATTTAAAGGAGTGTTAATGGCAAAAGTTATGTTACGTTACGATTCAAAGGGTGCAATCTCTTTCTATGTTGCAAAAAAAGATATGGAAGAGACGATTTTGACCTCTGAATTCGATACCGAAGAAAAATGGGGCGGTGAAGTAAAACTCAGCAACGGCGAAACATGGTTTATTGATCCATGTGTAAAAAAATTCCCGATCGAAGTCATGGCAAAACGGATCGACGACTAAATTTAATGCTGCCTGTCTTTTCCATGGACAGGTGTTTTTCTCTATTCTTATCCATTATCTCTCTAAAAAATATTATTGGCAAATTTTTTTCGTTTATTGGCGGAATTTTACAAGACTTTTTCGCATTCGTACTTTATGATTAGCGCAATCATAAGGATTTGATGAATGAATATTGTTTGCTATGAAAGCCCCTCAATCGATTCAGTTTACCATGTCACAACACAGACGTATACAGAGAACCATTATTTTGAGTTTACAGGTGCTCCATCCATTAATGAACATATTATCATTAACGATAATTGTGCTCTTATTAGTTTTGAAATTGACGGTAAGATCTACGAATACGACGGAGATTTGGTTTGCGGTAAATTTACCCATGTTCCCAAAATAAAAATTATTTTTAAAGATACGAATAAAAAACTGCTGATCATCCGTGTCACGTCGTGCGGTCTTTTCAGTTTGACGGATATGCCGGTTTCATCCATCGTTAATAGTGTATTACCCGGATCGATTGTCAATTTTGAAATGGAAATAGAGAACGAACAAGATAGATGTATCCGCTTTGTCGATCTCGATAATGAGAAAATATGTAAAGATAAATCGTATTGCATTACACATGACATAATCCGGTATGTCCATGATAACTTCACCCATCTGCCGACAAATGCTACAAAGGAGATTGCTCAGAAGTTTGCTATCTCGGAAAGTTCGTTGCGCCGATACTTTAAAAAGTATCTTGGTATCAATCTTTCGACCTATATTATGACGATAAAACGTAAAAAGATGGTCAAAGCAATTTTCGAAGAGAATTATGACTCATTGATCGTCCGTGAAAACGGATATTATGATCAATCTCATTTTTTGAATGATTTCAAACGCATTTACGGTGTCCCTTTGAAACAATACGCAAAAGAATTGCGCCTGATGAAAAAGAGGGAACCTGAACTGATGCAGTTTTTATATCACTGTAATATTGAAAGTAATTTGGAATGACCTTTCTATGTTGACCAGTGCATTAGCGGCTAATCAATCGACACCGATCGGTGCAATCTTTCAAGATACTTCTCCCGTCAAGATATTTTCCGAAGATACCCTTTTCCAAGAAGTACTGGTCTATTTTACGACATATTGTGCAGATTGTATTTTGGTTACTGACGGAACAAAAGCGGTCGGTATTATGACGTTGAAAGATACGGTAAAATTGCTGAATAATTTTCATTATTTATCGCTTCCCATAAAAGAGTTCATGAGTACTCCCCTCCATACGTTTGGTATACAGGCATCCATTTCAGAGGTGATCGATACGATCGCGAATGCCGATTTCGACAAAATTGTCGTCGTGAATGATAATACCGTTGCGGGAGTGATCGATAAATGTCATTTACAGTCGATGTGTTACGAACGTATTGCCCCCTTAATCAAACACGAGTACAGCATGATTAACTCGCTGCTTAGTCTGGTGGATGAAGGGAAACAGGGACTATTAAAAATGGCGACTACCGATACGCTGACGGGGATCGGCAATCGCCGTTTACTGGAAGAAGCGTTTGCCGCCCATCAAAAATTGAAACAACATTACGGGATAAGTTTGTTTCTGCTGATGTTTGATATCGATGATTTCAAAGGTATAAACGATACCTTCGGACATACTGTCGGAGATCTCGTTTTGAAAGAGCTTACGTCGCAGGTTAGCGGTTCGATTAGGAAATCTGATATCTTTGCTCGGTGGGGAGGAGAAGAGTTTACAATTTTGCTCCATTACTCCGATGCCCAAAGTGTCATGAAGATTGCGGAACATCTTCGGGAACGGATCGATCATCACCATTTTGAATCGATTGTCCATGTGACATGCAGCTTTGGTTTAACGAGAGTTCACGCGAATGAAAATTTGGAAGATGTCGTGATGCGAGCCGATAAAGCACTCTATCGTGCCAAATCGGCAGGCAAAAACTGCGTGAGGGCGGAACTCGATTAGAGCTCGATTCCGTATTGTTTGATTTTGTAGCCGATTTGACGGGCGCTCATCCCTAATGCACGCGCAGCTTTGGTTTGGATACCGTGCGAATCGATCAAGGCTTGGATAATCGACTCTTTTTCGAGTTCCTGCAAACTTTTGCGGGTTACCGGTGTTGACGAAGCCGGTGCCGGATGATTTGACATCGGGGCAGGAATCGGTTCGTGATGCACCATCGGTGCCGGTGCGGCAGCAGGTGCTTCATTTTGCATGTAGATGCGTTGATAATTGAACGGCAATACATGCGAAAGCATCTCCGGTTGAATCTCGCCGTCAGGGCAGATCAACACGATACGCTCCATTGTATTTTGAAGTTCTCGGATGTTACCCGGCCACGGATAATCCAAAAGCAATTCCATCGCCTGTTTGGTGAAATGCATCGTTTTACGGTGCTCTTTCATAAAGCGGTGAAGATAGTGTTCAATGAGCAGTTTGACGTCTTCGTAGCGCTCGCGAAGCGGAGGGAGATTGATCGGAATAACATTCAGCCGATAGAAAAGATCCTCCCGAAACTCCCCTTTACGCACCATCTCTTCGAGATTTCGATTGGTCGCCGCAACAAGACGTACATTGGTTTTTATCGTTTTGGTACCGCCGACGCGCTCGAATTCCTGTTCCTGCAAAATACGCAAAAGCTTGACTTGCAGAGCAGGGGTAATATCCCCGATTTCATCGAGGAACAATGTTCCGCCGTCTGCTAATTCGAATCGCCCTTTTCGCATCTCGCGTGCATCGGTAAAGGCCCCTTTCTCATGTCCGAAGAGTTCGCTTTCCAGCAGCGTTTCACTGATGGCGGCACAGTTTAGTTTGATAAACGGGCCGTTTTGACGACGGCTGAGATTGTGCACCGCAGTTGCGATCAACTCTTTACCCGTTCCGGTTTCACCGCGGATCAGAATCGTGGCATCGGTAGGTGCAACGGTATTGATCATACTGAATACCTGTTGCATGCGTGTCGATTTTCCGACGATGTTTTCAAATTTGTACTCTTTTTGCATCTCTTCTTTGTAGTACGTTTTGAGCTCGCTTAGAGACTCTTTTTCTTTGGTAAACGTTTGTTGTACTTTTAAGGCACCTACGAAGAGGGAACCGACAATGGTAAGCATACGTACGATTTCGTCAAAGTTTAGAGGGCTGTTTTTACCGATATTGGCAGAGATGACGCCGATTACAGCTTCGTCCTGCAAAAGCGGAACGGCGACGTAGGAGACCATCTGAGTCGAAATATTCCCCATTTTATTAAGGTAATTGATATTGTTGTGAATATTTTCGATGACTATCGGTTCACGGCTTTTTGCGGCAAGTCCGGTTGCCCCTTCGCCGAAACGATAAGAGGCCATTTTCTTTTGATACGGTTCCAAATCAATGGAGCTAAGAAGCTCCAGCTCGTCGGCATCCTCTTTTTTTCGGAAGAGGGCGCACCGTTCCAGATAACCGTGCTGTTTCAAACGGCGCATCGCCTTTTCAATGCTCTCATGGATATCGGTACTACTGTTAAGCATGACGGCGATTTCATAAAGGATATTAATCTCTTTATAGGCAAAGGTGAGTGTACAGGTTTGGCACTCTTCTTTGTTCGGAATATTTGCGTCAAATGTCATCATAGTGCAATCTTTGTCTCTAAGTTATAGAGTAATTGTATTACAAAATGCGACAATGAACCCTTATTCAGCTGAATAAAAAATAGACAATTTGTAGAACTGTATTTGCACTGTATGATGAAAATCAATCAGTAGGAGTGAGTATGCAGATCACGGTTCATGGAACACCGACCCCGTTGGAAGGGAAGGAGATGACTATTTGGCGCGAAGCGCCTGCGGCAAGAGTAGCAAATTTGGACGGTACCCAAAATGTCATCGGTATGATCGCCCCTACGGCTCAATTATTGATAGCAATTCCATCACTTAAAACAGAAGTGTGTTCGCTCGGAGCCAAAAAGTTCAACGATTTGATTAAACAGTTCAAAAAATTGAAAACAGTTATGGTAACGACCGATGATCCTGAATTTGTCAACGATTTTGTTACACGTGAAGGGATCGACAGTGCGGAAATCGTTATCGATTCAAGCCGCGATTTCGCTAAAAAATACGGTTTGTTAATCACTGAAGGGAAACTCAAAGACAGATTGGCACGCGCCGTATTCGTTATCGATCAGGAAGGGATGATCAGCTATAAAGAAGTAGTTGCCGAAATCACCGATGAAGTCGATTATGACAAATGTATCGAAGCGGTCGATAAAGCGGCTAATTTCAAGAAAAAAGGGCACGACCACGAAAATTGGATGGGTGTCTAAGCAAGCGGGGACACAATGGTAGAACAATACATCACATGGTTGAATGAACGGGGATTTCACCCGGACGATCTTGAGAGCCGCGGATTCAACGGAAATACTCCTTTACTGATGGCGGCATTGGAAGGCAATGCTATGATGGTATCGCGTCTCATTGAAGCGGGAGCGAGTCTTTATGCGATCAATAATGATTTTAACGGTGTATTGTTCAACGCATGTTATGCCGACAAACCCGAAGTGATCCGTTTGTTGATCGAAGCGGGTGCCGATATCAACGATACGAACGAGGAAGGGACGACTGCATTGATGTATGCCGCATCGGCGTCCCGACTCGATTGCGTTCGAATGCTGATTGCTTTGGGCGCGGATACCAAACTGCATAATGAAGACGGATTCAGTGCGATCGAACTTACCAGCAACCGGGAAATCTTCAAAGAACTCCGCAGTGCGTGAGTCGACGTCGCTCACTCCCCTGAAAGTCGCCCAAAAAACGACTTTCCTGGAGTGGGATTCCCAACCTTCGCTTTTTAAACACTATCCAGCTTTCTGCTATCGCATCGATGAAAATCCGACACTCGAATGGCTGTTCCATGTCCGAAGCGTTACCTCGAGCGTGATGATCGGAAAAAAACCCTATCACCGTTTTAACGTTCCCTCAGCCGGTAATCTGCATCCGATTGAAATGTATGTTCAAATACGCAATATTGCCGGCGTTTTAGACGGTATCTACCATGTGGACCCGTTAAATAGGCAGATTGTTTTGATACGGGAGATCGAAAGAGACGGGATTGAACGTGCTATCGGTCTTGAAAACCGTTTCAACGGTTTCATTGTCATGTTTTCGCTGGTGCCGTTCCGATCGTTTTGGAAATACGGACTCCGTGCCTGGCGGTATTGTTATTTGGACCTCGGACATCAAATCGGTGCATTGTGTGCCGTGGCGCACCATTTCGGACTAGCCGCTACAAAATTGTCCGATATCCAGCATCATCTCCTTAACCTACAGATGGGGATGGGGGAAGATGAATTCATTGCGGCCGTGTATCCGTTCGGAGAATCCGGAAAAAAGCCGGCTACGGCGCTGGAAACGGAATCGATGAGAGTCTCTCCGTGCGATTATACGCAGCGCGAGCGTGTGTTAAGCGATGCTATTGTGAGCGAAGTGCCGTATACGCGCTGCATACCCGAAACAATTTGGAACGGTTCCATCAGTTGCAGCCGCCGCAGTGCGCGGGAGTTTTATCCTCCGGCGATGGAAGATGATGTGCTCGCTCAGATTGTCGATACGGAGCATGAAACGTCGTTAGAAGTGGTTCATATTGTCTTGCAGGCACAAACGATGCAATGCGGTGTGTATCGTAACGGCGTTTGTACGCAAGTGGGGAACTATTCAGCTGAAATGGTTCATTTACTTTTAGAACAGCGTTTTATCGCGGGTGCGAGTGTGATATCATTAATTTTCGGGCGCTCATTTGATGCGGTTACGCACATTGAGGCAGGCAAATATGCCCATAAGCTTTACCTGATTTCGGAAGAATCGAATGCCGGGTGCAGCGGAATAGGGGCATTTTATGACGACGAAGCGCTCTGCTGGTCGGCTAATCCGCTGCTCTATGCAGTGGCAATCGGGGGAAAAGTATGATTATCGGTATTCCAAAAGAGATTAAAACGGATGAATTTCGCGTCGGTATCACTCCATCGGGAGTTCGTGAGCTTTGTAAACGCGGTCATACACTGCTGGTAGAAGCCAATGCGGGAGTCGGAAGCGGTTTTTTCGACGAAGAGTATGTAGAAGCAGGTGCCAGTATCATAGCGACGCCTGAGGAAGTGTACTCCTCATCCGAAATGGTGATGAAGGTCAAAGAACCGATCGAAGTCGAATACGCCCGCTTAAAAGAGGGACAGATCCTTTTTACCTATCTTCATCTGGCCGCCGATAAAGAACTGACGGAAGTTTTATGCCAAAAACGGATTACCGCATTGGCTTATGAAACGCTCAAAACAGGGCGTCGATTACCGCTTCTTGAACCGATGAGCGAGATAGCGGGGCGGATGGCGACACTGTTCGGTGCTGTTCATTTGGGACGTTATAACGGCGGAAGCGGGCGGCTGCTCGGAGGTGCCGTAGGAGTTGAGCGAAACCGTGTCGTTGTTTTGGGTGCGGGGGTCGCGGGTAAATCGGCGGCAGATGCCGCAGCGGGGCTGGGTGCGGAAGTGACCATGCTTGATATCAATACCGAACGTTTGACATATTTGCGTGACGTTATGCCTGCCAATGTCACGATGCTTTATTCGACACATGATAGCATATTAAATAGTATTAAAAATGCCGATCTGGTTGTCGGAACCGTACTATTGCCGGGTGCCAAAGCTCCGAAACTGGTGACAAAAGAGATGCTCTCAGATATGAAGAAAGGGAGCGTAATCGTCGATGTATCGATTGATCAAGGGGGATGTTTTGAAACTTCCCATGCGACGACGCACTCGCATCCGACGTTCGAAATTGACGGAATTGTCCATTACTGCGTAGCGAATATGCCGGGAATGTACCCGCGTACCTCTACGATAGCGTTGACGAATGCGACTATGCCGTATGCGTCGATGATCGCTTCCACCCCTTTGCACCTGCTCCTTGCAGATGAAGTTTATCGGGGTGCGCTTAATACGTATGACGGTATGGTAACGAACGAAGCGGTTGCACTTGCACATGGAATGACTTATAAGGCTGACGTATGAATGAAATCGATAAAGCAAACGAAATTCTCGGAATTTACCGTTTTTATAAAATGGACGGTAAATTGTATCATTACGATGAAGACGACCGGCTTGACGATTTGTTCGAAGCGGTAGTAAACGCTATCAATGACTGCGGTATACTTAAACCGCTTTTGCCACGCGATGAGTTCGTCATTCCCTGTCGCGGTTTGCAGAATAAAGAGCGAGTATGGCTGCAACGGTTCGAGCATCAGGATACCCGAGCTTTTTTTCTAAGCGATATATATGATTTTCTCCGATTATTTGTCGGAAGAACAAAATTACGGGTCAATTAGAATACTAAATGCATTTTCCTTCTTAACCAAAGGAGGGATGACTGATGGCAACGGTATTTCTCAAAAACGACAATATTAAGATTAATGTTCCGGTCGGAACAACCATGCGTTCCCTGGCGGAAAAAAGCGGTGCTTCGATGATTTTTGGCTGCAGGGTCGGCGATTGTGGCACGTGTATCGCCAGAGTGTTGGAGGGGATGGAATATCTCTCTGCACTGAATGAGAAAGAGGAAAAGCTTCTTCAAATGATCGATTCTCGCGAGAGCGACGTCCGATTTATGTGCCAATGCTCCGTTACCGATAAAGACGGAAATATTGTTATCGAATATATTTAGGACACTTAATGATTCCAGACATTCTCACTATTAAACCCGACGTCTATTTTACGGGGGCATTTGATCCAAAAATCCGTACTTTCGATATTATTATGAAGACGGCGAACGGAAGTTCATATAACAGCTATGTGGTTCGCGGAAGCGAAGGTGTAGCGGTAATGGATACCGTCAAGAAAGAGTTTTCGGATGATTTTTTTGCCCGTTTGGAACGGATATGCGACTACAATGAAATCCGCTATATCGTTTTGCACCATCTCGAACCCGACCATTCGGGGGCATTGATCGAACTAATGAGCCGTGCTCCCGAAGCGAAGTTGATTATCTCGGGCCGTGCCGTCATGATGCTCAAGGGCATTATTCGAACGGATATCCCTTATGAGATTGCAACCACGGGCAAAAAAATCTCACTCGGTGATAAGACAATCGAGTTTTTAATGACTCCTTTTTTGCATTGGCCCGATACGATGAGCAGTTATTTGCATGAAGAAAAACTCCTTTTCAGCGGGGATGTATTCGGAAGCCATTACTATGACGAGCGTCTTTTTGACGATGCGGTCGGCGATTTTTCGTATGCTTTCCAATATTATTACGATCATATCATGCGGCCGTTCAAACAGCATGTTTTGAATGCATTAAAACTCTATGCACGGTTCGATATTGATCTGATCGCGCCGCTTCACGGTCCGATATTACGTTCGAATCCGCAAGGGTATATCGCCAAATATGCCCAATGGAGTTCCGAAGCTAAATTCCGAAAAAACGAATTCGGAACGAAGATGCTTTCGGTGTTTTACATCTCCAGTTATGACAACACCCATAAAATGGCGGAAAAAATGATGCAAGGTGCAGATGCCGTCGAGGGGATACGTGCCAGCATGTACGATCTTGCATCTTTGGATGAGAACAACATGATCGATCTTCTCGAAGAATCGGACGCGGTTCTTGTCGGTTCGCCAACCATTAACGGAGATGCCGTTAAACCGGCGTGGGATTTGCTCTCGTGTATGTCGTATCTGGAAAGCAACGGAAAAATCGGAGCGACGTTCGGCTCCTACGGATGGACGGGAGAAGCTCCCGAAATGCTGCATGACCGTCTGCGAGGCTTGAAATTTCGGGTTCCGCTTTCTCCGATGAAGGTCAAACTGATCCCTACCGAAGAGGAACTTGAAGAGTGCGTCGCATTTGGACGAGAGATAGCCGAAATCGCCATGGGGAAAATGGTCGAAATCGAAATGTAAGGCTCAATACTCGATAAAAGTGAGCGATAAAATGTCATTTTTGTAATTATCTTGCAGTTTATACTCCCGATAACCGTATGACAAAGCGATACCGACAAGATACTTTTTCCCTTCATAGATGAGAAAACGGTGGGTTGATTGCCGATCGTTATAGCGTAAAATAACTTCATCAAGTTCCATCTGTTCCATTGGACGGATACTCGGATGGGTAGTTGAAATGACGTATCCTTTACGATCTACAAAACATGAGAACCCTTTTTTCCCAGCGGGGAAGCTGTCCTGAAGCATAGCCTGAAATTGCGGGTATGAATCAAATACGATCCCGATTCCGCCGACGATCTTTTCATTATGGCGTATTGTAGCGCTGTAGATATAAGTAGCTTCATTTTGGTAATACGGAGTCGGTTCAAATGCGCTGACAAAATAGTTTTGTCCGATTTGGTTGCTGAGTGTTCGGGATATGTAATCACCTGAAATTTTATTCCCTATGATACTTTGATCGTTTGAAGATGCTACGATAGTCGCATCACGGTTGTAGATAAAAAGATTGGTATAAACCGTGTAAAGATTGTTGATGTAAGAGAGAACATCGTTCATCTGTTTGGTATCGGAGGTAGCGTCGCCGAGTTCTTGTTCGAATAAGGGAGTCATAGCCCACCAGCGGCAGTCGTTAGCTCTTTCGTAAAGATTCCGGTCCATAATCTCTATTGCCAGTTTTGCAGCGGATTGGGCATCATAAATCAATCCTTCCATAATCGTGTTTTCGAGATTATTGACGGTCTCTTTGATGGTGGTGAGGATTGCGGAACTAACGATACGAAGATTATCGAGGACAGGAGTGAGTACATATACCTGCTCTTTGGAGGCGAT
>Ga0172377_10006257_pt1 | contig 12259 bp, 7 predicted proteins | sample Pumphouse3metaG_FD_119749 | JGI IMG/M metagenome (GOLD analysis project Ga0172377, IMG submission 119749) | Leachate microbial communities from a municipal landfill in Southern Ontario, Canada - Pumphouse #3 metaG | ecosystem: Engineered > Solid waste > Landfill > Unclassified | place: Canada... | reverse complement strand
CGGATGAAGTGATTGGGGTGGCATATGAATATACGCAGGGCGGAAATACGTACCAGGTAGGTGAGTTTTCTACCGATCAGGTGCAAGCACCCAATGCTTTAATTGTCAAACTACTGAAAGGAACGGCGCAATCTCCACAATTGGCGATTTGGGATTTGATGATGAAGAACGTGTATCATCTCGGTGCCATGCAAATGCAAAAAGATCAGTTTGAACTGAACATCATGTACCGCAACGACTCCATCGGTACGAATTTGCGCTACATCACCGAAGGTAAAATCAAAAATCAATTGCTGCTGCGGGTGATGAATTTGGATAATTTAGATGTAAAACAAAACGATCGCCCCGACGGCGTATTTGATTATATAGAAGGTTACACCGCTTTTTCTTCCTCCGGCAGAATCATGTTTCCGGTCTTGGAACCTTTTGGTTCACACCTCCGGAAAATGATTGGAGATGACGATATAGCGGATAAATATGTCTTTCAAGAATTATATGATTCAACTTTGGTTATTGCCAGAGAATTAAGCGAAAAAAATAAATTTACGATCGAAGGAGAATACAAAGCCAGCGGCGGTTCAGAAATTCGCCTCAACGCCATGAACGTACCCCGAGGGTCGGTGAAGGTGATGGCGGGGGGTGCTACCTTACAGGAAAACATCGACTATATGGTTGATTATATGATGGGTACGGTGACCATCATCAACCAATCCATCATTGAATCCGGTACACAGGTGGATGTGAAATTGGAAAATCAATCCATGTTTAACCTGCAACGTAAAACCTTGCTCGGCACCCATATGGAGTACCAATTCAGCAAAGATTTCACTTTGGGGGGAACCGTCATGCATTTGTCGGAGATGCCGCTCACTAAAAAAGTGAATACCGGCAACGAGCCTATTGCCAATACCATTTGGGGGTTAAATACTTCTTGGAGAGGACAATCGCAATGGCTGACCGACATCTTGGATAAACTACCTTTTGTAGATGCCACCGCTCCTTCTACCATTGCATTGAATGCTGAATTTGCTCAACTGCTGCCGGGACACCATAAAGCTGTAGGTGAAGACGGCTATGCTTATTTAGATGATTTCGAATCCACCAAAATTAATTTCAATATCAATTATCCGGTTTACTGGAATTTGGCAAGCACACCCTCCATGTTTCCGGAATCAGCTTTGAGCAATGATATTACATACGGAAACAACAGGGCTTTGTTAAATTGGTACTATGTAGATCCGGTGTTGAATCAAAATATTACGACTACCCCACCCAACCTTAGAAACAACAAGGAATCTCAATCCAACCACTATACCCGAACGGTTTTGATTCCTGAATTGTTTCCAAACAGGGAAACTCCTTCCACACTGACTACCCGCATGACTGTGATGAACTTATCGTATTATCCCACGGAAAGAGGTCCTTATAATTTAGATGCAGCCGGCATGGATGAATACGGAAATCTGAAAAATCCTGCCCAAAGATGGGGAGGCATCATGCGCAAATTGGATGTGACAGATTTTGAAACCTCCAATATTGAATACATCGAATTTTGGATGATGGACCCTTTTATTTATAGTGATGGCACTGACACAGGTGGCGATTTATATTTCAATTTAGGAGATATCAGTGAAGATATATTGAAAGACGGCAAGAAATTCTTTGAACACGGTCTGCCTATAGATGATGATCCGGCAAAGGTCGATACAACTGTCTGGGGCGTTGTTCCACGCACACAATCGACTGTGACTGCCTTCGACAATACAGCGGGGGCGAGAGCCAAACAGGATGTCGGTCTCAATGGCTTACCCACAGAAAAAGAGTTACAGTTTCCAACCTACCGCAACTACGTAGATGCAGTGCTTGCCAAAGTGAATGCTGAAACACGCCAAAAAATGGCAGACGATCCATTTTCACCTATCAACGATCCGGGCGGTGACAATTATCGTTTCTACCGCAATGCCTCATACGACAGACAAGAGGCAGATATCTTGGCGCGTTACAAAAGATTCAACGGAACAGAAGGAAACTCCCCCGATGCATCAGGCAGCTCGGAGACTTACACCACTACAGCAACCACCATCCCTGATAACGAGGATATCAACAATGACAACACCCTCAATGAATACGAGCGATATTACCAATACAGGGTACAAATCAGACCCGACAAAATGGTGGTCGGTTCAAATTACATCACCGATAAAATCACTTCTAATGTCAGGTTAGAAAACGGAAATATTGAAGCGGTTAGCTGGTATCAATTTAAAATACCTTTGCGGGAATATGAAAGCAAAATCGGCAATATCCGGAATTTCAAATCCATACGGTTCATCCGTATGTTTATGACCAATTTTGAAAAGGAAAAGCATTTGCGTTTTGGTACCTTGGATTTGGTTCGAGGCGAATGGAGAAGCTATACCAAAGCCTTGTATGAAGCAGGGAAAACGCCGATTTCAGACGGGAAATTAGATGTGCAGTCTGTGAATATTGAAGAGAACTCAGAAAAATCTCCCGTGAATTACATCCTTCCTCCCGGAGTGACCCGTCAAACCGATCCGGGACAACCGATGGTGTTGCAACAGAATGAACAATCCATGCTGTTGAGGGTTACCAACCTGGCTCCTGAAGATGCGAAGGCGGTTTATAAGAATACTGCTTTCGACATGCGCCAATACAAACGCTTGCAGATGTTTGTGCATGCTGAGCAGTTGATCAATGATGCATATAATTTGAGAGATAATGACTTGACTTGTTTCATCCGCATTGGTTCCGATATGGTGAACAACTATTATGAGTATGAAGTTCCGCTGATGCTGACCCCACATGGCGTGTACAGTTCAAGCAGCACCCGCGATCGTGAGATTGTGTGGCATCCCGACAATATGATTGATTTTCCGTTTGAATACTTAACGGATGCCAAACTCAAAAGGAACAAAGCAAAAGGGGGTTCATCAGAAGTGTCCAACTTGATTCCTTACACGGTATTCGATCCCGACAAGCCGCGTAACCGCATCACCGTTGTAGGCAATCCATCCATTTCAGAAGTAGAAAATATCATGATTGGTGTTCGCAACCGAAGTAACAATATCAAATCGGCAGAGATATGGGTAAATGAGCTGCGCATGTCTCAGTTTAATGAAGAAAGTGGTTGGGCAGGAATGGCAAATGTAGCAGTCGGATTATCGGATTTAGGCAGTATTAACTTAGCCGGACGTGCAGAAACATCAGGATTTGGAAGCATTGAAAGTAGTGTGATGGACAGGAGAAACGAAGATTTATACCAAATGAATTTTTCGACTTCCTTGGAATTGGGTCGCTTTCTGCCTAAAGAAGCCAAAGTGCAGCTGCCGGCTTATTTTTCGTTTTCCAACGAGACATTAAGTCCCAAGTACAATCCCGTTGACCAAGATGTAACGCTGGCAGAATCCCTCAACAGCATGGACACGCAAGCGGAAAAGGATTCGCTTCTGATGCTTTCTCAAACGGTGCAGACTTCCAAAAACTTCACGATTGCATCCGCCAAAGTAAATATCAAAAGTAAAACTCCACAGTTTTATGACCCTGCTAATCTGTCTTTTTCCTATTCTTATTCAGAAACCAACAAGCACAGCGCAGAGGTAGAACAAAATCTCATCAAGCAAGAAAGAGGATCGATTAATTACAACTTTACTTTTGAGAACAAGCCTTTTGAGCCTTTCAAAGAAAGCAAAGCATTGGATAAGCCGGCTTATAAAATCATCAAAGAATTTTCCATCAATTACCTGCCAAACTCCATCGGTTTTTCTACCAATATGAACCGTCAGTACTCTCAAATTCAACTGCGTGATTTTAATACTAATTACGGGATGGATATCGGTGATGATATGTTGGACATTACGTTTAGCAAGGATTTTATGTGGGACAGGCAATTTGATTTCAAGTGGGATTTAACCAAAGCGCTGAGATTCAGTCTTCAAACTGCTACCAACGCCATCATCGAAGAACCTTATTACTCGCCTGAATTGGGCAAAGAACATTATGAATTGTGGCGGGATACGGTATGGATGAATATCCGTAAATTAGGTCTGCCCTATACCTACCAGCAAGTTTTCAATGCTTCCTGGGCAATCCCGATTAATAAAATTCCACTTTTGGATTGGATTACTTCCATGAACACTTCGTACAATGCCAATTACAACTGGAATCGCACAGCGCGCTTGAAGGATATGGCTAATTTCGGCAATACCGCTACCAGCGTAAGATCTATGCAGATCGACGGTCAATTTAATTTTGAAACCCTGTATAATAAATCTGCTTATTTAAAAGAAATTAATACGCGTTTTACAGGCACACAAAGGAAATTGCCGAATAAGAATTTTAAACCTAAAACCTACGATGAAGTCATCAGTTTGGAAAAAGGTAAAAAAACAACCATCAGACACAGACTTGGAAGCACTGCTTTCCATCTGAAAGCCAAAGATATGGACGGCAATACGGTCAAGTTGAAATACAAAACCATCAATCCTTCTGATATAGAGATTTCCGGCGTTCGCAATCTCGACAGTATATCCGTTACTTTGGTAACCTTCGACCCGAACGACCGTACTCCTACGCAACAAGTGACAGACCTCACTACCCGCATCCTGATGATGGTACGCAGAGGATCTGTCACCTACAGAGAAACGAACAGCTTGGTCTTGCCGGGTTTCATGCCTGATCCGAGATTTTTCGGACAACAAACGACAGATAAGGGTGTTTATGCTCCGGGATTGGATTTCGCTTTTGGCTTTCATAATGATCACACCATTACCGATGCGATGGATCGCGGCTGGTTGTTCATGAGTGATTCAATCATCAATCCTGCTACCACTGCCATCACATCCGACTTAGATATCAAAGCGACTTTAGAACCTATTCCCGGATTGAAAATCGATTTGAATGCCAAGAGATACATGGCTTCCAACACCACCATTCAGTATATGTTTGCCGGTATGCCCACCACCTTCAACGGCAGTTATAACATCACACAAATAGCCTTGGCAACAGCTTTTAAGCCGATGGGAGCTGCCGACAAAAATTATGAGTCGCAACCTTTCAATCAGTTGTTGGAAAACAGGCAATATTACTTAGAACAATTGAATGCTACCTATCGTGGTACCAACTATCCAACTACCGGTTTCATGTCGGAGAGCAGTCTGGGAGGCAAACCTTATGATGCTGAAAACGGAGCCTTCAACCTCAATTCATCAGAAGTATTAATTCCCTCATTTATTGCAGCTTATACGGGAAGAGATCCTAAAAAGCTGAGCAGTTCTCCTTTATTGTCGCTGAAAAACATCCTGCCAAACTGGCGTGCCAACTACGATGGATTATCCAGAATTCCTTGGGTAAAAGATAAATTCAGATCTGTAAGTATCACACATGCTTATACTTGTCTGTACAATATCGGGTCATACACATCCTACTCTACTTGGGTAGCTATGGGCGATGATGATGCATTGGGTTATATCCGCGATGTGCAAACCAACAATCCGATTCCGGCTTCGCCTTTCGATTTCGCATCTGTATCGCTGACAGAGCAATTCAGTCCGCTGATAGGAATCAATGCTGCCTTGAAAAACAGCATGACGACCAAATTGGAATATAAAAAACAACGCAACTTATCGCTGAACCTGTCGAGTACCCAACTGATTGATGCCATGACGGATGAATTTGTGATGGGCTTCGGCTATACCGTAAAAGATTTCGATGTAATTTTAAAATTAAAAAACAGCACCCAATCGCGCATAAAGAATGACTTAAAAATCAATGCTGACTTATCCTATAAAGACATCAAATCCCTGCTGAGAAAGATCGATCAGAATCTAACACAAGCTTCGAGCGGAAGTAAATTATTTACATTGAAAATCATGGCTGATTATGTATTCAGCTCCAAAGTCAATATTCAAATGTTCTACGACAAGCAAATCAGCAAACCCTTGATTTCATCTTCATTTCCGGTCTCATCAAGCAACTTTGGCGTCAGCTTTAAGTTTATGTTGACGAGGTGATGTGCAATGACCTGTTATCCCCTAATCCTTTCGCTTCCTGACCACCCCCAGCCCCTCCAAAGGAGGGGAGTTAGAGTGTACAAAAGATTGTCTTTTATGCGCTGTGTTCCCCTTTCCCTCGGAAAGGGGTTAGAGGATAGGTCGAGAAATACATTGTGTAAATTGCAGATGACATCATTTTTCACTGCCTCAAATTCTTCCCCAACATCACATCCATAGCGGTGAAAGCTTCATCTATCAACGAAGTGTGGGTGGCGCGGATGGGATTGATATCGATGCCGCCGCGACGGGTGTACATGGTGGCAACCATCAATTCGGCAGGTTGAAACACCGCCATGAAACGCTGAAAAATCATCTCTGTAACTGCTTCATGAAAATGATTTTCTCTACGGAAAGAAACTAAATATGATAATATGGATGTCCAATCAAGCTGATAAGGCGAGCTAATCTTCACAAATAAATCACCCCAATCGGGCTGGTTGGTCACCGGACAGTTAGAGCGCAATAAGTCTGAGCAAAAGGTAAAAGTCTGTAGATTTTTTGTCAGTTCTCCTTTTAACAACTCCGGTGATTCATGAAAATGATTGAAACGGATGGCTTCCAAATCAGACACTGGAATAAGTTGTGTCAGCTTGGGAAAACCCTTGAATGCAGAACGTTGCAGTGAGTCGTTTGAAAAAAAACTAACTGCTACTTCAGTTTCAAGCAAACTACTCAAATCGTCAATGATTGTCTTTTTTACCTTTTGCGCTGCCTCTTCTTGGGTTGCACCACAGGGTTCCATATTGAAAGAATTCAAATAAAGTTTCAGGGATTTAGATTCTACCATGAATTTACTGGAAGCATCATATTTCATCTTCATGACACGGGAAACCGGCAAGCCTTGGTCTGTCAGAAATGAAATTTCATAAGCATTCCACACATCAACTCCTACAAAAGGAAGATTGGCAGCATCTATCCGGTATTTCGTTCTGTTCTCTTCTCTTTCGATGCGGAACAACAATGATCTATCGTATCGTTCAGCATATTGACTTGGTTTCCCAAGCTGTGAATTTTCTAATGAAGTCATAAAAATCTATATACTTTACTACAGACAAATTGGGTATTCATGAACCTGTCTTGGATGAAAACCTGAGTTATGAAGGTTTCTTTAAATAGCCTTCGTTTTCTCTTGTAGCCACAACCGCTCTGCATCACTCAAATGCGGAGCAAGCTTGTCATACACCGTTTGATGATAAGCATTCAACCAATTTAATTCTTCAGTTGTTAGTAAGTCCTTATCAATCAAATTCGTGCTTATTGGAAAATAAGTCAGGGTTTCAAATTTCAAAAAACTTCCAAATTCAGTCTGCATACCTGGCACCACAAGAATCAGATTCTCAATCCGAATACCATATTCATGGGTACGATACAAGCCCGGCTCATTGGAAATAATCATACCCGGCTGTAAGATGGTCGGATTCTCATCCATGCGAATATTTTGCGGACCTTCATGCACATTCAAAAAATGCCCAACGCCGTGACCGGTACCGTGACCGTAATTCAAACCTTTGTCCCACATCGCTTTGCGTGCCAACACATCTAATTGCGATCCCCTAGTACCCACCGGGAATTTAGCAGTAGCTAATCCGATATGTCCTTTCAACACTAATGTATAGTCAGCTTTTTGTTGTAGTGTTGGCGTACTTAAAGCAACTGTACGTGTAATATCTGTAGTTCCATGTAAAAACTGCGCTCCCGAATCCAATAACAAAATACCTTCAGGCAATATAGTCGCATCGCTCTTCTCATCAGCTTTGTAATGCACAATAGCCCCATGTCCGGCATAACCGGCAATGGTAGCAAAACTTTCTCCGTAGAAATCTGTCTGTTCAGCCCTGAAATCATGGAGTTTATCGGTGATAGACAGTTCCGTCAACTTGCCTGAACCCACATTTTCTTCCAACCAAATAAAAAAGCGAGTAAGTGCCACGCCATCTTTAATCATTGCCTTTCGCACACCTGCAAGCTCCGTCTCGTTTTTGATGCTTTTCATTTGTGCAATCGGCGAAGGCATGGCAATGGTGCTACATGCTGAAGGGATACATTCAAACAAAGACCGGTTTAATTTTGCTCCGTCAAACAGGACTTTTTTATCATCAGGAAAAGAGGCTAAATCCTCATATATAGCCGAATAATCTTTAATGATGATAGATTGCGTATCCAAATACCGCCTCACCTCATCTCTTATTTTCTCCTGCGATATATACAATATGGCTTCCTGCCCACTGACTGACGCATACGCTATAGCGACGGGATTGTAATCCACATCGCTACCGCGTATGTTAAACAGCCAGGCAATTTCATCCAAGGTATTGGTAACAAACACATCAGCTTGTGCATTTTTCATCATCTGCCTCAATGCATCTATTTTTTCCAAAGATGATTTCCCGGAAAGCTTTTCATCAAAAATGAAAATCGGATTTTCAGGCACAGCCGGTCTATCCAACCATATTTCGCGTATTAAATCTAACTGCACCAAATTGATATCCTTTCTTCCCAAAGCCTCTTTCATAGCAGCAAAAGCGTTGACAGAAAACATTTCCGGATTCACACCGACTTGGTCTCCCGATTTTAATTGATGCTTTAGCCAGGCTATGATATCAGGCACATTCGGCAAACCCATCTTCATGGTTTCGTAAGCTGTACCTTGCAACTGTTCATCCGCTTGCAAATAATAGCGGGAGTCAACCCAAACGCCGGCTTTTTCAAGTGTAACCGCCACAGTACCGGCAGAACCGTCGAATCCGCTGATCCAGTCTCTTTCTTTCCAATGATCGGCAATATACTCTCCCGCATGAGGATCTGTACCGGGGACAATGTAAGCACTCAAGTTGTGTACGCGCATCATATTGCGCAAATGAGCTAATCTGTTATTTATTTTTTGCATGATTGTAAAACATTTCCTGCAAATTTACGGCATAAAATTCAATTTACACAGCTATCCATTAAAATTAAACAAGATTCCTCATGCAGCCACGTTCCATGCTGAATAATCGTATTATAACGCAATATCAAGTAAATAATAAATTTTTGACAGACCTATTCATGGTATTTAAAAATATTTTCGTATATTTGCGCGCTCAAAAGTTAAAATTAAAATCATTATTTATTTCATAATTAAGGAGGAAACAAACAATAGCTAAACAATTCACTGTCAGAGGTAGAAGACCGTACGTAAAGGAAGATCCGCATCGCATCAACGAAAAAATAAGGGGTGTGTCGGAAGTCAGATTGGTCGGGGATAATGTTGAAACCGGTGTCTATTCCTATGAAAATGCAATGAAAATCGCAGATTCATTAGAGTTAGACTTGGTTGAAATTTCACCCAAAGCCGATCCTCCTGTATGTAGAGTTGTTGATTATCAGAAATTTCTCTACCAACAAAAGAAACGGGAAAAAGAAAGAAAAGCGAATGCTACCAAAATTGTAGTAAAGGAAATTCGTTTCGGACCGCAAACTGATGATCATGATTTTAATTTCAAACTGAAACATGCCAAAGAATTCCTGAAAGATGGATTTAAAGTAAAGGCTTATGTGTTCTTTAAAGGACGCTCCATCCTCTTCAAAGATCAGGGTGAAATGCTGTTGGCACGATTTGCTCAAGAGTTGGATGAATTGGGAAAGCCCGAACAGCTCCCACAAGTTGAAGGAAAGCGCATGATTATTACCATCGCTCCTAAAAAAGGAAAAGCTTAATATTATTCATATATATAAAACAGATAACAAATGCCAAAAATGAAGACTAACTCCGGTGCCAAAAAAAGGTTTACCCTTACCGGAACAGGTAAAATTAAAAGAAAACATGCATTTAAAAGTCACATTTTGACCAAAAAGACAAAAAAGCAAAAGCGTAATTTGACACACACCGGCTTAGTAGCCAAGAGTGACGAGAAAAACGTGAAGCACATGCTTTGTCTGTAATTTTGTTTAATTCATTTTTAAATCATTTTTCAGTAAAAAAACAGAGTGATCAGCTTTAAGACTTCCTCAACAGGAGCGCTGACAATCATTAATCATTTTCAATCATGTCAAGATCAGTAAATCACGTTGCTTCACGTAAAAGAAGAAAAAACATTTTAAAACTCACAAGGGGCTATGTGGGTGCCCGCAAAAACGTTTGGACGGTAGCCAAGAATACTTGGGAAAAAGGTTTGCAATACGCGTATCGCGACCGCAAAACCAAAAAACGTAATTTCCGCTCTTTGTGGATTCAGCGCATCAATGCTGCCGCACGTTTAGAAGGATATTCTTATTCAAAACTGATGGGTGCTCTCAACAAATCGGGTATTGCCATCAACCGTAAGGTATTAGCCGATTTGGCTATGAATCATCCGGAAGCATTCAGTGCCATTGTACAGAAAGCAAAAAACGCTTAAAACAAAAATACTTCAAAATAAATGTGCCGATTATTCATTTAATTTGCACATTTATTTTTTTATGTAAGCATAGTACTTATATTAGGGGAAATTCTTTCAACGTTTCATATAATACATATACACCATGGGAAGAGCATTTGAATATAGAAAAGCCACCAAACTAAAACGTTGGGGCAATATGGCTAAGGTTTTCACTAAATTGGGCAAGCAAATCACCATAGCCGTCAAAGAAGGCGGACCGGAAGCCGACACCAATCCGCGCCTGCGCGTGCTGATACAACAGGCAAAAAAAGAAAATATGCCCAAAGACAATGTGGAAAGGGCAATCAAAAAAGCCACCCAAAAGGATGTAGCTGATTATAAAGAAATGGTGTATGAAGGTTACGGTCCGTTCGGCATAGCCATCGTTGTAGAAACAGCCACCGATAACCCTACCCGGACAGTAGCCAATATCCGCAGTTATTTCAATCGTTATGGCGGGTCATTAGGTACCACCGGCTCTTTAGAATTTCTATTCGATCATAAATGTGTGTTTAAAATTTCTATGAAAGATGGTGTTTCTTTGGAAGATTTAGAGTTAGAGCTTATCGACTACGGAGTTGATGAAGTAGAAGAAGAAGATGGAGACATCGTCCTGTATGGAGAATTCACATCCTATTCTTCTATTCAAAAACACTTGGAAGAGAACGAATTTGAAATTCATTCCGCAGAATTCGAGCGTATTCCCAATGATATGAAAACCTTAGACGAAGAGCAAAAAGCACAAGTACAAAAGTTATTGGATAAGATTGAAGAGGATGAAGATGTACAGAATTGTTTTCATAATATGGTAGAGTAAGAGTTATTTACAATTTACTACTTACAATTTACTTTCTAATCATCATTCACCGACAATTCAGGAGATTCCTCCCTCGCCTGCGGCGATGTCGGAATGACGTGCATGACATGGTATTATTTTACTCTGTACTTTTTTCTTGATAAAAAAGTACCCAAAAATCAAGACTACGCCTGCTTCGCTCAAAAAATTAACTTTGTTGATTTTGCTCACGCTCGGCATAGTTCAAGCAAGCTTGACTCTGCCCTCACTTATCACAAAATTAACGCTCGAACAACTAAATCGTCCAAACTCGCAACTTCGTTGCTCAAACAGTGGGTGTTTTTTAACGCTTTTCTCTCTTGTTTTTTGGCTCATCAGTCGAGGTCGATCCTCGCGTTGAATCAGTTGTTCGCTGCCATAGTCCCATTCAGGAGGTTGGGTGTAGTAGCTTTGTCATTGACATGGTTATGCAATTTTCTTTATACTTTATACTTTACAAACCCTTCGACTTCGCTCAGGGCATCGCTTTCTAGCTTTACAAACTTTCCAACTTTATAAACTTTATAAACTCTCTACTTTCTACTAATCTCTCTGAACGCCAACGCGTACATCTTCATTTGCTTCACCATAGCCAACAAGCCATTGGAGCGTGTAGGTGAAAGATGCTCGCGCAAACCGATTTGCTCAATGAAATACAAATCGGCATCAAGAATTTCATCGGGTGTGCGATTAGATAAAACTTGCAATAACATAGCAACTATCCCCTTTACCAATATCGCATCGCTCTCAGCTTGAAAAATTATCCTGCCATCTGCATTCAAATCCGCAGTCAGCCATACCCTACTCTGACAGCCCTCTATAATATTTTGCGGAACTTTGTACTTATCAGCAATAGGATCCAATGAATTACCCAACTCAATGATTAAAGCATATTTATCCATCCAGTCATCGAACTGTGCAAAATCTTCAATGATAATATCTTGCTGTTGATTTAT
>Ga0172377_10006256_pt1 | contig 12260 bp, 9 predicted proteins | sample Pumphouse3metaG_FD_119749 | JGI IMG/M metagenome (GOLD analysis project Ga0172377, IMG submission 119749) | Leachate microbial communities from a municipal landfill in Southern Ontario, Canada - Pumphouse #3 metaG | ecosystem: Engineered > Solid waste > Landfill > Unclassified | place: Canada... | reverse complement strand
TGAGACTGATAAGGGCTCAGGCATCATCGGAATCACAGGTTTTCGTGGGCTGGGCAAAACGGTACTCATGGGAGTGGTCTATCCGATCTGGAGAATCATCAAGGGCGAACGTTACGTAATCCATACTGCAGCAGACGTAGATTTGGCACAAGAGAGGACTGCGTTTACCTTGCATGAGTTGCAGAACAACAAGCGGCTCACCATCGATTATCCGGAGCTGCAGCCAGTGGATGCCTTTGATCTCGACTTCTATCTCAAGAACATGGCAAGGATCAGAGCCAGGAGTATTAAGCAGTCTCATAGAGGAACGATCAATCCCAAGACTGCCAAGCGACCCGGACTGATTGTCTGTGATGATATAGATAAAGAAGAAAACATGGGTAACCAGTCCATCGGCAAAAGACGCATGGAGAAGATCACTCAGGAGCTTGCCGGAGCATTGTCTCCGGAAGGCAGTGGCAAGATCATCTGGCTCGGTAATCTCGTACACCCCAACTATGCTATCTGCCAGTTTCAGGAGCTCATATTAGGCGAAATACGGGCAGATAATCCAGATTTGGAGTTAGGATGCCAGATCGCACTTAAAACGCACCAGAAAGCGATTTTGCGCTTCTCGTTGGAGAATCCTGACGGGACATCCACTTGGGAAGCTCAATACCCTACTGTCACTCTGCCAAACCTGCGAGCCAAGTTCGGTCATACCGGATATCAAAGAGAGATGCTGGGTCAGCCTGTAATCGAAGGGAACATTTTCAAGAACCACTGGTTCACCAAGTACCGGACACTACCCGAACCATCAAAGATGAAGCGGGTCTGGCTCTATGCCGATCCTGCTTGGGGAGAAAAGGGCTGCTTCAAGGCTGTCATCTCCATAGGTTATGACGGCAATCGTTTCTACGTAATCCACGTCTGGATACGTCAGACAGAGAATACCAAGTTCTTCAGATACTACTATGATGCCTATCAGGAGTTGGATCAGATCTACCGGGTCAAAGCCCGGGCTGCTTGTGAGACCACCTACGGACAGGCTCGTATCCTTGCTGACTTTGACAGATGGGCACAAGACAACCATCTGCCACCCATATCCCATCGCATCAAGCGCATTGATAACAAAGACAACAAGAACCTCCGCATCGAGAGAACCGAGACCATCATCGAGACCGCCAAGGTGCTCTTCCCTGAGGGACAGGATACACCCACTCTCATAAGCCAGTTCCTTACTTATCCTGATGGCTATGTCGATGCCTGTGACGCATTGGCAGGATGTTTGGAACGCTTCTCCGAATACGATATCGGTAGGAACAGAGTGAAAGTCCGGAGGTTCAGCTTCTGATGAACTACTACGATAAGCTCATGCTTGAGTATTACCGGGTCCTGAACAATGCCTGGAAGACTGAGATACGAGATGCGTCCCGACTTGCCATCAAGATGCTGAGTGACATGCCACGAGCCGAGAAGCTCAATAAGAACGCCATAGATAAGCTTATGGACGTCATTAATACTCAGTTGGGAGATGACTTCGCATCACTGGTCAATGAGCCCACCAAAGGGATAATAGACCGCTGTGTACGGCTCGGACTGAGAGACACACAAGTGCAAGCTCCAACCAAGACCAGCATCGGGCTCTGGGGTGTCGAAGATCAGCATCTCTCTTCCACCATCCAGAAGCAGCAGTTGTTCTGGATCGGAAATCACTTTGAAGCCGATGTCAGGCAGAGCTTTGCTGACACTCTCACCAAAGCCATAGAACAAGGCTATACCAAAGAGATGCTTGCCGATACCCTCAAACTGCAGTTTGGTGACATCGCAGAAAAGTCATCACACTACTGGCAGGGTTTGGCAGAGCATACAGCCCTCAGAATCAGGGAGTTCGGTAGGCTGCAAGGCTACAAGAAAGCCAAAGCAAGATACTACAAGCTTGTAGTAATCCTGGATGATCGCACCAGTGATATCTGCAGGGCATTGGCTGCCCAAGATAAGGTCTACCCCCTAAACGACGCTGTAGAAGTGATGGATAACCTGATGGCTCTGGATACTAAGTCCAACAGCCTCGCTGGTGCCAGAGAGTATATCAAAGCCCTTGCACCCTGGATCAAAGACGATCAGATCGAATACGACTCAGAGATGAACCCGGTAGGAGTCTCCGGAGCCCATACGCCGTTTCCGCCTTTTCATTGGAAGTGCAGGACCACGACAGAAATTGTATAGATAGAGTCAGCTAATTGATTTTCTTTTAATGTTTTTCAACAGATTGTTTAGCCGTTCTAAGTCTCTCATTGTAAGTTCTGTAAGAGATAAGATTGGTTTCTTGAGTGGAATTTTCTGATATGCAAGCATGTAGAGTTCACCTTTTGATAATCCAAGTTCATTTGCTCTGGCATAAATAGGCTTATACAAGGATTTTTTCCACATATCTGGGTTCTTTCTTCGGAGTGATGGTCTTGCCAAGTTAATTTGTAAATGCATATACTTAATCGCATCATCACTAGATTCAAATGGTATCAATGCGTATTTAGTTACTTTGAACTTTCTATTAAGAGAACTCCAAATATCCATTCTTGTTTTGGATACGTCATGTCCAGCAGCGACTTTCATATCGCTCAGTTCTGTAACCAAATCGAACAGTATCCTCGCTGTTTCTGATGTTATGTGCTTACCTCCGGGATCAAGTTGAACGACAGTTTTTTGAGTAACTTTCTTATTGATATGTATATCATGACCAGCAACTATGTTCTGATTCCCAAGGATAATTGTGTGGTTTGAAATCTCATTATTGATATCCTGAATTGGTTTGAAAGTACCGTTTTCTATCTGCTCATATATCCCATCTCTCAATCGTTTAAGCTCTTCATGACTTATTTTTCTGCCTAATGGATGCTTGGGGTTATAATTGCCGACTTCGGCATGACAAGTGAGACACAAAGGGATGCAGTTTTCATAAGTGTCATCTCCTCCCTCATCGACTGGTATTATGTGATGTGTTATGATTTTGGTACCCCAATATTTCCTACATAAGCAACAATGTCTTCTCGATGCTAACAAAGCTCTGTCTTTGACTGCCTTGGTAAAAGCCATAACTACTCCAAGAATAATTATTGTTTTAAGTTTACAAATAGTTACTAAGTTTAGCGCTTATTAAAAACTAATAAATCAAGAGGCAGGTCACTGATGTCACGTAGCCTTTTCCCTTTTATAAGCAAATAAAGCATATCAAGAGTACCTTCGTCATTTAAGTTTTTGACAACTTCTATCATTTCATATAGTGCAAAATGATACACGCAATCTATGTCGCCAGTTCCCAAAGCAACTGATGCAATGCGATTGGGATAAGGCTCTGCAGTTACTATCATAATGTGGGGAGTGTGTCCTTTTCTATTTCTGATTAAGTTAAGCCCTTCTGTCCTGGCATTTTGTGATCTGTCGCTTCTTAAAGTCCATTTGCATGATATGCTAGCGTGTAGAATTTCGAAATCTTTGTTGTTCATCAGCCGCATCGGGCTAAGTCTTGTAGTGGATTTGTCTATAATGAGTTTTCTTTTGTTAATCAGTTCATCAGAAAGTGGTTTAACCCCAAGGACTATGTCTGGTTTGATTATGTAATCCCCTAAAATCGTTTTTAATTCAGGATGATCTGTCATAGCATTATCAAGTTGAATTAAGTGTTCGTATTGTTCAAAGTGAGAGATCTCTCTTTGAGTATACAACGAGTAATCATGAGAGATCTGGTCTTTAACTTCGGACAAACAGTTCTTGATGTAGTCTAGGGTAACCTTCTCAAATTGCTTTCCAGCAGTTTGACCAGGCGTATGTCCAGATTTCGTTTCAGCCATGATTTTTTCTACAATTCCCCGAGCAATAGACACACTCATCTTACTGCTTTTATCAGCATTGTTTGGAATTCCTTCATCATTAACAACTAAAACCTGAGTGAAAATATCTTGGTGATAAGTGATTCGATGTTTTACTAATCTTGGGAGGTTTTTTTTCATTTATACCTTCTTGAAATCAATGACATACTCTACATGCATACGAGTTTCGATTTGGGAATTTTTGTTAATGACATTGGATACAGGCATCATGCGTTTGTTTCTATCTATATCCCTAGTCTGCATTTTTACAAGACATAAATTGGTTTGTTGTGCTATATCTATAATACACTCGTGAGTGATTACATCTATGCCATCGATTACTGACGAAGCCACTACAATTATGGCATGCTTGTTGGGTTTTAGCACTTCGGATATTTTTCGTAACATTTGGCTCATGTCTTTATAGTACTTCTCTAGTCTGTTGCCTTTAGACTTATTGCTTTGTTTAATCATCTCTACTATCAGTCGGGTTTTCTCAGGTAAAATCTGATAATCAAGTGAACCTGAAACCTCACCTACCATACTCTGTCTTATCTTTGAAACTTGCTCAATACTATACCCCATCCAGATTAGAGCAAATTTGTGTGCTCTCAGGTAGTCGATTGCGTTATTTGCATATGGAGGTGAAGTCACTATTAAATCTACAGAGTTAGCATCAATGTCCATAAATCGGGCATCTCCATAGCATACTAAAGGCCTGTTAGACTTATTTAACAAGAAATGATTAGCCTGATCTTTAATGATAGAACGGTATTTTTTTTCGAACTCATCCAGTGGTTCTTTAATCTTCTTACCAATAACTTTATGGGGTCTTGTATGAGCTAAATCTGCTGCATAACATACGTTTCCATGCTTGGTAATGATTGTAGCAGATAGAACCATCAAGAAGAAGTCTCTAACTGAAGCGTCAGATAAATCCAGTATTTGATCCGATAAAGCTGTTAACTGGGCAATACTGTTATCCGGAAACCAGTAGTAGATGAATTCCTTTGTTTTATTCGAAAACCTCTTGTCTATGGTATTAGATATTATATCACTTCCGTTCGATAACAATGTTCTGGTATTTGCAATTAACTGATAATAAGCACTGTCGATAATTTGCGGATCACTTATACTAAATTTACCGTTCAAGTTAATGATAGAAAGAGGGTCAACATCTGCTCCGATCGACTTTCTGTTTAAACGTTGAGCTTCAATAAGTGTTGTTCCAGACCCAGACATTGGATCGAAAACAATATCATCTTCGCTCGTGTACTTTTCTATGAACTCATACGGCAATCCTGGCGGATATTTTGCAGGAAATGAATGCCATTTATGCCTGTTGTCAATGTTGTTACTGATGGCAATGTAGTAGTCAAATTTAGTTTCCACTTTATTGGGCACTACTTTCCTCCCTTATAGGAGTAAAGCATGATATCAAAATAAACAAATAATAATCCCACATATCTTAGTGCAATTTATCTAACAAATCTACAAATCCATTGCACACAAATTCGATCGTACCATTCTCATTGTTCCAAAACACTAAACATGGCTTTGTAGATGAGAAATCAAAGCATAAGTAGTTTCCCGCAGGATCTTCAGCAATTGGCACCAAACTTCTTTGTAATCTGCCCCCGACCCACTCAAGGACAGAATAGAAATTTCCCGGGTCGTTGGGATTCAACGAAATCAAACTCTTTAAAACACGATCAGAAGAGTCATTTGTATTAAAGCGATTCGGTCGTGGCCTACCGCCATTATGCTTCATAACTAGTTTTACAAAATCTGTGGGAAGAACGAATCCAATCTGTTTTTCCACTTTAACGATATCTTCTTTTGATAAAGGGGTTTTTAAGTATTTCCATTCAATATTAGGCATCTATACTCCTTACTAATATCTAACGATTCTGGCTACCACCGCCCCAAATAGACCTTCCACCTGTGTGGGCAGTTCTCTGGTGGATTTCTGTTTTTACTAGTTGCATTACTCCCGGGTCTTCCTTGTGATGCCATGTATAACCATCAGGTGTGTCACCATTCTCAATCTGCTCAAGTTGTTCTTGAGTAAACTGGTTTCGCAATTCTTCATTATTTCTATCTTCATCTAAGAGTTGACGATTGGCCTCATCGAATTGTTCTGCATCAGTATCCGTATATTGGCTCTCGTCAAGCTTCGCATCAAACGAACTCTCAAACTCGGGAAATACTCCATCGATAACCCTGCCCTGAAACTCAACGATCTTTCTAACGAAAGGCACCTTGGTAATTGGGTGCTCTAATCCCTCTAAACACGTATTAATTGTCTTTAATGACTCAAGCGGCAACTCAAGTATGGTTTTAAGCATGAATTGAGTTGGTGATACAGTGTTGCCTATTTCCGATATCTTATCAAGGGCAACTTTAGGTAACTCCTTAGCAATGCTTGCCGCTGCAATCAAGTTAATCATAATGACTCTCTACCATCTTTGATATGTTTACTACAGTCTTATTCATAATCTCATCTTCAACCCTAATGAAGAAGGAACTTACAGTATCGCAAATATTCTCTGACGTCAAAGGGGCTTTTGTTAGATACATATACCTAACAACTAATTCCTTTACAACTTCTGAAATATAATGATCTGCGCTTGATACTGACCAATAACTGGACAATTGGTTATGAAACGCAGAAAATACAACATTATCGAAGAGTGTGATGATGGAGTTAAGGATCTTTTTTAAATGTGATGGTACAGAGAAATTTTTGCTGTACAAACCACTAGTAAAAAGTCTAATGATGCTGTTTACCATATAGTCTTTGACAATCTCATTTGTGAATTTATAATGCATGCCTTTTTGCAATAACTCCATTGTTATCATATTGAATGATTTGTCTATTGCGTTTTGTGCGTTCCCATTTCCAACAACGCATAAGGTATTCAATAGCTTAACACATATCTCTTTGCCACGTTCCCCCACAATTGAAGATAACTCATAAACTTCGTCATAATGAAGCTTTCCGACAGTGTGTCCACTCTGCATTTCACGCTTTATCTTTTCGTCGCTCATAGCACTTTCTGAATCAATCATATAAATTGAGCACTCAATTGGTAGAGCCATACCTTCTTTGCCAACTAAAGCATGACCAGTCCTCAATCTAGCCATATATAACGAATCATCATCTTGTAAGTTTAATGATCCAGCTAACAACATCTGATCATCCCTTGAAACGAGGCGATGAACAATTTTTGTGTTTGAGTTTTTTATAACGTCTGGAGCAATTTTAGTGGGAATTTGCTCAACGACGATTACTCCCTGCCCCAGCGATCTCATTTCCGAAATGGCATTACAAAACGATTCTACAGCCTTTCCTTTAGGATTTCCAATCATTTCACTAGTTCTCTCAGTTTGGATGTTTTTCAGTAACCTATGAGCCTCTTCAAGAACCAATATGTGACGCAAGCCCTTACGTTTAAGTCCTGGGTTGATTGTTGGGTTCTCCCTTTGTCGATACTCACTGATTAGCACTAACATAAGTCCAACAAAAAAAGCCTTGTCATCGTCATCGGATAAGGTTTCTAACTCCAATATAGTCGGCTTACATAATAGTTTATCAACGCTAAAAAACTCACTGGTGTTAAACATAACCCCTTTTGAGCCCACGCAAAGGCTTTCGATTCTTGTGATGATTGCAGTTCTGATATTGTCTCTTAGTTCGCCTCTGTATTCGAGCTCATTTTTGACATATTCGTCTACTTCACTTTTGAGGTCAGAAAGTGTTGGAAAACAGTATAAGTGTTCGATCTCTTGATATTTCTCTTCATCATATCGTCCTTTGTGGTCTGTAAAGAAAGGATGAATGCCTGTTGATAGATTCCATCCCTTTTTCTCATAGATTCTATGCAAGCACTTCTCAAGAATATATGGCATGGGACCGTACAAAGAGAAACTAGCATTAAATATGGATTTGATGTTATCGATATGTGATAATGGCTGTACCCCTTGCTGTATGTAGAAAAGGTTTATTCGCAAAGGATTAACAGTCGAGTCTCCTATCGTAAAAATCTGAAGACTTGATTTCAGTGTTTCACGTGCTAAAAGCTGACGATAGTCTCGTTTGGCAGATTCAATGACTAAAAAAGGTATGTTTCCAAAATGGTATGCCTCGTTGATTATATTCTTTACAGTAGTTGTCTTGCCACTTCCAGTTAAGCCACATACAAACACATGCTTGTTCAAGTCTTTATGAGTCAAACATACATTTGAATCTTTTATTACCGTGCCGAATTCAGTCACCATACCAAGGCGAATGAACTCATTATCATCTGTTTGATTGTTCAAATCCATATCTGTGTATGATAACTCTGGCATTCTTCTTATCTCGAAACCAGGCAAAGACTCACATGGCATGGAAGCTATCTGAGTAAGCTCTTCACTAGTCAGATACGATGACAAAGTTTTAGGGAACACTAAACTAGTATCTGATGCTCTTGGAATAAGTAATTTATGACTAGATACTTGATATGAGCGAAACCCTTGCGAATACATTTTGTCGGATGATTTTGATAACTCCCCAATCAGGCTTCCATTCAGTATCCTACCACCAATCTCATCCTCCGTCATAAACGAAACGGACGTTTCCCAAAAACCAGTATTAAATCCCCTTATGAATCTCTCAATAAATGTGTTTGAGATAGTTTCGAATTCCCTAGCAATACCTGACTGGTCCTCATAAGTTGTTTGCCTTGAGTCCGAAACGCCACTGCTCTCACCAGTTACTTCGCTTTTCTGTCGTGAGTATTGGTATCCAGCAACTATGATACTTGCATTGAAACTATGAGATCTTGTTATTGAATCTGAAATGTTTGTTCCTTTCTGCTCTGAATGTCCGAGCGAAATTGACTTTAATGCCTCTTTATGACAAAAATCCCGAAACTCAAGTAGTTCATTAAAGCTGTCACTTAACGAATTAGCAGAAATTGGCTTTGCTATTGTTACGATTACATAGTTGTGCTGATGCAAGCTTCTTGTGACTGGAGCAATATTGAACAACAAATTCTTATCCTTGTCCCACACAATTGGGATTCCAGACATAAGCCCAGAATGTTTGAACCCAGAAATCAATTGGGTAAAACTGGTATTTTCTGCCAGTATAACGTTACTACCAGGGAATTCTCCTCTAATTATGGATTCAAAGATACTTGGAGAAAAGCTGCTATCCTGTGGAGCCTTGAAACCTAAGTAGTAGTTTATTCTCCCTTTACATCCCTTGATGATTGATATAACGGTGATTCCTAAAGCGTAAGCTGCTGAGATAAGTGACTGCAACCTATGATTGATAGTCGAAGACACATCTTCATCTTTGTTTGAGATTTCTATCACTTCCAATTGAAACAAGTAGAATTGGTCAAGATAGTTATCTGCAGCGAAATCAACATACTCAGCTAATTTCTCATCAGAAAAACTGTTAATCCATACAGAAGGCAGTAAGGTTTGTATTCCCCGTTTTGCGTTAAAGCTTAAATCAATCATAACTATTCACCTCGGGTTGTCAATACTATTCAATACGCAAAAGCCATCGAATTGTGTTACAAAATACTCTAAAGCTCTGTTTAGCCATACATTAGAAATCTTTTCATTCTTATCAAGAACCTTAAAAATATCCTTTCGCAGCGAGTCATGCATCTTGTTTAAAGAAACATTTCGAGTAACTGTATACGTAGCAACAATCGACACTAGAGCTAAAACTGTTTTTAAAGCTAAAAACGAAAGCGACTTAGACTTGATGAGGATAAGGATAACAAGCCAAATAGCAAGCACTGAACCTGTAGCAAAGGTTGTAATCACAATCCTAGGATCTTTTGAACAGATATCTTCTCCCGTTAGTAACGATAGTGCTCCCGACTCTCCTTGTCGCCATTCATCCATGATATTTCTGAAATTATACTCATAAAATGCATTCTTTATTGTAACTGGATGATCTTCAAGAAAATTGATTGACCTCTCTATTACATTGTTTAGGAGTGATTCATAGAGTTGATTAACAACCACCTCTGTCGAGGTAGTGCTTCTACTAAAAAAGAACTCTTTTGACTCTTTGAAAGACGTGGTTTTGGGGGCGTACTCATTAATCTCATCTTTGATGCTCTTAAACATTTTTACGCAAAGGGAACCGATATATTCTGATGTATCCTCGAAATTCATGATAAATTCTCCCATAACTCTGTCGACTGTCTTACTTGATTATTTAGCAATTCAATTTTCTTCTTTATTTCAGCTACTTGCCTAACTATATCGCTATTTGTTTGTTGTTTGAGCCTTTCTTCCTTTATAGTATTTTGTAATGATTGGACGACGTTGTCTATTTGGGTTTTGAATAAACTTAAATAGATTCTAAGTAACTTAGCTTGAGTGCCACCCTTTGCATGTAATTCAGCTACTTGATCGTTGATATTCTTAGTAATATTGAATCGCAGGGAGTTAATATACTCACTCGGCATAAAAACTCTTCGATGCCCTACAACAACCGTATACTTAATCGCTTTATCGGCTTCCCAAAATTTCCATAGATTATACCATTTTCTGTTATCTACTTGTTCAGTTCTGGTTCTTTCTTCTTTTATTTCTTCATCTTTGTAAGATTCAAACTTGGATTTTTCGGCTAATTGATCAATGTCAATGACTGGAATACTGATATATTCGTTAGTGTTAAAATCAGTTCCGATCTTCGTACACTCATCTTTAAGAAAGCTCGTTATCAAATGGGCATAATCTTGATTAATGCGGTCTAACTTGTCAACAAAGTCGGTATAGTGCTTACGTATGTCATCTTCTGTTTCGCTGTCGTTCAGTAGATCAATATAATCACGTCTCAATTCTTTACACAGCTCTATTGTCGTGTTGCTGGTGCCGGAAGACCTCTGGTGAACAGCCTCTATCGCCTTGTTCATTGTGAGTTTATATTTTCCGATAAGCTCTTCTACGTTTGCAATTTCTTTTTCGAACTCTTGTTGAGGTTTTTTTTTTAGTTCAAGCCTTGATATTCTGCTTTGCATGTCACTACCGACATTGACCAATCCACTTTTAATAGTTGATACTACGCTACTCAATTGCAGCAGAGGAGCCTTGCTACCAAAATGATCAATGGCTGATTCCATAAGATCGAACCTTGAGTCCTTACGAATCAGCTCAATCATATCAACCTTCTCATCATCACTTCTTGCTTTATACGAGTACAACAGTTTCTTTTTTTCAGGCGACTCAATCTTGATCTGGTCGATTGTCAATCCTGAAGATAAATCTAATGATATCAGTCTGAGCAGGCTATCTACTACTAATATCCGGTCTTTATCAATGATGTCGCTATATAAATTGATAGCTTCCTGATGTAGTCTCGTCACTTGATCATCATCATAAAGTCCTGCATGTGTTAAAACCAAAAATAAAAAATCTTTGCTCCTATCAGCGATCACTCGATCAACAAACTCACGAAAAGACTGAGATTCAATTGGCTTAATAGGATGAACAAACAGTATAGCATTGGCTTGTTCCATATAACTGAAGGTCAAGTCCTGTACGCCTCCACGAGCATTTACTCCTGGACTATCAACAATTTGAAGCTCATCAAACTCCCATTTTAAAGGGTATTCATACTGAATCTTGACGGGAATCTGTTCTATCTTTCTCTCATTTATATAATCACGTATTTCACAAACTAGGTGAGATAGCCTCAATCCAGAACTGGCCTCTATAGAGGGAATATCAATATCATCAATAGATTGCACATTAAATCTGACTATTAAATCATCAAGTAAAGAAATCGGTACTGAGCGGTATTTATCTTGAATACTGCATATCTGGCTTAAAAATACTCTTGATTCATCTATAAATGGTGTTGCCGGATCATCTTCGACTGCCTTAATTTGTCCATCAGCGTATTCAACCCTGACGCATGGTTTATCAGCTTTAGCAATCTCAATAATCGCACTTGTAGCTTGGAGAACATCTGAAGGCAATATCTCAGAACCTAATAATGCATTTATGAAGGTAGATTTCCCAGCTTTAACCTCGCCTGCGACCAATAGTGTAAATTTCCCTTTCTTGATTGATTGAATACGGCTTTCAAGAATATCAATATCTACTCCGTCTTCTACTCCGTCTCTGGATTGTAGGTAACTCTCATACAATTCAATGACACTGTCACGATATCTCTTTAGTTTTGAACCAATCATAACCATTTCCTTGTCACTCTTTTATTCATGTTGAGTCCCAAATGTTGGTGTAAATTCCAACTCATTGTTTCTCTGGTTGTTTGAGGGCATCTGATATCCCTCGTTACTCACAATCTATGTAAGGCCAAGCGACCAATTGCATTGTTTTCTTCTCGTAGATCCAAGTCAAGTTCTTTTTCATAAATAATCTACCTTGCTG
>Ga0172377_10006255_pt1 | contig 12261 bp, 8 predicted proteins | sample Pumphouse3metaG_FD_119749 | JGI IMG/M metagenome (GOLD analysis project Ga0172377, IMG submission 119749) | Leachate microbial communities from a municipal landfill in Southern Ontario, Canada - Pumphouse #3 metaG | ecosystem: Engineered > Solid waste > Landfill > Unclassified | place: Canada... | reverse complement strand
CACGTTGCTGAGCAGGTATTCGAAAATTTTGTCGCTGAAAACAACATCAGAGTTTACCGTAACGAATGGCTCGACCGTAAAAATGGCTTGATAAAAACTGACGGTAAAATAGAATCGTTCAAAACGCTTTCGGGAAAGACCTTCCAAGGGAAAATGTTTATCGATGCTACCTATGAAGGTGATTTAATGGCCGCTTCAGGAGTAAAATATAATGTTGGCCGTGAAAGTATTAATACTTACAACGAAAAATGGAACGGTGTACAAACTGGTGTGTTGCACCACAAGCATTGGTTCGCATCAAAAATATCACCTTACAAAATCCCAGACGATCCTTCAAGTGGAGTCCTTCCTTTAATTTCTACCGAAAAACCTGGGGAATATGGTTCGGGCGACAATAAAATACAAGCTTACTGTTTTCGCACCTGCATGACCAATCACGAAGAAAATCGTCTTCCTTTTCCAAAGCCCCAAAATTATGATGCAGGACAATATGAATTGCTGGTGCGCATGTTTAAAACCGGACGCAAAGACTGGTTCGAAAAATTTGATGATATTCCCAACAAAAAAACAGATACCAACAATCACGGCCCCTTCAGCAGCGATAACATCGGAATGAATTATGATTACCCCGAGGCTAGCTACGAACGTCGTGAGGAAATTATTAAAGAACATGAAAATTATCAAAAAGGTTTGCTGTGGTTTGTGGCAAATGATCCTCGTGTGCCCAAAGACATACGTACAAAAATGGCAAACTGGGGGCTTGCAAGAGACGAATTTATCGATAACGGCAATTGGCCCCATCAGATTTATGTGCGCGAAGCACGTCGAATGATTGGTGAATATGTTACTACAGAAAACGATGTTCTACTAAAACGCGAAGTTCCTAAACCCATAGGAATGGGATCATATGCTATGGACTCGCACAACGTGCAGCGCTATATTACACCTGAAGGCTATGTGCAAAACGAAGGAGATATTGGAGTTAGTCCATCGGCTCCTTATCCCATTTCATATGGGTCAATTGTCCCTCAAAAACAGGATTGTACAAACTTGCTGGTACCGGTTTGCGTGTCCAGCAGTCATATTGCTTATGGTTCTATACGAATGGAACCGGTGTTCATGATCCTCGGACAATCAGCAGCTACCGCAGCGTGTATTGCTATCGATAAAGAAATAGCAGTTCAGGATGTGAATTATGACGAATTAAAAGGTGAATTGGGAAAAAGAAAGCAGATTTTAACAAATCACCATTAGAAATAGAAATAGACACCTAATAAATATAAGGCAGAAGCTCGTTTATTTCGTGGCTGGTTTTATGCAGATAAGGTATCAAAGTATGGTGATGTTTCTTGGGTATGTAAAGAATTGACGACAGAATCAGAAGAATTGTAAGTTGCTCGTACTCCAAGAATGCAGGTTATGAATTTTGTTCTTGAAGATTTAACTTTTGCCTGTACCTGTTTGCCTGATGATTGGAATGACGGTAATGCTCCAGACCGCTTGAATTGTTGGTACGCATTACTCGTAAAATATAGGGTTTGTCTTTTTGCTTTATTTTTGGATTATCTCCGTTTTAAATGGAGCATATAACCGAAAAATGTGTTGACAGCTTTTTATTTTGTCAATGCTATTTTTCTATAATAAAAATCAATTTTTAAAAACCTACTTTTAAGAGTGGACTCATATTTTTAGAACAAACATTTTAACAAAAAATTATATATATTTGCTTTTCCGACTTTTAGGAGTGGGGTCATTTTTGTTTTTTAAATTTATAAAGATCATGAGAATTAGAATAATAAGTAACCTTTTATTGATAGTATTTTTATGTTTTGTTTTTACAAAAGGAGAATCACAGACAAATATTTTAAAAAGGAATCCTGCTGAAATTAAAAGTTCCGGCTTTGTAATGTATAGCGATTTCGGTGCCATAGGAGATGGTAAAACCGATGACATGGAAGCAATTGTAGCTGCCCATAAGTTTGCCAATAAATATAAACTAAAGGTACAAGCAGATAAGGGATTCACATACTACATAAGTGGCAAAAACCGTACAGCAGAAATTCAAACTGATACAGATTTTGGTACAGCAAATTTTATTATTGACGACACAGATGTTAAAGACATAACCTCGAATATTTTTTCAATAGAATCTACCCTTACCCCTTTAAAACCAGAAGGATTATCCCATTTAAAGAGAAGTCAGGAAAAAATTGATATTACGCTGCCGACATCCTGTCTGATTACTGTTACCGATTCAGATATAAAACGATATATAAGATATGGACTTAACCAGAATAACGGATCTTCACAGACCGATATTTTTATTGCTGATCAAAACGGTAATGTGGATATAAATTCACCTATTATCTGGGATTTTGATCAGATTACTAATATTATCGCATTGCCAATAGATGAAAAAAGGTTAATTATTACAGGAGGATGTTTCACTACCATAGCTAACCAGGCAGAATCGAAATACACTTATTACGGTCGTGGTATTGGAATAAAACGATCTAATGTACTTGTCGATGGGGTTAAACACCAAATTAAAGGAGAAGTGGATCATGGTGCTCCATATAGAGGCTTTTTCGATATTTCCGGTTGCTCTGACGTAACAGTCCAGAACGCTATTCTTACCGGACATAAAACATACCGGACAATAAATTCAGCAGGGAAACCTGTTTCTATGGGATCCTACGATCTTAATGTAAATCATGCGTTAAACGTATCATTTATAAACTGTACCCAGACAAACAGTATAGATGACAATACCTACTGGGGGATACTTGGATCAAACTATAGCAAAAATCTTGTATATGACAATTGCACATTATCTCGATTTGATGCACATATGGGAGTTGCAAATGCTACAATCCGAAATTCTACACTTGGATATATGGGAGTCAATGCAATAGGTAACGGTACTTTTCTTATAGAAAATTCTACAATTCGTGGAGCAACTCTTGTTAATCTTAGGTCGGACTATGGTAGCACATGGCTTGGGAATCTTATTATCCGTAACTGTGTCTTTGTGCCTTCCGGAGGCAGAAAAGTTAGTGCCAGCATTATAGGGGGGCGTTATTCAGGACAGCATAATTTTGGATATACCTGTTATATGCCTGAACGAATTACCATAGAAAATCTTCGTATTGACGATTCGAATCATCCGGATTACTATAAAGGACCGGCTATTTTTGCAAATTTCAATTCGGAAATGACGGGCGATTCTTATGTCGAAAAGTTTCCTTATATTAAAACAAAAGAGGTAATTCTCAATAATGTCACTACTACCAGCGGCAAAGCCTTAAGAATTAGCGACAATTTATATATGTTCAAAGATGTAATAGTCACTAATAAGTAATGTTTGAGTTCTGCTTGTTACAAGGATCTATTTCATACTGTTGTTGGTTGTCGGTTGATCAGGTCAAAATAAAGAGAACTAAGATTTTAATATAAAAGAGAGAGGAGTGAATTTTTAAATTCACTCCTCTCTAATATTCTTTAAAATATAGAATTTTTTATTTTGTTACATTTCTAAATAATGTAGGAACTTCGCCATATACAGGAAGTTTTCCGTCCCATTTTTTTATCATGTCCTGTTGTACAATAATAGCGGATAATGAAGCAGCGATTTTCTTATTGTAATTGGCCTCTGCTGTACCTCTTATTTCTAAAGCTTTAGATTCACCTTCTGCTTTAGCAACACTTTTCTTTGCATCGGCTTCTACTGATTTTACTTCGTTTTCTATTTTCATAGCATCCTGAACGGCTTTATTTTTTGCATTAATAGCATCTATTAATGTTTTTGGATATTGTAATCCGGAGGTCATCTGTTCAAGCTGAAAGTTTTCTTTGGCCAGTTCTTTACGTAATTCATTTTCAATATTATTCTCAAATTCTTCACGTTTGCTTACCAGTTCGTCTGTTGTATAGGCGTTTAATTTTATTCTGAAGGCGTTTCTTACGTAATTGTATAATGTTGTTCTTATAACTTCCATTATATCTTCTTTTCTGTATTTTTTAAACACTTCAGGAGCTTTACCATCCATTATTTTTAATGAAATAGTAGGGTCAACAGTAAAGGAGCTACCATCTTTTGCATTTATACTAAATGAAGGATAGTCTATTGTCTGTACGAATGTAGGGTATTCATATATAGCTGTTGTAATGGGGTTGAATATTACAGCTCCGGTTACCAGAGATACATTATCAATACCTTTGTTACTACCATAAAGATTAACTTTTATACCTTCGTGACCGGCATCTACTCTTTGGTAACAAAATGATCCTAAAACCACTAATGCTATTATGCTTACTACTACTACACCCGAAATTAAATTTTTATTCATTATTTCTATTTTTATTATTGTTTAAAGATAAGGTTTTCTGTTATAATCAGGTATAATATATATAACAACTAAAGATAGTGATTTAATATTTAATACATAGAGGAGCAAAATTATGTAATATCTATTATATCAGGTGTTATATGTATTGTAAATTTCAGTGTTGAAATTCTGAATCTTTTAGTTCTGATCTTTAATTTTCAAATACTCGTTTTGTTCATTTCTGATTATTAGCTTCCTATATGCTACCAGTTGTTTGTATTCTGCCTTTTCCCTTTATTGGGCGAAGGTTTTTTATTTTTTGTCTGTCTATAATACAGTGAAGGGTGAAATCAGGATAAAACGAAAATTTTAAATCTATGGAAAAAACAAAATATTTATCAATTATTGTGGCATTTGTATTAGTGTTTTTTACATCATGTAGTTCATCGGATGATGATATCGTAAGTGATAGTACAGATTCTGGAGCAACTACAGAAGATGCAACAGGGTCAAATACGGCAACAAATGTAGAAACGAGTGAATATGTTTCAGGTCTGGATCTTGAGAGTTTTGATATCGCTTTAGATTATTCAGAATTAACAGAAGATGCAGAGACTGTACCAACTGATGAAGATGATTATGATAATTTTATAGAAAATGAAGAATTTTCGAAACAGGTAACAATTGTATATTCAGATAACGATGCAACCATTACCAATGATGTTGAAGGTGTTGCTGTTACAAAAGACGGAGCAGATGTTACGGTAACTACAGAAGAGGATATTAAAGAAGTGGAATATATACTTTCGGGTAGTACCTCGGATGGTTGTTTTAAAATTTATAGTGATAAAAAATTCAAGTTAACGTTGAATGGAGTAACAATTAATAACCCAACAGGAGCCGCAATTAATATTCAGAGTGGCAAACGGGTATTCGTGGAATTAGCTGACGGCACAACTTCTACTCTTTCTGACGGTACTGAATATACTTATGTAGAGGATGAGAATATGAAAGCCTGTTTTTTTAGCGAAGAGCAGTTAATTTTTAGCGGAGACGGAACGTTGAATGTTACAGGTAATTATAAAGATGCAATAAGCAGTGAAGATTATGTGTTTTTTCATGCAGGAACAAAGGTTAATATTACGGCTAACGGTGATGATGGGATTAGTACAAATGATGGGATAACAGTTAACGGTGGGGTGCTGAATATTTTAGTAGCAGCTCCTGCAGCTAATGGGATGACAAGTGATGATTTCGTTACAATTAATGGAGGACGTACAACAATTTTAACTACTGGTGACGGTGAGTACGATGATGATGATGTCTCTGCCTCAGCCGGTATTAAAGCTGATAAAGATTTTACAATAAATGGAGGTTCTCTATTAGTTAAAAGTACAGGAGACGGAGGGAAAGGTATTAGCGTAGATCAGATTATAGAAATAAACGGTGGTACAACTGAGGTTATAACAGAAGGTTCTAAATGTGAAATTAATGATGGATCATCTTCTCCTACAGCATTAAAAGGGGATTCATGTATAAACATAAATGACGGGATATTAGTAATACGAACCACTGGTGATGATGCAAATGGATTAAAGAGCGATTATGGTGTTACAATAAAAGGAGGAACAGTGGAAACTCTGACAACGGATGATTGTATCAATACCGACTCGGATGTTTCATTTACGGGAGGATACTCATATTTATTTGCTACGGATGGTGATGCAATGGATGCAGACGGGTGCATAAGCATAGAAGATGGAATTGTTGTTGCTTTGACAGATGCTTCTGAAAAGAAATCATTTAAATCAAAAGGAGACTTTACTTTTTTTGGTGGAACAGTTGTTGGTGTGGGTGATGAATTAACTTCTCCTGCAACAGATCTTTGTTCACAGCCGGTTTTGATTTATACCGGAAGTTTTACAGATGGCACTTACTTGTCTCTTGATGATGCATCAGGCAATAATATATTTGTTTATAAAATGATTGGAGATTATGATTCTGCCAGTATGTTAATGTCTTCAGGTTTATTAGAGTTAGATAATACATATACTCTTTCTTCAGGTGGTGATACGGATGGAGGAACTGATTTTCACGGTCTGATAACCGGTGGAAATAATACGGGTGGCGCAGAACTGGAAAGTTTTACAACATCGTCTATGGTGACAAGCGAATAAATTGTTATCAACGGTATCCTGTGGAGGTTGGGTTTTCCATGGGTTAATTAACAGCATTCCGGCTAAAGGTAAGGTATACGGTATCCTGAGAAGGTTGGGTTTTCCATGGACGTTATAAAAAGGGTTGCAATAATTTAAGTAAATACACAATAGCTCAAAAAAACTAATAATATGATGAAAGTTACACTCTCTTCTGTATTGAATAAATTTGATTCTATTACATTGGAACAAATGTCTATGGTGAGACTTATGAATCGTATTGACACTAAATATATTACAAAAAGAGAAAACCTTATTCGTTTTTTATCAGAGATGAGTGAAGACTATTATGTTCAGGAAATTAATAACAAACGTATATCTTTATACCATACCATGTATATGGATACACCGGATTTACAAATGTACATTGCACATCAGGATGATCGCTCTGTACGACAGAAGGTAAGAATTCGTGAATATGTAGATTCCGACTTGTCTTTTTTTGAGGTTAAAAACAGGGATAACAAAGGACGGATAATAAAAGAACGTATTGGTTTGCCTGATTCTAAAGACTATGATAATGAAAAAGGAGTCTCTTTTATTGAAAAGCAGACTCCTTATAATATGCAGAATCTTATTCCTCAGCTTGAAAATTCTTTTGAGCGTATTACACTGGTTAATAAAGAAAAAACGCTAAGATTAACTATTGATTTAAATATAAGTTTTAAAAATATACAGACCAGAGTGAAGAATGATTTATTATCTGATATAGTTATTATTGAGATTAAACATGATGGAAAACTAAAACCTGAGAGTCGTTCTTTACTTAAGAAACTTAATATTCATCAGGAAAAGATTAGTAAGTATTGTGTTGGTTCTGTTTTAACTAATCCGGATTTGAAATATAATCGATTTAAACCGAAACTTTATTTTATAAAAAAAATTATAAATACAGATATAGATGAATAATTTTATAATGCTTATGCAAACGGGATTTTTTAGTAATAATGTCAGTGCGGTAGCATCTTCAGGGGCTTTACCCGGAATTTGGAATATGTTGTTCCGCTTTGGACTTAATTTTTTAGTCGTATGGTTTATTATACGGGTCTTTTACTATAGAAAAAGTAAACGTATGGATTATTTATTTACGTTTATACTAATTAGTATAAGTATCTTTTTTCTGATTTATTTACTTGACAATGTTCAGATACAAATTGGTATGGCACTGGGTATTTTTGCCATTTTTGGCATTATTCGTTACAGGACAGAGACTGTTCCTATAAGGGAAATGACTTATCTGTTTTCAATTACTGCATTGTCGGTAATTGGTGGACTGTCTATTCATATATCCAATTCTCAGTTGATTGTAACATATCTTATTTTTATATTAGTCATCTGGATTTTGGAAACTGTGCGCTGGAAAAATCATACCAATATAAAAATGATTGTTTATGATAAAATTCAGCTCATAACCGCAGATAGGGAAGATGAACTTATAGATGATATCGAAAAAAGGACTGGCCTGAAAATTGACAAACTTGAGATTGGACAAATTGATTTTATGAGAGATATTGCTTATATAAAAATCTTTTACGAGTCTAATGGTTCTAATTTAACTAATTCGGTTACACATTTTCCAAAATGGAATGAGGTGGAAGAATAAAATGAAGTGAAAAAATAATTTATATCTGAAATTAGCAAAGAATTATCTGTATACGAAACTTCCTTGCGGAATTTAGGTGCTTATTTTAAAATATATAATATGAATATTTTTAAGGATAAATTGGTCTATTCTTTAATAAAAGGGGTGATAAAAGGGGTGATTTTAATGGTTCTGTTGCAAATTATAAGTCCTTCATTAAAAGCTCAGGACACGGATGATGACTGGGGGGCGATAGTCTCTGTGGGATTGTCAAAAAAAATAATTGATAATGTATCTCTTTCATGGAAGGAGGAATATCGTTCACGCGAAAGTTTTTCTATTTCTGAAAGATTTGCTCATAGTCTTGAGGCAGCATATAGCCCGTATAAATTTTTAGAAGGTGGAGTGGGTTATATCTTTTATCAATATAATAATGAAGACAATGGCTGGCAAAACAGACAGCGCTATATTGCCTATCTTACAGGTGATTATGACCTGGGAAATTTTAATATTGCTCTTCGCGAAAGGTATCAGGATACGCAATGGCGGGGTAATAAAAATTTTAAGCAAAAAACATATATTCGTTCCCGTTTAAAAGTCAAATATGATATTCCTCATTGCTCTTTTGAACCATTTGCATCGGCAGAAATGTATTCTTTATTATATGATAGTCCGTCATTAAATAATAATTGGCGTTATGAGATAGGTTCTAAATACAAAATAAACAAGCATAACAAACTGGATTTTCATTTAAGATATACAACCAGTGGGGTAGAGGATTTAGGGAATGAAGGAAAAATCTGTGTAGGTTATACTTACGATTTTTAATTTTTCTGCAGAATCATTTGTGTATGAATTTTAATTCTCTTTTATTCTTGTCTGCATTTTGTTTTCTGTCTTCTGTCTTTTATTTTTATCTTTGCAAGACAAAATTTATTTAAATTCAAATAATTTGTTTTATGAGTACAGAGGAATTGAGCGAGCAGGAGGTTATCAGGAGAAATTCATTGACAGAATTACGGAAATTGGGAATTGAACCTTATCCGGCAGAAGAATTTCCTGTTAATGCTAAAACTGAAGAAATAAGGGCTGATTATAGTCCCGAAAAAAATAATTTCAAAGAAGTTATTATTGCAGGAAGACTTATGAGTCGCAGGATTATGGGTAAGGCTTCTTTTGCAGAATTGCAGGACGATAAAGGTCGTATTCAGTTATATCTGAATCGTGACGAAATATGTGAAGGTGAAGACAAAACTCTTTATAATACAGTCTTTAAAAAATTAATGGATATCGGTGATATCATTGGTATCAAAGGTTTTGTTTTTTTAACGCAGGTTGGGGAGTTGACAGTTCATGTTAAGGAGATTAAACTTCTTAGCAAAGCACTTCGTCCGCTACCGGTTGTAAAGAAAAAAGATGGTGTTGTTTTTGATTCTTTTTCAGATCCTGAGCAGCGTTATCGTCAGCGATATGTCGATTTGATTGTTAATCCGTCTGTAAAGGATGTGTTTATCAAAAGGGCAAAGATTATTGATACTATGCGCAGCTTTTTCAATAAACAAGGTTATACCGAAGTTGAAACTCCAATTCTTCAGTCTATTCCTGGAGGTGCAGCAGCAAGACCTTTTATTACTCACCATAATTCTTTAAATATTCCTCTTTATCTTAGGATAGCTGATGAACTTTATCTTAAGAGACTTATTGTAGGAGGATTTGATGGTGTATATGAGTTTGCCAAGGATTTCCGTAATGAGGGAATGGATAGAACACATAATCCTGAATTTACTGCCATGGAAATTTATGTGGCTTACAAGGATTATAACTGGATGATGAATTTTACAGAGGAAATGCTTGAGCTTATTGCTACCACTTTATATGGGAAGACGCTTTTAGCGATGGGAGAGAACGAGATTGATTTTAAACGTCCTTATCCCCGTATAACGATGCAGCAGTCTATTCTTGATCATACCGGTTTTGATATTGAAGGCAAGTCTGAGGATGAACTTCGGGAAATATGCAAAAAACTGGAAATTGAGGTTGATCCTTCTATGGGAACCGGAAAATTGATTGATGAAATTTTTGGTGCTAAATGTGAAGGAACATACATTCAGCCTACCTTTATTACTGACTATCCCAAGGAGATGTCTCCTCTTACAAAGAAACACCGCACGAAACCAGGACTTACAGAGCGTTTCGAACTTATGGTTAATGGTAAGGAACTGGCAAATGCCTATTCCGAGCTGAATGATCCTATTGATCAGAGAGAACGTTTTGAATATCAGCTGGGTCTTTCTGCAAAGGGTGACGATGAGGCGATGTTTATTGATCATGATTTTCTAAGAGCTTTGGAATATGGAATGCCTCCTACGTCAGGAATGGGAATTGGAATTGATCGTCTGGCAATGCTTATGACTAATAGTACATCTATTCAGGATGTTTTGTTTTTCCCTCAGATGAAACCTGAGAAGAAAGCGCCTAAAGATGATGCAGATGAATTGTTTGAAGCTCTTGGGATTCCTTCTGAATGGGTGAAAGTTATTAAAAAAATGGGCTTCAAAAAAGTACAATCACTGAAAGAAATAAAACCGGGAAAATTTTTCAATGATATCTGCGGATATAATAAGAAAAATAAATTAGGATTAAAGAATCCTGCAATGGATGATATAAAACAATGGCTGTCTTAACCTGTTATTTTAAATAATGAAAAAAAGAATAGGAATAATTGGAAGCGGTAGCTGGGCAACAGCACTCGCAAAAATAATATTAAATAAGGAAAAGCATATAAACTGGTATTTTCGTAAATCAGAGAATATTGAATTGTTTAAACGTTATAAACATAATCCAAATTATTTGCGTGCTGTAAAGTTCGATACAGATAAAATTAATTTTTACACTGATGTTAACGAAGTTGTAAAACGATCTGATATTATTTTACTTGCCATTCCTTCTGCTTTTATTCATCAGAGTCTTTCCGGATTAAAGGAGGATATTAGTAAAAAGATTGTTGTTTCTGCAGTAAAGGGTGTTATCCCTGAAACAAATCAGACTCCTGGACAGTATTTACATAAACGATTTAATGTCCCTTATAATTTGTTTTGTGCTATTGTTGGTCCATGCCATGCAGAAGAAGTGGCAATGGAACGTCTCTCTTTTTTAACAATTGCATGTAAAAATCTGACAACAGCACGTGATTTTTCAACTATTCTGGAATGTGATTATATTAGGGTAAAAGTTTCAGATGATATTACCGGAATGGAGTATTCTTCTGTACTGAAAAATATTATTGCCATTGCTTCAGGAATTGTTCATGGTCTTGATTATGGAGATAATTTCCAGGCTATTTTGATTTCAAATGCTATAAATGAAATTGAAAGATTTGTGGATAAAGCTTATCCGATAGTCCGGGATATCAGTAATCCGGTTTATCTGGGAGATCTTTTGGTGACTGCCTATTCTCAGTTTTCAAGAAATCGTGTTTTTGGAACTATGATCGGGAAAGGATATAGCATCACATCTGCCCAGCTTGAAATGAATATGATTGCAGAAGGATATTATGCTACAAAAAGTATCCATAAGATTAACGAGAAATATAAAGTAGATTTACCTATATGTGATGCTGTTTATGAAATTTTATACGATAAGACCGATCCTTCAATAGTAATTAATGATTTGATTGAAAAGTTAAAATAAGGAAATGTTGCGTTATGGCTGTTAAATGGGACATAACATATAAATAAAAGATATTTACGAAATATTATAATAAATAAAAAGATCAGACATATGAAAAATATTTTATTGAATACCGAAAAAACATTCGGTTTTATTTCAGAGGAGGCAGTAAATAAATACGCCTCACAGATGAAAAAAAATAATGAAACTCTGGAAAATGGTACCGGAAAAGGAAGTGACTTTTTAGGATGGAATCATCTTCCTTCATCTATTTCAGAAAAAGAACTTTCTGATTATGAAGAGACAGCAAATCTTCTTAATGATAAAAAAATTGATATATTTATCGTAATAGGAATAGGGGGATCTTATCTCGGTGCAAAAGCAGTAATTGAAGCATTGTCGGATAATTTTTCTCATTTAAAGAATAACCATAAACCTATTGTACTTTTTGCCGGACAAAATATTG
>Ga0172377_10006250_pt1 | contig 12265 bp, 14 predicted proteins | sample Pumphouse3metaG_FD_119749 | JGI IMG/M metagenome (GOLD analysis project Ga0172377, IMG submission 119749) | Leachate microbial communities from a municipal landfill in Southern Ontario, Canada - Pumphouse #3 metaG | ecosystem: Engineered > Solid waste > Landfill > Unclassified | place: Canada... | reverse complement strand
TCAGTTGAGAATTTGATTTTATATTTGACCAATATTTCCCTATCGAAATAATCGGTTGATATTTGTGTGATTCTCTTTTTTTGAGCGATAGCATTGAATAAATTGTTGATAGTATATTTATAGTTCATTTCATAATAGTAATTCACAAAACCAGGATAAACTGAATATTGAACTCTTGATACAACCCATTCGTTATCTTGCTCGCCTAGTTCCATTAGGTCTTCAACATTTGCAACTTTTCCACGAACTTGTTTAACGGGATTGCCTGTTCTATCAACTTTTATTTGTTCGCTATCTCCGTATTTTTCGATGTTAACATACGCTTCATTTTGTTTATCAAACAAAGCAATTTCTTCATCACCATTTTGAATAGTTTTTCCAAATTGCAATTTATATTTAGATTCCGCCTGATATTCAATATCGAAAGCCCAGTTCTTATAATCGCTTGTAAAATCGGTAAAAACTTCATAATCGTCATAAATTGTCGAACTATCGTTATCAAATTTAGAAGAATAATTAGTATAAGCGATTGTTGGCGAAAGCATGTAATCTTCGTAGTATGTTTCTTCTAATTCTTTAACCATTTCTTCAATTATAGCGGTGAATACCATTCCGTTAAATCCTAAGAAATAATTCCAAGTATTGCCAAAACCCCGAATCCTATTATCGCCCAATTCATAGTAGATATAATAGTTTTGATTATCGGGATCGATGCCATCACCGATATTCCATGAATTTTCTATCGGGTCTTTTAAGTCGAAAGCTTCTTTTTCTAATAAATGTTTTTCTGCAACATCTAATTTAACGTTATAGAGTGTAATATTCTTAATTGCATTATTATAATCTTGGTCAATATAGTTAATTTGAAAATCTAATTTAGGTATCAATAAATACATATGAGAAATACCATATATATTATTTTGCAAAATGATTTCACAGTTATTATCAGTAACAGCAAAATCGTCCCTAGTTCTAACAGTTAAACCGAATTCACTCTTGGTTAGTTTTTCAGAGTTGACATTTATTCCTTGTTCGATTTTTAAATTTAAAGCGTTTGCATAATCTCTTCCTGGTTTTTTGACGGCAAAACTATTTAAGCCTGATAAAGTTGCATCATCTCCAGCGTCTAATTCTTTTGCATCAATGGTAATATAATCCGATGCGTTAATTGTTGCGGTGACAACGCAATTAATTTGAGACAATAAAACATTCATTACATCATATAGATTTGAACGCTCTAAAGTTATTTCCGCACAATCTACATTTTCAGTTAATGACACTAAATGATTGCTAATATCATAATCATAATTTTTTCCATCGACTTTGTATCTTAAACGATTTAATTCTTCATATAGACTTGTTTTGTCGGATCCGTCTATAGGTTGAGAAATTGAAAATGCACTTGTCATTTTTCTTTGCAATATAATTTCGGGCGAACTTAAAATCAATTCATAATCAACATATTGAGCGGTTCCATCTGAATTATTAACTAAAACATTTTCATTGATATCAACGATAATCCAAATAGTAGCATCTATTTGAATTTGCTTAAATCTTTTGAATTCTATTCCCGCATCTTCTCTTATTGTTATTGATAAAGTGTCCATCGTGTCACCTAAATGCTTATCAACAACTCCGCCAATTTTAGCGATGTAAAAATTGCCGTTATATACCGCTGTTGAATTTAAATATCTTGTATTACTCATTGTATTTTCCTGCTCCTGTTGCTATGTAGCCAACTGTGTCTCTCGTATATTCGGCTTTATTTCTTGCTTGTGTATCTTTAATGTTGTTCATTACTGCGGTATAAGTTATTTCCGCGCCGACTACAGCGACGCCGACCCAGCCTGTAGTAGCAATTTGCGCTCCATAAGATACTAATTTGCTTGCTTCGCCCATATTATTTTGAAGCACGCTATTTCCGTATAATCCTGCTGCATCAGTAACTGCCTTTTGTCCGTATTGCCTTGCGATTTGAATTCCGCCATTAATTGCTACTTTTGCTCCTGGTGAAAGTGTCTTCAAAGTTTTTGAACTTGATGATATTTGATTATTTTCAGGCAAAGAAGAATTCGTTCCGCTTTGTTCACTTAATAACGTTTGAATTTGTGCCATAATGTTTCTCCTTTAATAAAGCAGTTTACTTGCAAGCACCATTGATACTTGTACTTTAGGAATATCGTTTTCGCTTTCGGTTACGTTTCCATAAGTTCTCACCAGCATTTTTCTGGTGTAACTTGTTCCGTTTGTATAATTAAATACTACTTCAAAAACAGTGTTCGGGCTTGTGTCACCCATTTGAATATCTAAACAAGTATTTAAAAAATCGGTATCTCTTGAATATAAAACGAAAGTATAATTCGGCGAACAAAAAGAGAATAAGTGTTTAATTGCGTTTGTTCCATTTGTGTTTTGTTCAAACTCTTCTCCTGGATTATCGTTATTGTCAAACGCTAAAGTATAACTGAATATTTTGTGCTCAACTCCATCAATAGTTAGTGATTCTAACCTTTGAATATTTGAATAGATTAAAAAAGTAGCATAGATCACAAATCTAACAGGTGAATCTAAGCTTATATCTTCGACATTTTTATCGATGCATTGCGCTTTAGTAAATTCATTCCTAACATATTCACTACCAATATTCCAAGTTTTACGATTATATTGATTTACAAAATCGTTTAAAGTGTTTTGCGTTTCATCGATATCAGTTGAAAAGAAAACTAATTCGACAGGCAATAACATCACTCCATCAAATTCAGTTCCAGATAGTGAATTAACAATTACATTAATTTTGCCATTTTGAAATTCTAGGTTTCTTTCGTTTGTAACATAGTAATTATCTCCTAGTATGTTTTTCAAATATTCTTTTATGTATTTATATTTCATATCGCTTAAAATTCTCCTTCTACATTTTGGATTTTTAAATTTCCACCAAGAGCATCCGCTACTCTTTGCTGAGTTCTTTCAACCCACCCAGCGTTTCTTCCACTTGAGTTAGTATCCGTTGCGTAGTCAACTCCGATAACTACTAGAACGTTGCTGTCGTTTATTTCAACAACATGAATATTTGCTTTCATGTTTCCGGTTTGGTAAAGTTTGACATTCGGAATACATTCAGATTGATATTCGGTTTTTAAAATCTCCGCCTTATCCAAAAGTGTCATTTTTCTCTCTCCTTACTCAGCACTAGTTATAGTTATTCGAGTTATTCCTATTCTTTTCGATCCAATTTCTTCTTTATCTATATCAGGCTCAAAAGTCGATTCAATTACTTTGAAAGTCTTTCCCCTTCTATCTTTTAAATACATATCCGGTTTTAAATCGATATATCTTGGAGTTTCAATTTCGGCTTCCATAATTTTTGAATTTGTGATAATTCCATTATATACTAATTTTTTTCTGCGAAATCCGCTTTTAACCGCTGCGTGTATTTTGTCGATAGGATTTTTATCAATGGTCTTTTTATTTCCGTTTGTAATTATAAAATTATAAACATAATATGTTTGTGGGTATTCATATCTACCATAAATTTCTTCGCTCATTTTTTTCTCCTTTCTATCTTGGAATAAATTTTCTATTTGACGGGCCTCTTCTAATATTCAGAAATCCCGCCATTCTTAGACTGTGCTCCGCTCTTGGTGCTAAAAGAAGTCCGTTAAAATCAGTAGTTATTCCGGTTTTTCTGTCATATCCATCGCTTAAATATTTTTTTCCGTTTAAAAACATATACTGAGCCTGATGAATGATTGCCCTTTTGAAGTAATTAATTTGCCTCAACTTTGCTTCTATTTCTTGCTTTTCTTTATCGGAAACTGAATCTAAGTCTATCTCTCTTAAATCGCTTTCGCTTGCGATTAGTTCATCAAAGCCATTGTTTTCGTACATCGGTTTTTTAATATAATCGATTAAAAATTGTTGCGCATCACACAAAAGTCTGTCAGCTTTATTTTCGGATTCTTCTTCAAATTGATATTCTCTTTTTAAATCAGTGCCGGTGAAATATTTAAAGGTGTCGGTGGTTATCAATTGCTCAAAATCGTAGAATATTCCTTTTTCAATCATAATAAATTCTCCTTTAATTTAAGTATACTAAAGTTTTTAAATAAATACAAAAAAGAGAGAGCCTACATAAGACTCTCCCTAGTTCGAAAGGAGGCATATCAATGAAATCAATAAAATTGATTAGCCGTTAAATTAAGCCGCTGCGGAAGAAACTACAATAGAGACCGAATCGATTAGACCGTTCTTACCGTTAGGTTTGACAATTGTATCCCAAAGTTGTCTATTTTGATATAAATACCCATCACCTTTAGTATGATCTCCAGGTTTGAAGAAGTAAATTGAAGACACCTTAGGAACAGTTTTGACTGTTGCAAGAGATGCAACGCAAATTTCAAGCCCTCTATCATTAACTTCATCGATTGCAAATCCATAAGTTTCGGATCCTGATTCTGCGTAAGTCATTGCAGTTCCAAATCTTGCATCATCTATAACTTCGACAACGGGAGTACCATCTAATTGAAATACTCTGGTTTCAATAGCGTTAGGACTTTCAGAAATAGTAGTCCATTGGACTCTGCCTTTGTCAATCATAGCTTGTTCAAGCAAATCCATAACTGTTGAATTCACATAACACATAAGCGATCCGCGATAAATCTTAACAGGTTTGATAGCGGATTTAATCGTTTCAATAACATTATCAGCGGTTATCGAAGCGTTTACAGTTACATAGTCACCGCCAGCCGCAATTGCTGCAGCTGATACTTGTTCGAAAAATCTAGCATCAACTTCTGGCGCTTGATTGATCAATTGCATATTCATAGATACATTTTCGATAGTAGCAGTATAGTTACTCTCATCTACATCCGCTTTATCAATTAGAAATTCGACATCTACATCATGCTTTAATTCATAGACATGATCGGTTTCGACAACATTACCACGATTCCATCCGCCGGATCTATTATGACTTTGGAAGCCTGTAGGTACCAACGAAGTAAAGTGGAATGATTTTGCGTTCAGCCATTTAACATTAGTAGTAATAAATGGTGAAGTGAGTGTTTGCTGATTAGTGACCGCTAATAATTCGGTCTCATATTTTTCAGCGTAGTTAATTGTGTTAGCCATTTTTTAATCTCCTTATTTTAATTATTTTTTAAGTTTAGTTAGTTTATGGCTAGAGAAATCTTTTTGTATTTAGTAATTAAATCGGTTCCATGCCTTTTTAGGCAATGATTTATCAGCATCTTTTTCAACGCCCCCGAGAATTACTCTGGCTTTCTTCTTTTGAGGCTCTTGCGGTTTTGTAACTTCTGGTTCATCCTCAGTTTTTGTCGCTTGGGGTTTTTCACCGCTATCAGAACCCGCTTCAGAAGTTTTTCCATATTGTGGATTTTCTTTTAGCCATTTTGAAATGTGTTCGTTAAATTTATCTGGATCATTCACATCGACTTCGGCTTTCTTCATTTTGAATAAAGCATAATCTAGGAATTCATCTTTGACCCCAGACTTTCTCAGGTTTTCTTTCATAGTTAGCCCTGTATACTTTTCTTTGTAAGAGTCTAAATCGCCCTTGAGTTTTTCATAATCTTGAGCGGTCTTGCTTACTCTTTCAAATTTAGCATTCAAGTCATCAAATTTTCCTTTGGCAACATATTTGCCGGTTGATAAATTAACGAGTTTTTCGTTTTGTTTTATTGCTTCAACGATTTCATCGGAAGTCATTTCTTCCTTATAGTTTTCGCCAAGCAATTCTTTTAAATCTGCCATATCTTTTCTCCTTTGATTTTATTAAATGTCGGTTCACTCCGGCTTTTTAAGGAAGTACACATTTAAATGTCATAGTACCATTGACTAATTTTATTATGCGTGATTTTATATACACTTGTCAAATTTAATATGATTACGCTTCTAAATTTAAGTCATATTTAACCCCCAAATCATCGACTATTGCTCTTGTTGTTTCGCGCCATTTATTTCTCTTTAAAAGCCCTTTGTTGCTTGCTATTAACTCTTTATTTCCCTTAGTCCATTTTGCTTCGAGCATTTCATATTGAGCGGCGGCTTTTTTATATTTAATTTCTTTCGTTGATTCATAAAGCGCGTTATTGTTTTCTTTAAGCAATTTATATTTTCGAATGAGCCTTTCATTTGCTCTTTGCCTTTGAGTCAACTTATAATTATTGGTTTCAAACTTTCCATGAGTGAATGTTTTTTTATATCCTGAAGTGTTATTTTTAATCACCTTTTCAGTATTTAATACATGAAAAGCGTGTCTGCAATTTGGTCTAGTTGTTAAATAAATTGGAGCATCCATTGCTTTTTGCATACTCATAATATTGTGGCTTTGAATATATTCTCTTGCTTCATCACTCAGTTTTGCTTTTTCGTTGTAGTAAATTTTCCCTTGATATTTTTGGTGGTCTTTTGCACAATCCGCAAAACTATCACACATATAAAATATCAATCCTGTTTTTGCTCCGGCGCTTATTTGCTGTTTAGTGATTTCATTTGAGATTGTAGTTCGACTGTTCATTTCCATGTAAGATTTAAAGCTTACTTTTCTAACTGTTCCAGCGTACTTTCCCTTTTTTACTCGGTAATTAACTGCAACGCCTTTCTCAATTCCTTGTTTAGTTTGCTGGAATATTTTTTCATAGAAAGTATCAACGGTTTTTGAACGACCAATAACTTTGACATTATGAACATAAGAAGAATATGCCGCTTCCGCTAAAGTATGTATTTGGTCAATGGCGATTTTCTTTTCTTTAGCGATTTTATTTACAAAAGATTTAGGCAAGTCTTTCGCTAATATCTCGTTTTCGGTAATGATTACATTCTTTGGACTAATTGTTTTGTACGAGAGAAGCATGATTTTCTCGATTTGATTAGCCGTGCGGGTAGCAACTTGCGATGCCATTTTTATCAAAACTTTTCTATATGTTTCTGTGCCGCTTTCTTGGAATGATTTCCAAGCGGTGATGTTATTTAAATTTAAGTATTTTGTCAATTGCTTATTATTTTGCAATACAAAAGAGTTTTCAATATTTAAATACCTTTCGCCGAGAATATCGACAAGATTTTCCACTCTTTGATTTATCATGAGAGTTATTCTCCGTTATTATCGTTATCTAAAGAATTATCATTATTATCAAATAAGCTATTGTTATTGTTTTCTCCGGTATTTATTCCCATACCTGACAAGTCGCTGAAATCATTTGCTGTTGGCTTATTAGATTTCAGATATTCAACAATAACCGCTTTCTCTTCTTCGCTTTGACTTGTGTAAACTAAATCCACGAAAAGCTCAGGATTAATAAGTCCCATTGTATAAGCATCTTTGAATTTATTAATTCTATTTGCTAAATCTTCGTCGCCAAAGTATTTTCCGATATTCTTCTTTGCAGTATTTTCACTCTCGTTGTACCACTTCATTCTAAATTCAACTTTTGACATGATGCCATTTTTAACATCATTTAAGTCGCTTGCTTTTTCACTGTCTTTATCTTGAATAATTGAATCATCGAATTTAACGAGTACATCTTGTTCAAGATTGAAATTATATTCTAAAAGAGTGTTGAAAACTGACATAATCGCTTTGCAAATTTCTTTGATTGCATCGCCAATAACTATCTCATGTTTTTTGATATTGTTGTAAGTATCAGAGTTTTCACTTATGACTTGAGTTGCTGTTACCATGCCGGTGTTGTCGGTTTTAAAATATTTTCCACCGAGCCCAACACTTTTACCGAGCAAATTTAATTGATAGGAAATTGCTTGCACTAGTTTTTCAACTCTTAAATCGGTAGTTGTATCTTTGATTAGATCTTCTTTATCTCCGTTTCTATTAACTTCCGAAGGTAACACATTATAAACCGTATCGTTCGGATCAAACAAAGGTTCTTCCTTAGCAGTAACCGGATTCATTTTTGTCAAAGAAGATTTAACAAAAATACGTTTCTTACCTAAAATTATTTCGTTATTTAACGAATCATACGCTGTATCTAGCGATTTTAATATGTCAATTGCGTTTGCAAAAATTGAAACGTATCCGACACCGTCTCTAATTTGATTGTTAACTTCATTTGGATGAATTACAGCAAAAGTTTTATAAGGGCAATCGAGCAAAATTTTATAAATCTTTCTCTTCTTTTCACCCTTGTTATCATCGACAATCAGTATGTCATAGTTTCCGTTTCCGTTTCTAACGTGGAAAATATATCTCTTATTCTTTTTCTTCTCTTTGACAAAAGCTGCTTCAACAAATTCTCCATCTTCAATTTCCAATGGAGTTGTAGACCATGCGTTAAAAACAGTAAGAACAGGGCGGCATGATGCAATTTCTAAAATTTTTCCGTTCTCGTTGTCGCTGCCATTTTCTTCGCTTTCTTCATCATACGCACTAATTTCTTCAAAATCTATTGCTATGGAAGCGTTTGATAAAGCAAATCCTTGCTCGGTTGCTGCCGAGAGTTTGCTTCTAAATTTTAATTTATCTAAAACGCTGTTAAGTTTTTTAGTGTCTTCTTTAGAAGGTAATCCTATTTTGATTTTCTCATTAGACAACAAAGTCGCCCACTCTTTTGAAACCAATCTCGCTCCTTGCATTGAAAGTTTGTCTTTGTAGACTTTTTGAATTGAATTCCAAACATAATAGTGATGGAATGTAGGAACATATCCTTTGTACCAATCATACCAAATGGTAATATCACTATCCTGAGCACGTATGTTTTTAAGCCCACCTTCGACTTCTTTAATTAGGTGGTTAACAGTTTTTTTATCTAAAAGATTCATATAAATCAGCTCCTTTGTTTATTCCAACAAACTCATAGTCTAGCAGTTTGTTTCTATATTTTTCTATGCTATATTCTAAAGCATCTAGAATATCAATATCGTTGGTATGACCGTCATCTAAACGTGTATCTTTTTCTTTATTGCTCCACACACATGATTTTAGACTATTTATTACATATTTGCAATTTCTCATAACATGAAACCGGTCGGAGCCAATCAACATTACTATCAATTGAATACGAGTCAATATCTCGCTTTTCCATGCCGGTAATAGTTCGGTTCTGCAATGATTCTTAATTGCTGCTGCCGAAAGAGTTCTTGCAGTGACCGGATCAGCATTATCATAGTTCGATTCAAAATAACAGTGATATTTCTTCTCACATCTTTTGCAAAAATCAACAAATCTAGATGCTAATTCAACAGCATCTATTCGGTCAGGAATTTCTTCTTCTTCTAAAACCACAACGCTTGAATACATTCTAGTAATGCCCGAGAGAACAAAGGTATGTTTTGACATGTTTCCTCCAAAGTCGATTCCACAGCTGTAAATCATGATATCTTTAGGCGCTTCGTCAATAATGTATTTTTCAGGATGATCCGCAAACTTTTTATAAATAACACCCTCCGCATTTTCCCAATTTCCCAAAATATATCTTCCGTAAAAAACAGTACCCATATATGACTTGCACAAATTATCGACAAATTGTTGTGGTAAAGTCGGATTATCCCAGATAGTATAATGCTGTACCCAAATGTCCAAACCTCTTTCTTTTGCGGTATCAATAAATTTCTTGAGCCAATGATTTGGATCCTTTGGATTGTAAGTGGCATCAAGCACCGAGCATTCTCTATCAAGCCTAGAAAGAATAAGCATGAATACATCTTCGTTGCATTCGGTCGCTTCGTCCATGTATGCGTATTTAATGTCAGTGCCACGAATGACCGCTTCCTGACTTGACTTGGAGTCGCCTATGCAATAAACGGTTTCGTTAAATATTTGAGCGGTGTTGTCACTTGAAATTCCGCTGACCAATTTTTGCCCCCACTTCGCTCTCATAGGAGAAAGCACGTTTCTTTCGATTGAAGATTTTGAAACTCCAAAAATAAACGCTAACCCTTGCTTTGCTTTTCTTTCGACTATTCTTGCGGGTATTGTATAAACAAAATCTAGGAATGTTTTTCCTGCCCTAGTTGCACCTTCTTTGAAATTAAGAGCGTGGTTTCCTTTGGCAATAAATTCCCACTGTTTATCTGTGAACTCTATCGCTTTTACATTTTCAGCGAGAGCTTCTTCCTCAGAATATTCTATTTCATTAACTAGCGAACTTTTGGGCTTCATGATTTTTTCTCACTTTCATTGTTGGAGTTATTACTCGTTTCATTTGGGTTTTCAAATCTTTTAGCAGCAGCTTTTCTAATCGATTCAAATGTTGATCGAGCAATTTCCAAAGAAACATTGCCCTTAGGATTATCAGAAAGACCGGCGTAATTTTTCAAATAAAAGAATACTGCTGCGGAATTCCCTTTCAAAGCCATGTCATATAGTTTCTTTTTGACATTGGAGATCCCGTCATAATTCAAAGTTTTTACAGCATCTCTAAAACTACATCCGTAAGTATATTTACACCATTTGATTAATGTTGCCGTCGATACTTTTAGAATTTTTGCTATATCGCTTTCTCGAACTTGCGCACGACAGCAGGCTTCAAATGATTCTTTATCGATCTCATCCCACTTTCTATTTTTCTCGTTCGCCATTTTTTACCTTTGTCTCCCTTTTTTGAAAATTAAAACAATTGTTTACATCTTTAGTATAAATTAAACGGCAAACTTATTCAAATAAACAGCAATAAGCAAGAAATATTACTGATTACGTAAATAATACTAATATATAATATATATAATATATAAGTATATAGATATATAATAAACGACATAGAATATAATATAATATAATAAAATATATAAATAATAATAATAATGATAATATAACAATATAATAAATATAATACAGCTATAGATATATAATATATAATATATAAATAATACGGAAAAAATAAAAAATTTTAAAAATTTCTGAAAAGTCGAAAAAACTGAAAGAATAACAAAATTAATTTAATTCTCTCAGTTTATAAAATAATTTATTAAACTTCTAAAGTGATTGCGAACGTTTTTTAGATGTTTTCTCAATAGAATATCCGCACTCCTTCAACTGATTTTTTGTCAAAAATATTGTTGGTGTTTTTACAATCAACACAAGCGCCGCACCAATCGCAACGGACGCAAGACTCCGAGCAGTTAGAAGGACATTTTGAGCACTTTTCCGCTATCGTCTAGCAATCTCCCATTATATTGAAATGCTTCAACTTCATCAGTTATTTTTCTATATTTCGTTTAATTTTCTTCCTCCAAAATTTTTTCTTTTAAACGCTCTTTCGTTGTTTCCATGCCATAGTCTTCACAAAATTCTTCAAGGTGATCCCAATCAAATACATATTCTGTGTATTTGGTGAGAATATGTAAATTTATGCTCCCTGTTATTACCGCTTTAACTCCATCGATTTCCATTGCATAATTTTCAATGCTTTTTTTGGATCTTTCCATTTTCTTTTCTCCTTTCTACCCACTAGTCGCAAAATACTTCTGTTGCATCCATTATCACTATTCGCCCTTTATAAACTATAGGGTCGCCGTTATAAATGTGCTGTTTATATTCAGAAACTTCTCTTGGATTGCTATATGTGGTTTCGTACCAATCTCGTTCAACATCAACATACTTCTTTTTAACATCTTCAATAGTCTCGCCCTTTTCAAGTTTAATAGCACAAACGCCATGATAGTCACCGTAAGGTCTTTCTTGTTGGCAATAGCTTTCTAATACTTTCATTTATTTATCCTCCTTTATTCCTAATTCTTCTGGGGTATAATTCCTTCCATCTTTCATCCCTTTATACATTTCGCTGTTGACGGAAAAACAAGGTAAATATATATGACTCTCATCCTCTAACTCAATACGAATATAATATGAGTTATCCCTATCATATAGTTTGGTAATAAATCTAACCTTAAACGGCTTGATAATATTTCCTAAATATCTTTTCTCCACATCATCTAAAATCTCCACATCATCTAAAATAGGCTTTTTATGTTTAATGATTTTCGCTTCGCCGTTAATTAACTCGGTTAATATGATTAATCTTTTTAAATCACTAGCACTAGGGACAAACAAAAGTCTAAACCCGCCAAAATGGCAATTATTTATTCGTCCGTAATCTGAGCTTTCTATATCGAATTTCTCACCAAGTTCTACGTCAAACAATTCTTGAATTTTATGCATTTTTATTTTTCCTCCTTTCTTATATAAATCTTTTTCCAAATATTCCACTTCCTATTCCTCAGTTAATTTTTCTATCATTTGTTGTCGATATTCTTCCGTATCGATTTTACGACCGTACTCCCACAACTCTTC
>Ga0172377_10006244_pt1 | contig 12270 bp, 14 predicted proteins | sample Pumphouse3metaG_FD_119749 | JGI IMG/M metagenome (GOLD analysis project Ga0172377, IMG submission 119749) | Leachate microbial communities from a municipal landfill in Southern Ontario, Canada - Pumphouse #3 metaG | ecosystem: Engineered > Solid waste > Landfill > Unclassified | place: Canada... | reverse complement strand
TTTTCACGGCATCCATCCAGGAGCGTAACCTCTTTGGCAAGGGATACAACCTGTCCTTTTCCGGTAGTTTCGGCTCTTCCACCACACGCTATGATGTGACCTTCTGGAATCCACACTATAAGGATACCCAACTGGGACTGGGGGGTCAGGCCTATATCACGGATGTGGACTATGATGACTATGACAAAAAATCCATTGGCGGCAAGATGCTCTTCGGGTATCCTCTGGGCGAATACTCCCGTCTAAGCTGGAACTACCGTCTGGAACGATATACTATTTCGGATCTGGATGAAGATGAATTCGATCATGACGAAATCGAAGAAGGAACTTTTTGGGCCAGCTCCGTTTACGGAGGCATAACCAGGGACACCACCAACCGGCGCATCAACCCCACCCGGGGCACCAAAAACACCGCTTCCATTGAGTATTCCGGCGGCCTGCTCCAAGGTGATGATGACTTCGTTAAATACATAGGAGACAGTAGCTGGTACCATCCTCTCATGTGGGATACCGTATTTCATTGGCACGGCCAAGCTGGCTATGCCATGCAGAATGGTAATGACGATATTCCCCTGTTTGAACGCTTTTATCTGGGAGGCATGAATTCCGTCCGGGGCTACAAAGAACGAGACATATCACCCCGGTATGATGATGGAACAGATGATAAAAAGGGGGGAAACAAGGAATTTTTCACCAATTTTGAGTACATTTTTCCCATCAATCAGGAAATCGGCATTCTGGGAGTTGTTTTCTTTGATGCCGGTAATGCTTGGGACGATGATGAAACCATGGATCTGGATCTTTATAAATCCGTTGGAGCCGGTATCCGCTGGTACTCACCTCTCGGCCCCCTGCGTCTGGAGTACGGCTATGGTCTGGATGAGGACGACGATGTCTCCGGTGGAGGCAGAGTTGAGTTTTCTGTGGGGCAGTTCTTTTAATCAAACATGTTGTAACATTTTTAACTGAATCTTTACTTGTAACCTGCCGGTTACATCACCTTACAAGGAGAATACAATGCGCAAATCCCTTTTTCTTATCGCTTTCATGCTTCTATTTACAGCATCAGCCTTGGCCGCCGGCCCTAAAATCGGTGTCGTGAACATGCAAAAAATCATTACCAAGTCCGAACCCGGCCAGAATGCCATGACCCAGCTCCAGGAAAAATTCAAAGGAGCCAAAGAAAAAATGGACAAACAAAAACAAGCCATCCAGACCCTTCGTGAGGATCTCCAAAAACAGAGTATGGTTCTGAGCCAGGAAGCCAAAGAAGACAAAGAAATGGATTTCAAACGCAAGGTCCGTGATTTCCAAGATATGTACAAGGGGTACCAGCGCAAATTCAAAATGGAAGAGCAGAAGCTGAGCGAGCCTGTACTCAAACTTATTGTCGATGTCATCACAACCTACGGAAAGAAGCAGGCCTATACCACCATCACCGATGCCCAGGCCAGTGGCCTGATCTATGCGGATGAAAAGGTCGATCTGACCGACACAATCATCGTTGAAGTGAACCGCGCATGGCGAGCTCAGAAAACCGAGAAAGGAACAAAATAATGCTGCTCTCAGAAATTGCTGACAGCCTCGGTCTCATCCTGCAGGGCAATGATATTGAGGTCTCGGGCGTCAATACACTGACTGATGCTGGGCCGGAACACGTCTCTTTTCTGGCAAATCCCAAATATACAGAACAACTGCAGGATTCCAGGGCAGGAGCTATCATCACGGACAATGAACATGCGTCAGCTGTGCCTTCGGCAGCCCTGATCAGTGCGCATCCTTATCTGGACTTTGCCCGTCTGGTACAGATGTTTGCAAAACCCCTGGGCCGTTTTACCGGTCAAAGCAGCCAGGCCGTCGTTCATCCCCAGGCTATCGTTCACCCTTCGGTGGTCATAGCCCCTTTTGTATACGTCGGCGAGGGAGCCCACATCGGTGAGGGGACCCGCCTTTTCCCCGGGGTTCATGTGGGGGAAGACTGCCGCATTGGGAAGCACTGTACTATATATCCCCGCGTGACCCTTATGGATAGCACAAGGGTTGGCGACAACGTGATTTTGCATGCGGGCGTAGTCCTTGGCAGCGATGGTTTCGGCTTTGCACAGGCTGGACAGGGACTGGTAAAATTCCCTCAGATCGGATGCGTTGTCATTGAAGACAATGTCGAAATTGGGGCCAATACGACCATTGATCGAGCTGCTTTGGGGGAAACCCGTATCGGCAAAGGCACTAAAATCGATAACCAGGTGCAGATAGGCCATAATGTTCAGGTTGGTGAAAATTCAATCATCGTTGCCCAGGTTGGTATTGCAGGCAGTGCCCGGCTGGGCAAAGGCGTTGTCCTTGCCGGACAGGTCGGGGTGGCAGGACATCTGACTATCGGGGACGGTTGTCGGGTTGCAGCGAAAGGCGGTATCCATTCTTCGGTACAACCGGGGACAGACCTGGGGGGCGGAATGCCTTCCATAGAATACAAGAAATATCTCAAGACAGTAGCCACCATTCCCAAACTGCCAGAAATGTCCAAGCGGCTGCGAAGACTGGAGAAGGAAATTGCCTTGCTCAAAAAAAGATGCTCTGCAGAAGAATCATAACACTTGCATTGCAGATTTTCTTTCCTGAGCCACCCACTCCATCGTAAACTTTGTCATTTTGTTTCCTGAGCAGGAATAGGACATAGGTCTGACAAATACGGTCTCACCTGCTCCCGGCCCGGCAGACTGATACTTCATGTATCGATGTGTACCACTGCATACAGATCAAACAAACCAGCCTAGACGTCGCCATGCTTATTTCAGCTAACCATCAACAATCATTTACCAAAAAAAATATCATGAAAAAACCAGAGCACGGAGAAATCGTCAGCAAAGACATTCTTGATCTCTTGCCTCACAGATATCCTTTTCTCCTAGTGGACAGGATCCTTGAGCTTGAACCGATGGATCATATTATCGCCATTAAAGGTGTCACCCTGAACGAACCGTTCTTTCAAGGACATTTTCCCAGTTATCCGGTCATGCCCGGTGTTTTGATCCTTGAAGCCATGGCCCAGGCGGGTGGCATTCTCGTGGTCAAGAGCATTCCCGATCAGATTCAGGACAAAATTTTTCTGTTCACAGGCATTGAAAAGGCCAAATTCAGGCAATCTGTATTTCCCGGAGATCTTCTGCATCTGCATATCAATTACTTGAAGCACAAACGGAATCTTTGGAAAATACAGGGTGTTGCCAGTGTCGATGGGAAAAAAGTTGCAGAGGGTCTGCTGACAGCCGCGGTCGTCAATAGGGAGGATACTTAAATGGCTACCGAAATCCATCCTTCAGCGATTGTATCGCCTCACGCAAATATCGGCCAGGACGTAAAAATCGGCCCCTTTGCCATTATTGAAAGTGACTCCAAGATCGGAGATCGCTCTGTCATCAATGCATCTGCACACATTAAATCATTCACCTCTTTGGGTGAAGATTGCAAGGTGCATTCTTTTGCCAGTATTGGAGGTGCCCCCCAAGATCTCAAGTATCACGGGGAACACACCGTGCTTGAAATGGGCGATAGGATCACTATCCGGGAATTTGTAACCATTAGCCGGGGCACAACGGGGGGCGGCGGTATCACCCGTGTGGGATCTGATTGTTTCATCATGGCCTATTGTCACATCGCCCATGACAACCAGATCGCCGACCATGTGATCATGTCCAATGGAGCAACACTGGCCGGTCATGTCCATGTGGCAACCCACGCCATCATCGGAGGACTGTCCGCAGTTCATCAGTTCGTACGCATCGGTGAGTATGCATTTATTGGTGGCAAGACAGGCGTGGCCCAGGATATTCCCCCCTATATGATAGCAGTGGGAGAACGGGCAAAATTACGTGGTCCCAATCTTATTGGTCTGCGCCGGGCAGGCTTCTCTTCCGAGGAGCTTAGTGCCATCAAAAAAGCCTACAAAATCATCTGGCGGGTCAAAGGCAACCAGAAAGGCTCCTGTAAAGAAGTACTTGCCGAGTTTGGAGAATTTGAAAAAATCCAATGTCTGATCGATTTCATCAGAACGTCTCAACGAGGCGTGACCTCTGGTGCCTGAACAATGTCCCTACAAGGGTCTGCGACAACGAACCACTCGTAACCTTTTCCCTTTATACCTCCATTTATGACGAAATCACAAACACTTGGCCTCATCGCTGGTGGGGGCTTATTCCCCGGCCTTGTGGCCAAGAATGCAAAACAACAGGGATTCCAGGTTGTCGGTGCTGGTTTTGTATGTGATACAGCCAAGGAAACGGCATTGGAGACCGATGCCTTCATCTGGTTGCGACTGGGGCAATTAGGGAAACTGATATCTTTTTTTACACGTAAGCATGTCACTCATGTCGTTTTCGCAGGCCCCATCAATAAACCGAGAGCACTAGATATCCGTCCAGATTTTCTGGCGGCCAAACTTTTATTTTCCATTGTCTGTAAAAGTGATGACACACTGTTACGCGCTGTTGCTCAAGAATTTGAGAAACGGGGCATCCAGGTTATCTCAGCCACGCGCTTTGTGCCCGAGCTCAAAACGCCTGAAGGCGTCCTGACCACCCGGCATCCCGACAAAAGGGAAATACGGGACATCCTTTATGCTCGGCCCATAGCCCAGGCTCTTGGGCGCATGGATATTGGTCAATGTATTGTGGTCAAAGAACAGATGACCATTGCCGTGGAAGGGATTGAAGGGACCAATGCCACCATCAGGCGGGCCGGTGAATTGGCCGGCCCAGGGTGTGTCGTTATCAAAATTTTCAAACCCGGCCAGGACACCCGGATTGACCTCCCTGCCATCGGCCCCCAGACCATCCAAAGCATGATCCATGCAGGAGTCAGCTGCCTCGCGGTTGATGCCGGTAAAAGCCTGCTGTTTGAGCCCCAGGAAACCATCGACCTGGCCAATGTACACAAAATGACCATCGTCGGCGTCAGCGACAGTCTCCTTGACGGTTTCAAATCCTGATCACACGCCCCGATCTTTCACCCCATCCCGACCATCGGGCACTCCTGTACGAACGGGACATACCCCGGATCAGCTCATGAAAAAACAAGTACATTCCTTTTTTATCCTCACCCAAGGGTGCAAAGTAAATCAGTATGAATCTCAGGCCATCCGCGAGGCATGGGTCAACCGGGGCATGGAAGAAACCGAGAACCAGGACAGCGCAGATGTGGTGCTTATCAACAGCTGTGCCGTTACAGAACGGGCTATATCCGATCTCAAACGACATATTAGAAAAATCCACGAACATAATCCACAGACTGACATTCTGGTTACCGGGTGTGCCGTACAGGTGATGCCGGAAATACGTTCACTGTCCGGGGTAACACTGGCGGTTCCTCAAGACCAGAAGCACCTGCTCACCGGATATGAGGGTGAATCTGGACTGATTTTTAATCATCCTCCCACTTCATGTGCATTTCCCAATCTGTTCATCTCCGGCTACAAGAGGTCCAGAGGAGTCGTCAAAATCCAGGATGGGTGCTCACACAGATGCACATACTGCATCATCCCCCTGACCAGAGGCCAATCAATCAGCCGTAACCCTCAGGATATTCAGGATGAAGTGGGCCGATTGTTCCGCTCCGGAGTGTATGAAGTCTCCCTGTGTGGTATCAATCTACGCCATTTCGGACGGGATTTATCCCCAAAAATAGACTTTTGGGATCTGCTTATGATGCTTGAAAAAAAATTTGCGGACCAGTGGTGCGGAAAGGCTCGCATCCGGCTCAGTTCCCTTGAACCCTCAGAACTGACAGACAAAGGGCTTGAAACCCTTAAAAGCAGCTCCCTGGTGTGCCCCCACCTGCATGTTTCCCTGCAAAGCGGCTGCCCTGCAGTCCTTCGACGCATGGGCAGAGGCCACTATACTCCGGCAATGGTTGCACACTTTGTCAGGCAGTTACGCTCCATTTGGCCCATATTTGCTTTGGGTGCGGATATCATCACCGGATTTCCAGGAGAAACACGGGAATACTTTCAAGAGACCGTCCGCTGCGTACAGTCTCTTCCCCTGACCTATGCTCATATTTTTCCCTATTCAAACCGACCGGGAACCGCCGCAACGATCTTCCCCGATCAGGTTGAACGGAAAGAACGCCGAGACCGGGCCGGCATACTACGTACCATTGTGCACCATAAAAAAAATGCTTTTCTGGACACCCTGACAAAACAGCCCGTACTGCATGTCATCTTTGAAAATCAAATCAAGGGAATGAATGAATTTTACGTTCAATGCATTCGTACAGATTCTGACCATGATCTTCCCAATCTTCATACGATCCAGCAGGTTATCCCTACGGGGCACAGTGACATGCAACTTTTTGTAACATCGCCAAAAACTATACATCCAGAGCAACCTTGACATGAGCACTCCCTACGTTCCCGCACCGGCAAAAGCAGTCCTGTCCATACTGAGTTCTCAGTGGGATCTCTTCTGGCCACAGTTACGATCCGATCTGGAAAACAAGCTCTCAGGCATTGATTATCTCTCTGAGCACATTCCCTTCATCCAGACCCATTATTACGATGTGGAGCTAGGCACCCCCATCACCCGGCGGATAGTAGGATTTGAACGCCTTCTTCCCATGCAGGAACTGGCATTGATCAAGATGTGGACAAACAGCCTGGAACAACAATGGGCAGACAAAAAAGCACACAGGCTGTTCAATCTTGACCCTGGCTACATAACACTGGAACGTCTGGTACTGGCTACCGGGAAAAATTTTACCCATCGGATCTATCTGGATCAGGGAATATGGGCCGATCTGACACTTATCTTTCAACACGGACAATGGACCGATCTCCCCTGGACCTTTCCTGATTATGCAACACCGGAGATCAAGGCCCATCTGAACAACCTTAGAACCCAATACAAAAACCAGCTCCACGCTGCAACGCAAGCAAAGGAAACATACAAAAATGCCTAAAAGCATGACCGGATACGGTTCATCTCTCACTCAGGCCGACGATTGGACAATTGCCTGGGAAATTAAAAGTGTAAATGGTAAATTTCTTGATCTGAAATGGAAAATTCCCCAGACAATGTATGGTTCTGTCGCCGAATGGGAAAAACTGATCCGATCTTATGCCCAGCGAGGTCGGGTCGAAATATTTCTACGGATCCAGATAACCAATCCAGACCTCTTGGGATTGGAACTCGACAGGACCATGGTCGATTCCATGCTTCAGAAACTTTCTCAGGTAGCCGAATCACGCGGGCATACATTTGAGCCCGATTACAATGCCTTTTTATCCATTCCGTCCCTATGGAAAGAAACAAAAAAAGACATAAACCCATGTTTTACCTCGGACATCCAAAAGGGTCTGGCAGGTGCCCTCGAAGACTGGAACAGGAGCAGAACCCAGGAAGGTGCAGCGCTGTTTCACGACCTGAGCACACGTATCGGTACATTAAAAACTATCCTGGCAAAAATAGATGCGCTTTCAGAAAATATCGTTCAGGACAGATTTACGATCATAAAAGAACGGGTTCGCCAGATTCTGGAGCAGGTACAGGTTCCCATCGATGATTCCAGAATGCTCCTGGAACTGGCTATCCTTTCAGATAAACTAGATGTTTCTGAAGAATTGACCAGACTCAAGGCTCATCTCAAGGCGATCGACGGCGTCCTTGCTAAAGGTGGAGAAATGGGACGTAAACTTGATTTTCTGATACAGGAATGCTTCCGAGAGATAAACACCTGTGGGAACAAAATCCAAAACCACGAGATCGGTTCCCACACCGTTGCCTTCAAGACAGAACTGGAAAAATGCCGGGAACAAATCCAAAACCTGGAATAACAGACCTTTGTTTGGCATTAGCCCCTTTGAAAACAATGCGATCGAACGTACTATTGTTGCCGATCGCCAAAAGCGACCGGCCAGCAAGGGATAACACACAATGAAACGCCAACAACTCTTAAATATCGGGTTTGGAAATTTTGTGGTCATTTCCCGGATCATAGCCATCGTCAATCCGACCTCTTCCCCCATGCGCAGACTCCGCGAGGATTCCCGCAAGGACGGACGGCTCATCGACGCCACCCAGGGCCGCAAGACCAGATCCATTATTATCACCGATTCCAACCATTGTGTCCTTTCCGCCATCCAGGCAGAAACTATCGCCCAACGCTTTGATGCCAATGAGGATGGCCATGAAGATTAAAAGAACCGGGGTTCCCTTAGTGATCAGCGCCCCGTCAGGAACCGGAAAAAGCACGCTCATCGCCAGATTGCACCAGGAATTTCCTGCGTTCGCTTTTTCTGTTTCCTGCACAACGAGGCCTCCCAGGTCTGGCGAAATCAATGGTAAGGATTATCATTTTGTGGATACAAATGAATTCCTGCGCCTGCGCGACCAGCACTTTTTTGCCGAATGGGCCAAGGTACACGGCAATTTCTACGGAACCCCTTTACAAGTCACAAAGGATCTTCTCAATGCAGGTAAGGATATCATTTTTGATATCGACGTGCAGGGGGCCCGCCAGATAAAAAAGTCTCTGCCCCAAGGCTGTTTTGTCTTTGTATTCCCCCCTTCCTTTGCAACGTTACAACAGCGCCTGTACGCCCGTGATACAGAAACAGAAGCAGTCATCTCCCAGCGTATGGACAATGCCTATCAGGAAATACAACAATGTGACATGTTCGACTTCTGGATTATCAACGATGTTCTCGAAACAGCCTATGAAGAGTTGAGCTCTATCTACCAGGCTGCAAAAAACCGCGCAATACAGTATCCCGGGTTTAAAAATTCGCTGCTCAAAACGTGGGGACGTTAGCGCCCGTCAACGAGCCCCGAGCACAATGCCGCGCGCACAGGCTTCCCGGCGACAAGATGCGTTTTTATTTGGGAATCCTTTTGAAAAACATATAACCTACGACTAATGAAAGAACTTATCGTTGCTCTTGATTTTCCTTCCCCTGATCAGGCGATCGCCATGGCCCGGCACCTTTCCGGACAGATCCGATGGATCAAGATTGGTCTGGAACTTTTTTGCCAGAGCGGACCGGCAATCGTACAAACAATGAAAGATCTGGGATTCAATGTTTTCCTGGACCTCAAATTTCTGGATATTCCCAACACTGTCCGGGGAGCAGTAGCTTCAGCCACCAGGATTGGAGCTGACATGCTTACAGTACATATCGCCGGGGGCAAAGATATGATCACTGCCGCCCGCGAAGGAATCCAGCAAAAGAATATCGGTCCTGCCCCACTGCTTATAGGGGTAACAGTGCTCACCAGTATGAACATTAAGGATCTTAAGGGTACATTCCCACTAAGAAACTCTGCAGACGTCCCTTCCATTGTTAAGAATATGAGTATTCAAGGCCAGAAATGGTCACTGGACGGCGTCGTTTGCTCAGGTCAGGAAGCAGGCATGGTCCGCCAGCAGTGTCCGCTTCCATTCATGATTGTAACACCAGGCATCCGTATGACCCAGATAAAGGATGACCAGAAGAGGGTCACCACTCCAGCCCAAGCCATTACGTCGGGGAGTAATTTTCTGGTGGTTGGCAGACCGATCACAATGGCAAATGATCCATTAGCCACGGCCCATGCGTATCTGCAAGCACTGGAGAAGTAATCATGCAGCCAAATGTTCCCCCTACCCATTCCGAACAATGAGAAAAAATCAAAGGTATTTTTCCCCGTCAAAGTCTGAAGAAAGTTGGCGCCGGCACAACTACTCGTAAAATGTTGCAAAAAGCCTATTGGTTTGCGTCAGAAAATGACGATGCCGTGATAGAAGTCCAACTCTTGAACGTCAATTACGTTCCCTCAGGCCCTAAACAATCTTTCCCCAAAGATGAATTTTTGGATAAGTTTGCACCTGAACCAGAATCCTATACGACCATAGGCAACAAGCCGGGGCATTTTTACGATACCCAAAAACATACCGACCGGTGTCTGGCCGTATCCCACATGCTCTTCACACACCATGTATGCTCCCAAGAAAAAAAATGCCCATAATAGTATTGAATGCGTCAGACATTCTTTCAAGTTTTCACGAAACCGTACGGGTAGCACCCTGATCCCTGACGTATAACTGATTTTATAGAGGCAATGACTCCGTATGCAAACGAACTGGAAACTTCGCGATCAGCCTGACAATACGGATCGTATCCGCCGCATTGCAGAACAGAGCGGGCTGACGATGACCACCACGTCCCTGCTGTACCAGCGCGGAGTGCGAGATCCCGAACATATTGATAAATTTCTCAACCCGGGACTGCGCTATCTGTCCCCCCTTGAAGCCTGGCCGGGCCTTCTTGACGCTGCCGAGCTTTTGGCAACAAATATCGCCCAAAAAAAAAGAATCACGGTCTGGGGAGATTATGACGTGGACGGGGTCACAGCGACAGCGGTGGTTCTTGATTTTTTTGCCCGCAAAAAAGTACCGATCAAGGCATTGATTCCTTCTCGATTTGAACACGGCTACGGACTTGATCGGGATGAAATCAGCAGCCTTGCCCGACAAGGGGTTAACGTGCTACTCACTGTGGACTGCGGTATTTCCGATATTGAAAACATTGCCTATGCCAAAGAACAGGGCATGACGGTTATCCTGACCGATCATCATCTGCCAGGGCCTGAGCTTCCCCTTGCAGACGCCATTGTGAACCCCAAAATCTCACCATGTCCCTGTCCCGATCTGGCCGGAGTCGGAGTAGCCTTTCTGCTGATGGCAGCCCTGAATCATAAACTTCCAGGGCCGCCCCTTGATATCCGCACGCTTCTTGATCTGGTCGCCTTGGGCACCATTGCCGACGTCGTTCCTCTGACCGGCGAGAACCGTACCTTGGTTAAAAATGGTCTCCTTGTTCTCAAGGACAGCCGCAGAACCGGGCTACAAGCCCTAAAAAAAGCATGTTCCCTAGAACCGGACGCTGCTATCGGCTCCGGTATAGTGGGTTTCAGCCTGGCCCCGCGGATCAATGCAGCGGGCAGGCTGGCCACCGCAACCCTGGCCCTCGATATGATTATGGAACAGGACCAGATCGTTGCTACCCGGCTGGCAAACAAAATAAATCGACTCAACAGCGAACGCAAAACCATAGAACAGGCCATCGTTACCCAGGCCATTGATCAGAGTCAAAATATGGAACACCTAGCAGGACTGGTTCTTTTCAATCCCCATTGGCACCAGGGCGTCATTGGCATCGCTGCGTCGCGTATCGTGGAGCAGCGGCATCGGCCGACCGTTTTGCTGGCTCAGCATGGCGAAATACTCAAAGGCTCAGGACGCAGTCTTCCAGGCGTGCATCTGTATAATTGTCTGAAGGAATGTGCCGATCTTCTGCTCGGTTTTGGCGGACATCCCATGGCGGCAGGAGTATCCCTTGAGCCAGAAAATCTCGTAGCCTTTCAGGACCGTTTTGCGGCGGTTATCAAACGACAATACGGCCAGAGTCTCCCTGAGCAAGCCCCTTTGCTCCTGGATGCAGAATTGGAATTCAAAAACATCACCCCAACACTTTTAACCGAACTTGATTATCTTCAACCCTTTGGTCCAGGCTGCCCGCGACCTGTTTTTTTGTCTCCGCCTGTCACGGTGACCAAGGAAAAAATCTTTGGCCAGGACAAGCATCTGGCCCTGGACCTTAAAGACAACAACACGAACATCACCCTACGCGCGCTGGCGTGGCGACAAGCAGAGCGCTACCGGGACCATGCATTGCGAGGAAGCACTCTGCGGGTAGCCTTTACACCCAAGATAACTCTTTATAGAGGTCTCGTGAGTATTGAGCTTACCATTCAGGAAATTTTTCCAGCATGACTATTTCCAGACAATCCTTAAGGAGGAATTGTGTATGAAAACCAACAGCCGGTTCTATTTTTTGATAATACTGCTTTTGTGTTCCACCCTTTATGGCTGTGCAGCTGTGGTCGCCGGAGGAGCCGGAGTAGCTGAAACCTACAATTATTTTGAAGGCAAATTAACAGGTACCCGCAATTCCACTGTCGACCATGCCTATGACGCGAGTATCAAGGCCTGCAAAAATCTGGGCCTGATCATAGAAAAAAAATCTAAAAATTTAACCGGAGCATCTATCTCCGGCAAGGATGGTGACCGGCCTTTCTGGATATGGATCAGCGCAGAAAATGCCGTCAGATCATCGATTTCTGTCCGGGTGGGACTTCTCGGCGACCAGATGGCTTCTGAACGCATACAAAATGCCATCCATCAATACATCTAAACCAAACCCAGTTTCAGACCCATAGTTTTCGAACAGGTTATCAC
>Ga0172377_10006242_pt1 | contig 12272 bp, 9 predicted proteins | sample Pumphouse3metaG_FD_119749 | JGI IMG/M metagenome (GOLD analysis project Ga0172377, IMG submission 119749) | Leachate microbial communities from a municipal landfill in Southern Ontario, Canada - Pumphouse #3 metaG | ecosystem: Engineered > Solid waste > Landfill > Unclassified | place: Canada... | reverse complement strand
TTAGTACTTAAAGTTGCTCCCGTAGTTGATAAAGTGTCCGTATAATCGGTTAAACTAGTAGACGCTATTGTTCCAAGTGTACTCTGCAAAGTAGAAATATCGCTAGTTGTATTTGTAGTATTAGTATTTGAGGTATCAGTACTAGTAGCATTGTTTACACTATTTGATGTATTTGTCCCTGTATTGCTTGATGAGTTCGTGCTGTTTAAAGTAGTTGTTCCCGTGGTGGTATTTGTACTATTTAAAGTTCCTGTGGTATTTGTTCCCGTGGTGTTGTTTGTACTGTTTGAAGTATCAGTTCCCGTTGCTGTATCAGTTACGGTTGTTGTGTTTGTTCCCGTAGTGTTATTCGTGGTTGTAGGGTAGGTGTAATTTGCTGAATTGTTGCCACGCATTGTTATTGCATTATTAGGTCCACGAGAATATGCTCTGTTCACACGTGAGTTAGTAGTACCATTATTTACAGTATTATTAGATATACCGCTAGCACTATTTGTAGTAGTTCCGCTAGTACTATTATTCAAAGTATTAGTAGCGGTAGTACCACTGATAGAGTTTAAGGTTGAATTATCAGTAGTAGTTCCATTATTTGTGGTTGTGTCAGTGGTAGTGTCTGTTGTCGTTCCTGAATTATTAGGTGTACGATTGTAAAGATTTGGCATATAACCACCATACATCATAAAACCTCTTGCATTTTGAAAAGAATAATTACCATTGCTATAAAACAAAGAATAATCTTCATTTAGCAACATACTTTCTGGATTTGCCCAATCATAAGTCATATTAGCATAAGTCGCTAGTTTATCCAAATTAGAAGATAACTGAGTTTGCAATGTATTCTGGTCCGTTTGCATTGCACTACCCCCAAATGCTAACGCACAAGCAAAAGTCAAAGATAAAATTGCTATTTTCTTTTTCATAAAAAATCTCCTTATTTTTAAATCAAGTTTAGTATGAGCAAAAATACTTAAAATATTTATAAAAACTGTATTTTTTACTTAAAAACAGGAATATTTCCATAGGAGGAAAATATGGAAGTCTTTGAAAGAGATAAAAAATACAATGATTACTTAGCATCTAAAATCCCTAAAACTAGACCTTGGCCTTCTTTGTTTCACGCATTTTGGGTTGGAGGATTGATATGTTGCATAGGTGAAGCAATAAAAGATACATTGCTCCTAATTTTTCCAGATATGACATTAGATGCTGCGGGGAATTGGGAAAGCACTATTGTAATAGTCTTAGCATCTTTCTTAACGGGTATTGGAATCTATGACAGAATAGGGGCTTATGCAGGAGCGGGCTCTATTATTCCTATCAGTGGTTTTTCAAATTCTATCACTAGTCCAGCACTCGAATTTAAAAGAGAAGGTTTTATTTTTGGATTATGTGCAAAAATGTTTACCATTGCAGGTCCTGTTATTGTTAGCGGTTTAGTTGCAGGTGTGATTGTTGGAATAATCTATTTGATTTTTTAAGGTGATATTATGAAAAAGATAGGTAAACAAACTATTGTTTTTGAACATCCGCCAAGTATAGTTGGTAATTATTCTATTGTCGGGCCAAAAGAAGGAAACGGTAATTTTGCAAAATACTTTGATGAAATTTTAGAAGATGACAAATTTGGTCAAGACAGTTATGAAAAAGCAGAACGAAAAATATTTCTAACCGCTATTGAGGGTGCTATTCATTCCTGCGGTTTAAACAAAGAAGATATTGAGTTACTGCTCGCTGGTGACTTAATGAACCAAATCATAAGTTCCAACTTTGTGGCTCGGGAATTACAAATACCCTTTTTAGGTTTATTTGGTGCTTGTAGCACTATGGTAGAAAGTATTATAGTTGGCTCTATGTTAGTTGATGGTGATTTTTACAGTAATGTAGCCTGCGCTTCTGGTAGTCACTTTTCTAGTGCAGAAAAGCAATTTCGATATCCTTTGGAGTTAGGCACTCAACGTCCACCAACTTCACAATGGACTGTCACAGGGGCTGGTTGCTCTATATTATCAAATAAAAAAAGTGGTATACAGATTACTCACGCTACCATAGGCAAAGTGGTAGACTGGAATGTTAATGATATCAATAATATGGGTGGTGCTATGGCACCCGCTGCCTTGGAAACCTTGTACACATTTTTTGAGGATACACACAGTAAACCAAGTGATTATGATTTAATTCTAACAGGAGATTTAGGCAAAATTGGCAGTGAGGTTCTAAGAGATTTATTAGAGTTTAGAGGTTATAAATTAGAATCAAACTATGGTGATTGTGGGCAAATGATGTTTACCAACACACAAAAAGTATTTCAAGGTGGTAGTGGGTGCGGTTGTGTGGCTAGTGTTTTAAACTCCTATGTTATGGAAAGGATGCGCACAGGGAAATTGAAAAATGTTATAGTCGTTGCTACGGGTGCTTTGATGAGTACCTTATCAAGCCAACAAGGCGATAGTATACCATCCATAGCACATTTAATACTATTGCAAGGAGGAAAAAAATAATGTTGCTGTAATTATATATTAAATTTTTATTATACTGAAAATAAAAAAAATATTTGCAATTTTGTAACAATTTAAGAGTGAATAATTTAATAAACCGCTTATCACAATTTAGAAGTAAATAATTTTTGATACGCGCAAATAACTTTATTTACCATTGAGCAACTAAAAGGAGTAAGAAATGTTTGACCCGATTATGTATTTAAAAGTCTTTGCAGTAGGTGGTGCAATATGTGTAATAGGGCAGATTTTGATTATAACCACAAAAATGACTAGTGCTAGAATACTAGTAACTTTTCTTATGCTGGGCGTCTTTCTACAAGCCATAGGAATATTTGAACCAATGAAAGCATGGGCAGGAAGTGGCGTTACTATTCCAATTATGGGTTTTGGCTATATGTTAGCAAAAGGTGCTATTGATGGGGGACAAACTAGTGGACTTCTTGGAGTTATATCAGGAGGACTGGAAGCGACAGCAATGGGAATAACCGCCGCAGTAGTTGCAGCGTTTATATTTGCGATGATATTCAGCAGTAAAACAAAAAAATAAATTCGAACAGATTAAACAATAACAATTTAGCAGTAAAACAGCAAACTTATAACAGTGATTAAATAAAAAACAAACTTATATATTTGCAATGATATTAGCATTAAACAAAAAAACATTCAATTTACAATAGTGATTAAACAAAAACAATCAGAGAATACAAAACAAAAAAATAATAATTTATTTTTGAAATAATCTTAAACATTTAAAAAAAACTTTTGATTTTGCACCTTTGATTTTGCACCTTTTTAATAATATAATGAAAAAATCCAAACTTTAAACAGTTATTAAATAAAAAAATGACTACTTGAAGCGCAGTCTACATTACTGTAAAAATCACCATCGACCAACATAGAGCCAACTATAAGACTTTCTACCATAGCGCTACAAGCGTCAAACAAACCTAAATAGCAAATTATAATAGTAATTAAAAAATATAAACTTTTGGTAATAAAAACGAAAAAATAGCAAACATTTTAACATTTTTAGCATATATTATTTTGTGAGAAAAAAAACTCAACATAAAATCAAATTCCGTTATAGATTTTTAATTGGCTCAATATGTACTATATTGAGTATTATTTTAATTTTTGTATTTTTTAGTAATTGTGTAAATCCTGTTATGATTGCAACTAGCGAATCTAAAATACGTTCCTTAACCGCGCGTGCAGTAAACAATGCGGTGCAAACGGTTATCAGTGAAACAAACGCATATGATGATTTAATAGAGATTACAACTAATGAAGAGGGGAAAATAGTTTTAATACAAGCAAAAAGTTTAGTAGCAAACCAGTTATCAAAAGAAATAAGCAAAGTTGCTAGTCAAAACCTTGATTTGATAAGTAGTGAAGGAATTTCCATACCGCTAGGGACATTATCTGGTATAAGCATTTTTGTTGGTCTTGGTCCTCAAATAACCTTTCAAGTTATGGCAATTAGTACTATACAATCTTCTTTTTATAGCGAATTTACAAGTGCAGGTATCAATCAAACTAATCATAGAATTTATATAAATTTAAAAACTACGGTCAACTTAATTTTGCCAACCGCCACTCGAACAGTAGTCGTGAACACTTATATTTTAATTTGTGAAGCAATACTTATCGGTGATATACCTTCCACATATTTGAATTCTAGCAGTTTAGATGAAATGCTAAACTTAGTGCCAGTATAGTTTTTTAATAAAAATAGTTGACTTATTATAAAAAAAAACATATAATAAATTTAACCTTGAACTTTAAGACTATAAAAATAGTTTAAATTAAAAAAGGGAGAAACAATTATGAGCGAAACAGAAAGTGGCTAAGTAACTTTACCTATAACAGAAAATGATTAAAAAGTTATCTCTGAATTATAAAAGGAGAATAAAATGACAGGAACCGAAGAATCTTAATTATCTAAAAGCGATGATGAAAGACTAGTAGCATTATTTAAACATTTATAGAGAGGGAGAGCAGGTGTGAACTCCTAATGCGGATAATGTGAATTCACTTTCTAGCACTCTTTTGAACTAACAGTAGGAAGGGCGTTTGGCGACGACACAGCCGTATTAAGTGCTTTTTGCGAAAGTGAAAAGAATTTAGGTGGTACCACGGAGCAAGACTTCGTCCTAATTTGTTAGGACGAAGTCTTTTTAAAAGGAGAAAATATGGAAAACAAGACAAAGGAATTATTATCGGGTGCGTTAAAAATGATTGGACAAGCCAAAACAAAACAAGAATTGTTCGCTGTCAACACAAAGTATCTAGGTAAAAATGGAGAGATTAGCGATTTAATGCGTGGATTGAGAGATGTTTCAGTAGAAGACCGCCCAAGAATGGGCGCTATACTAAACGAGTGCCGAGAAGAAATTGATAATACTATTCGTGAAAAAACACAGCAAATAGAGAATGAAGAATTAGATGAAAAACTTATGAATGAGAAAGTAGATGTTACTATTCCTGTTAAACCAAAACAGTTGGGAACATTACACCCACTCACTCAAATTCAAAAGTTGATTATGGATTTCTTAGTTCGTAAAGGCTTTACAGTAAAATCAGGTACAGATATCGAAACAGATTATTATTGTTTTGAGGCTTTAAATGTTCCGAAAAATCACCCAGCGAGAGATGCACAAGATACTTTCTATATAAATGATGACATAGTTTTACGAACACATACTTCATCAACTCAAATTCATACGTTGGAGAGCGAGGAGCCACCGATAAAAATGGTGTCAACAGGTTCTACGTATAGAGTAGATGAAATAGATGGTACACACGCACCATTCTTTCACCAATTAGAAATTTTTGTTGTAGATGAAAAAGTAAGTATGGCAGACTTAAAAGCCTTATTAGAAGAAATGGTAAAATTCTTATTTGGAGAGAAAACACAAATTCGTTTAAGACCTTCATATTTCCCTTTTACAGAGCCAAGCGCTGAAGTAGATGCTACTTGTCCACAATGTGGTGGAAAAGGTTGCTCACTATGTAAAGGAACAGGTTGGATAGAACTTCTCGGGTGCGGAATGGTAAACCCAAAAATACTTAAAGAACACAATATAGATACAACAAAGTATGCAGGATATGCCGCAGGTATGGGACTAGAAAGAATTGCTATGCTTCGTTATGGAATAAATGATATGCGTGAATTTTTTGAGAATGATATAAATTTATTAAAACAATTTAAATAAATATGAATTCTTACACAATGTTTATATAGTATAAATAGACTTCATACTTTTATAAAAATACTAGGGTATTATTACAATATTATATAAAATACCTACGGTTTATTAACAATGTTAAAAAGATGCTAGGGATTGATTAACGAATACTATATAATAATTCTAGGGATTATTAAATAATAAAGGAAAAGAATTGTACACACCATAATTTAAAACAATTCAATAGGAGAAAAAAGATGATTGTAACACTAAATTGGTTAAAAGACTATGTCAACCTTGATGGGTTAACGCCAGAACAGATTGCTGATGCTTTCACTTTCTCAGGATTTGAAATTGAAAGTTATTCTAATTTAGCCAAGGGATTAGATTTTGTAGTAGTTGGCAGAGTAGATAAAATAGAAAAGCATCCTAATGCGGATAAGTTGCTAATTTGTTCCATATTTGATGGAGATAAACATAACCAAATTATTACGCACGCAACCAATATAAAAGAGGGAGATTTAGTTCCTGTTGCTTTATCTGGCGCAGACTTGCCGAATGGAGTAAAAATAAAACCAACAAATATGCGGGGTATTGATTCCTGCGGGATGATGTGTGCAGGAGAAGAATTAGGAATAGATAACTCAGTATATGCCGGTGCTGAAACAGACGGCATTATGATATTAAGCCCTAGTGATTGCACTGTTGGAGAACCTATGGCAAAAGTATTAGGATTAAATGATGTTGTATACGATGTAAATGTCTTAGCAAACAGACCCGATTGCCAAAGTGTAATAGGCCTTGCCAAAGAATTAGCCTGTGCTGTCAACAAACCTTTTAAAGCACCTGAGATTAACTACACAAATAAAGCCGAAGATTTACAACTAATTGTAGATAGCAAAACAGAGAATTGTCCATATATAGTTGCACAAGTAGTCCGTAACGTAAAGATAGATAATTCACCTAAATGGTTACAAGACCGTTTACGAGCAGTTGGAATTCGACCATTAAATAATATTATAGACATAACAAACTATGTTCTATGGGAAACTGGACAACCTCTACACGCATATGATTATGCACAGATAAAGGGTGGAGAAATAATTGCTAGACAAGCCAAAGATGGTGAAAGTATAACAGTACTGAATGGAGAAACTTATAAGTTGACTTCACAAAATATGGTTATTGCTAACAGTGCTCAACCTATGGGATTGGCAGGAATAATGGGTGGAGAAAAATTTTCTATCTCAAATAATACTATGGATATAGTTATAGAAAGTGCCACATTCAAAAGAGAAAACATACGTCGTACTTCTCGAAGTATAGGCTTGCGTACTGATGCTAGTGGACGTTATGAGAGAGGAGTAGAGCCTATCAGTTGTGAGATTGGTTTGAAACGAGCCTTGAACTTAATAGAGAAATTAAAGATAGGGGATGTCACAAACAAAAATCATAATGCTATTGCATCAGATTTAAAAAATATTAATTTTAATAATAAAAAAATTGAAGTAGATTATAATCGAATTTTAAGTTGGTTAGGAATAGATATTCCAAGTGACCAAGCAATAAAAATTTTAGAAAAACTAGATATAAAGTCGCATATGAAAGGAAACACATTAGTTTGTGAAGTCCCAGCAATTCGTTCAGATATTGAAAACTTTTCAGATATAGCGGAAGAGATTATTCGTTATTGGGGACTAAATAAGTTACCAGAAAAACTTAGTGATGATACCCGAGCACTTACAGGAAATTATGATAAATTCACCACTATGAGCAATAATTTGAAAGAATGTATGTTATTCAGCGGAGCAAATGAAGTAAAAACTTATTCTCTAACAAACATGGCTGATTTAGAAAAGTTAGAAATAAATAAAGAAGATGAGTTGTATAGCAAAATAGTATCTATTAGAAATCCGCTTAATTCTAGTACGGCAGTTATGCGAACCCAAATGATAGCAAGTTTGTTGGGTGCGGTTAAGTACAACCTAAATCATAAAAACACAGACTTCGCACTTTTTGAAATAGGCAAAACTTTCTTCAATATAACTAATGATGTTATTCCTGAGGAAAAGCAAATACTATCTTATATAACAATAGAAAAGGATGTTGACTTTTTCAGTGTAAAAAGTGTAGTTGAAATGCTTGCTCAAAAATTAGGATTAACATTCTCATATGAGCCAACCAAAATTTCATATTTACACCCTAATATCAGTGCAGATATAATACTAGGAAATCAAAAAATTGGAATAATAGGAAAAATACATCCAAGAATTGCGAACAATTTTGAAATAAATGGTGATGTCTATTATTTTGAAATAAATATGGATTTATTACCAGAAAAAAAACTTAAAAAAGTTAAACCTTTGGCAAAATATCCTTCCTCAACACGTGACTTGGCAATAGTAGTAAAAGAAAATATACCTGTTGGAGATATTATTCAACAAATAAAACGTTCTGCTGGTTCACTTTGTGAAAGTGTTGAATTTTTTGACGTTTACACAGGAGAACAAGTACAAACAGGGGAAAAGAGTGTTGCAGTTAGATTAATTTTCAGAAAAGTAGATGGAACATTAACACAAGAAGAAATAAATGAACAGGTTAAGAATATTTTAATAAAATTACAAGTAAAATTTGATGCAAAATTGAGGGAATAATGATTTATTTTGATAATAGTGCTACCACTAAAATTTATCCTGAGGTAGCAGAATTTATATGTAAACATAGCCAACAGGAATTTTGCAATCCATCAGGGTTGTATTTTCCTAGTTTACAAGTAAAGCAAGAAATGCAAGAGGCAAAACAAAAACTGTTAAAAATATTGCACGCTACAAATAAAGATATAATTTTTACAGCAAGTGCCACTGAGGCAAACAACTATGCACTTCGTTGTTTTGTAAACAAAAATAAAAAACTTCTTATAAGCGAAGGAGAACACGCTTCAATCTATCAAACTGCTTTATACTTACAACAAAATCAAGTAGAAGTAGAGTTTATAAAAACTCTTGCCGATGGTACTTTGGATATTGAAGACTTAAAGCACAAATTAACGGATAATGTTGGATTAGTTTCTTTTATTCACGTCAACAATGAAACAGGTGCTATAAACGATGCTAAAAAAATTGGAGAAATAATAAAAGAAAAATGTCCAACCGCTTTGATTCATTGTGATGGAGTTCAAGCATTTTGTAAAATGGATATAAACTTAAACGACCTTGGAATTGATATGTATACATTAAGTAGTCATAAGGTACACGGACCACGTGGAGTAGGTGCTTTAATCTTCAACAGCAAAACCCCTCCTAAAAAACCTTTAATTTTCGGCGGTGGGCAAGAAAATGGTTGGCGTTCAGGTACAGAAAATGCTTCTTCTATTCTAGGTTTTGTTATGGCTAGTGAGATTATGCAAAAAGATATGGCAAGAAATAATATGCACGTAAGAAATTTGAAATGGACATTATTAGAACTTATACAAGAATTAAACTTTACTATAAATGGTAGTTTGGACAAAACTATATCAAACATATTAAGTATAAGTTTTGAGAATATAAAAGGCGAAGTATTAGTTCATATGTTAGAGCAGGACAAAATCTATGTTAGCACAGGTTCATCGTGTAACTCAAAGCATACAGGAAATCGAGTTCTTATGAGTATGGGAAAAAACAAACAGCAAGAAGCAGGTAATATCAGAATAAGTTTTTCTGAACAAAACACTATGGAAGAAGTTAAAGAATTTGCAAACATTTTGATAAAAGATGTAAACAAAATTAAAGGGTTAGAGATATGGAAAAAGTAATAATTTTGAGATATGGTGAAATTCATTTAAAGGGCGGAAATCGTGGCTTTTTTGAACACGCTTTGGTACAAAATATCAGAAAGTCACTAAGCGAATTTAAATACACAATAAATAAAATCGCTGGAAGATATACTGTATCCAACTATAATCCAAGTGATGAAAAAATCTTAGTAGAAAAATTAACTAAAATTTTTGGACTACACTCTTTAAGTATTGCAACAAAACTTCAAACTGATAGTGATGAAATTTTAAAATACTGTTCTGAATTAAAATTAAAACAAAAAACTTTTAAAGTTGTTGTACGTAGAGCAGATAAAAGATTTTCAATAAAATCTATGGATTTTTGTTGCGAATGTGGCGACAGAATTTTAAAATCTAATTTAGATATAAAGGTAGATGTTCACAACCCCGAAGTAGAGGTTAAGATTGATATCCGTGAAGACGGCTACACATATATATCCTTTGAAGATGTCGCTTGCGTTGGAGGTATGCCCCTTGGAACTGCTGGAAGTGGTTTATTGCTATTAAGTGGTGGAATAGATAGTCCAGTTGCAGGATATTATCTAGCCCGTAGAGGAATGAGTATAAATGCACTACACTTTCATAGTTTTCCTTATACTAGTTTGCAAGCAAAAGATAAGACTATTCGTTTGGCTAAACAAATGACAAATTATTGTGGTAATATAAATTTGCATATTGTTTCTTTTACAAAAGTTCAAGAGGAAATTCATAAAAATTGTGACCGTGATTATATGATTATTCTGATGCGTAGAATTATGATGAGAGTTGCTGAAAAGTTATCTAAAAAGATAGGGGCTAATGCAATTATTACAGGAGAAAATTTAGGGCAAGTTGCCAGTCAGACAATAGAAAGCATAACAGTTACAAACGCTGTTGTTGATATGCCTGTTTTTCGTCCTTTAATTGGGTTTGATAAAATAGACATAATTGGAGTGGCAAACAAAATAGACACTTACAATATTTCTATTGAACCATATGAGGACTGTTGTACAGTCTTTTTACCAAAAAATCCAGTCACTCGTCCAAGTATGAAAAAAGTACTAGCAGAAGAGGAAAAATTAGATATTGACACTCTTGTTGAAGATGCTATAAACAGTGATGAAATTATAGAACTAAAAATAAACAACTGATAACTTAATTTTTATTAAATAATTTACATAAAAAATAATTTTGCAAAAATTATATATAAAAAAGTGAAAAAATACTGTAAAAACAGTTTAAAAACGTTAAAAATCAATAAAAACGCTCTTTTTTGATATAAAAAAACGTTAAAAATCATTTTTTCTATGATGACCAAAAATAGAGAATTTTATAAAAATAAACACAAAACAAACTTATATTAAATTAAATTGAAGTTTTATTTATTAAAATAAAAACATTAAAAATTAAAAAATAAGAGAGTTAATATTCTCTCTTATTTTTTGTTTTTAGAAAAATATTTTAAAATCTCTCTATGTTTATTTCTGTTTTTATAGCAACATTTTAAGGCAATTTTTTATGATAAAACTTTTAACATAATGTAACGATTTTTACAACCGTATTTCATTTTTTCATCTCGGATTTCATAACCTTTATCTAAAAAGTTTTGAAGACTATGTGGGTTCTGAGGTGACACTGTGGCAGTCAAATATTTTGCCCCACAATCTTTTGCTAATTTCTCTGCAAGTTTTAAAAGATATCTTTGAATACCAATTCCACGAAAATCAGGATGAACAGCAATAACAGATATAACAGCAGTTTTTAAAATTGCACTTTTATCCAACTTAGCATCAAGGGCAAGATTATGAACGCAATCCCTTGGTTTAATAAAAATCAATAGCGCCATTAAATTCTTTTTCTTTTGCTCTCTAACAAGTATAATATCATCCCCAGATTCAATATCTTCTTTCAAAGCAGTCGCATCGTGCCCTTGAAATAAGTTAGGGTCTGGAAGTGCTTTTAAGATATCGTTTTCAAAATTAACGACCTTTTCCACATCTTCTACTCCCGCTCTTTCAGCAATTCCTACCACTGTTTTATGAACTCCTACATAGTTCTCAACATCAAATAAAATTTCGCCTAAATCAGGTTTACAACCTCTTGTTATCATAAGTCTTTTACCTTCTTTTTATATTATTTTTACACATAAATTTAATCATATTCCTTTTTTATTGTCAATTAAAAAGCCAATGTTTTGAAATTTTCTTCAACACTTGACTGTCCTTATTTACGTTTTCTTCCTTTTCAGTTTTAATATATAAGGTTACAGAATTGCTCTGCGTTTTCACCTCATTAAATTGATTTTTCGCTATAACAAAATATTCAGTTGTGCCATCGTTTATAGGTAGGCTATAAGGACTGCTACAATCTTTATCATAAAGTTCTCCATTTTCATAAACATCATAAGTCAAAAACTTTTCAGTATCCCAAGATAAAACAGCATTTTGCCCTTCCTGTTTAGCAGAAAGAATAGGGGGAGTACCATCACTAAATCGTGTGCTTGTAGTATTAGGAAGATATTTTTCAGAGCATATATCTGTTAAAATAAATCGTTCAGGCGTTTGTTCAGACACCAAATTCACAACGTGCTTTTCAGCCCAATCTAATGCATCTACTTTAATTGCCTTTATAGTTTCAGGTTTTTCAAACTCAGGATTATTGTCTGAACTCAAATTTTGCCAAGCAATTTTATTTAGAGTAGCACCTATGGTTCCACCATTCTGCTCCTTTGTTAAGTTATTCGTGCCATCACTAGATAAATTTCCAACCCACGCACAAACTGTATATTCAGGA
>Ga0172377_10006241_pt1 | contig 12272 bp, 10 predicted proteins | sample Pumphouse3metaG_FD_119749 | JGI IMG/M metagenome (GOLD analysis project Ga0172377, IMG submission 119749) | Leachate microbial communities from a municipal landfill in Southern Ontario, Canada - Pumphouse #3 metaG | ecosystem: Engineered > Solid waste > Landfill > Unclassified | place: Canada... | reverse complement strand
GGAGTTTTCGCTTGCTCCCGTAGCTCAGCGCTTAAGCGAGCTTCTAGGACAGCCCGTAGCCATGGCGAGCGACGTTATCGGCGACGACGCCAAGGCAAAGTCCGCCGCTCTTAAGGACGGCGAGGTTATGCTTATAGAAAACGTCCGCTTCTACAAGGAAGAGGAAAAGAACGACCCCGAATACGCAAAGTCTCTTGCGTCCCTCGCGGAGCTTTATGTCAATGACGCGTTCGGCACCTCCCACCGCGCCCACGCTTCCACGGCGGTGGTCTGCAAGTTCGCGAAGGAGAGCGTCGCGGGTTTCCTGATGGAAAAGGAGATCGAGTATCTGGGCAATGCGGTTGAGAACCCGACCCGCCCGTTCGTGGCGATTCTCGGCGGCGCCAAGGTGTCGGACAAGCTGGCGGTCGTCAAGAACCTGCTGGACAAGGTGGATACGCTGATCATCGGCGGCGGTATGGCCTACACCTTCCTCAAGGCGCAGGGGCACGACGTCGGCAACTCGCTGTGCGAGCAGGACCAGCTCGACTACGCCCGCGACATGATCGAGAAGGCCAAGGCCAACGGCAAGCAGTTCCTGCTGCCGGTCGACAATGTGGCTGCGGACAAATTTGACGCCGAGGCCAACACGCAGATTGTCGGCAACGACATCCCGGCCGGCTGGATGGCGCTGGATATCGGCCCCAAGACCACCGAGCTGTATGCGGCCGCGATCAAGGGCGCGAAGACGGTGGTGTGGAACGGGCCGATGGGCTGCTTCGAGATGAAGAAGTTCGCGGGCGGCACCACGGGCGTCTGCCAGGCCGTGGCCGCGAGCGGCGCGGTGTCGATCATCGGCGGCGGCGACAGCGTGAGCGCGGTCAACAAGAGCGGCCTGGCCGACAAGATGACGCACATCTCCACCGGCGGCGGCGCCTCGCTCGAGTTTCTCGAAGGCAAGGAACTGCCCGGCGTGGCGGCGCTGAGCGACAAGTAAGACGGTCATGATCAATGAACGCGAACTGGAACGGCGTTCGTCAGCGGTCACGCTGTCGGACATGGAGATCTTTGTATTTCCTGAGCTGATGTACAGCCTGGTGCTGGCGAACATCATGTCGCCGCGGCTCTGGCAGTGGCGCGACGACCCCTGGTTCAAAGGGGTGCGCAAGATGAAGCCCTACCGCCGGCTGCAGCGTCTCAAGCAATACATCATGGACCACTACGTCTTCAATCTTGATTTGGAGACGTGGGGGTTGACCAGCCAGGCGCGCGAACTGGCGCGGTTCTCGCCGTTTCTTTCGCCCGAGGTGATCGCGCAGTCCAACGCGTTGTTCGGCTACCAGGGGGACTCTTACTACTTCGACATCGACATCCGCACGCATTTCGGCCTGGACAAATACGGGGCCGATGTGATCCCGTACTGGAAAACCGAGACGGTGGAGGCGATGGACGCCTTCCGGCACAAGCCGGGCTACGCAACCGGCGCGGGCGAATGCGTGTCGCTGGCGGCGCTCTATGCGGCGGCGCTCTACGTGGTGGCCGGCATCCCGCTCGAGCAGGTGTACCTGATGGCCACGCCGCTGCACTCGCAGAACTTCGTGGATGTGGATGAGGGCGTGCTGATCAACAACCGCCGGCTGGTGACCAAGGCGATGTGGTTCAACGGCACGCAGATCTCCGGCCAGGCGCGCCGCGCGCTGGAGAACGAGCGGGTCACGATCGTCTCCCACCTGAGCGGTTGGATCCACACGCTCTATCCGGAGGCCTCGATCGATCCCGCCGCGTACGGCGGCTTTGCCGACCGCCTGCGTGCCTATCTGACCACGCACTTGACGCCGGAAATTCTGGGCAACTTCCTGCGGCAGAATCCGCGCTGCCGGCAGTGCTTCGTGCTGCGCTGGCCGATTCGCGGCGCGGACCGGTACGTGACGCTGGACCAGGCCTTCAGCTTCGAGCAGGAGAGCGCCTACAAGGTGACGGACGGCACGCGCGAGAAGCTGCTGGCGATGATTCCGCAGGAGACGTTCGCGGCGTCGTGCTGTCCGTGCAAGATCGTGCTGAACGACATTGAGACGTTTGTACGGGAGCGGTCGATCGACATCTGCGACCCGGCCGATCTCAAGGCGCTGCGCGAGCGGATCGGCGATGCCTGCATGAGCGGGGCTGAAATGGTGGATCAGTTGGTGCGCTTTTGCCACACCGAGCCGCGCCTGCCGTCCACCGACGTGCGTTTTACGCCGGAGGAGGCGCCGCTGGCATTGTCGGCCGACATGACGCGCGAAGAGGTGATTGCCCATGTGGCATCGTTGCGCGCGCGCAACGTGACGGCCGACATGGCGTTCTATGCGTGGCGCGATCTGGCGAGTACGCCGGCGGCCCCTTTCATCAAAGCGGCCATGGCGCGCAACCCGGTGAGCGCGGCGGCCTTGGCCGGGCTGTCCGACGAAGAGGTGGCCGCACGCGTCGCGGCGCTGCCGGACACATCGATCTACGACGAAGACACGCGGCTGGCCCAGCCGGACGAAGTGTGGAACTTCGGACGCGGGGACGGCTTCGAAAAGGCGCTGCTGGTCGCGAACGTGGCGCGTAGCCGCGGTGCCGGGCCGCTGCGCCTGACGCTGGCCGGCAGCGAGGCGGTGCTGACCGATGCGGAGGGTGCCGAACGGTGCCGTTTCGCCGCGCGGAAGCGTCCGGCCGAGACGAGCTGGCTGCTCTGACGCGCTTGGCATGGCTCCTGCGGATCAATACACGAGCCGTGCGGGTTGATTCAGCCCGTCCGGACGGTGACAAGTTCAAATCAGTGGATTTGCGCCAAAAGCCGCCAGGATCGGACATTCGGGGTGCGCACAGAAGAACGCAGCAGGCTGCGTAGGCTGTGTCGGCATGTACTCAGGTCCGCCACGTCGGGGGACGTGGCGGACCGTGCTTTTTTCCCGACAGAAGTTTAAAAGTCTGTAATTTTCGGTTTTTCGTGTTGCATGCGCGGGAACGGTGGGGTAAACTGTCTGCATCCTCATGTTATAAGGAGATTTTCCATGAAGCGAGTTCTTGGTTTTGCTGGTGTGTTGGCCTTGGCGGCCTTTGCGTTCGTGCGCGCTGACGAGCTGGGCGATGCGCCCCGTTGGTATGTGAGTCCCGGTGTCGGCATGATGTTTTTTGAAGGCAATCAGCCGGTCGACGAGGGGTTGAATCTGTTGCTCCGGTTGGGGTATGACATTTCTGAGCACTGGTCGGTGGAAGGTGGCGTTTCCTGGGCGCCCAACATCACCAGCAACGGCCGCGACGGGCGTGACGACGGTGCGGGCGGCGGAGGCAGCAGTAACATCGGTTCCTGCGATTTCGGCGGTTCGGGCGGTGGTTCCGTCGGCGGCTTGGGTTACGACGACGGCGTGGGCGGTCAGAGCATCCGCGGCGCTTTTGTGGACGGGCTCTACCACTTCAACCGTTACAATCGGGTTGATCCTTATCTGACGGCCGGTTTCGGCTATTACCGGGCGAATGACAAAGTGTTCTGCGAGGGCAGCGAGTACAGCGTCTCCGGGCCGCGCGTCGGCGCAGGCGTGATGTATCACCTGGACGACCGCTGGTCGCTGCGTGCCGACACCCGCGCGTTCATGGCGCTGGATCAGACCTGCGAGTTCATCTACACCGCCGATGCCGGTGTCGCCTACCGTTTTGGCGGTGCGGGCGAGGGAACGGCGGCGGGCGCGGGCGCTGCGGCGCTGGCCGGGCTGCCGAAGGATTCCGACGGCGACGGCTTGACCGATGACGAAGAGGCGAAGCTCGGCACGGATCCCTTCAACAAGGACACGGACGGCGATGGCCTGACGGACGGCGATGAGGTCAAGGTGTACAAGACCAACCCGCTCAACCCCGACACCGATTTCGACGGGCTCAAGGACGGCCAGGAGGTCTTCACCTACAAGACCAACCCGCTTGACCGCGACACGGACAAAGGCGGCGTGGCGGATGGGCACGAAGTGATCGAAGACCACACCAACCCGCTCGATCCGTCAGACGACCTGATGCTCTTTGAGGTCTACATCCAGTTCGATTATGACACCACGGTGATCAAGCCGGAGTACTTCGACGAGATCGGCCAGGTGGTGCGCGTGTTGCAGCGCAATCCGCAGGCCACGGCGGTGATTGAGGGCCATGCGGACCGCCGCGCCCGTTCCAGCGAGAAGTACAATCAGGACCTCTCCGAGCGCCGCGCGCAGGCTGTGAAGGCCTACATGGTCGGCAAGGGCGTGGCGGACGGACGCCTGACGCCGCGCGGGTACGGCTTCAGCCGCCCCAAGGTGCAACCGGACCTGGTCAACGGCAATCCGGAGAACCGTCGCGTGGAGATCTATATCCGCGGCGCCGGCACGAATGCTGACAAGGTCAAGTATGTGAATCCGTAACGCGCTGCGCGGGATTACGGATCCATTGACAGAGGGCCGCAAGGAAACCGTGGTTTCTTTGGCGGCCTTCTGCTATCATTCGGCGCAATGAAGATCATTGAGCGATATGTCTTGCAAGCCTTCCTGGCCGCGTTCTTCCTGGCTTGGCTGGTGCTGTCGTTCGTGCTGACGATCGGCCTGCTGGTGCGGATCACACGCCTGCTGATCGAAGGGCTGCCCCTGCGCGCGATCGGACTCTTCCTGTTGGTCGGGCTGCCGGAAACGCTGACGTTGACGGTGCCGATCGCCCTGCTGGTCAGCGCGCTCCTGGTCTTCAGCCGTCTGTCGGCCGACAGCGAGATCGCGGCGATGCGCGCATGCGGCGTGAATCTGCTGCACGTGATGCGCTGGCCGGTCCTGGTGGGCCTGCTCTGCACCCTGTTCGGCTTTTATATCAACAATGAAGTGGTGCCCCGCAGCCACGACGTGCGACGCAACCTGAAGTCTCTGATCAGCGTCGATGTCGGGCTCGACCTGCTGGAGCCAGGGCGCATGATCGACGATTTCCCCAAGCTGAAAATCTTTTTTGAACGCAAAGAGGGGAATTGGTTGCATGACCTGCTGGTCTTTGATTACAGCCGCGAAGAGGTCACCCGTGAAATCCGCGCCGGGAAGGCACTGGTGTCCACCAACGGAAGCGACATCGTGCTGGACATGTATGAGGTGCGCGTCGATCCGATTGAGGTCGGGCGGCCGGGGGTCGCCACCGCGAGCCGTTTTCAGCACGTGATCCCCGACGCCATGCGCCAGCGCGCCTACAAACGCAAGGAGAAGGACTTTCGTTTTCAGGAACTGCGGGCGGCGATCCGTGATCTCCGCGCCAACGACAAGGCGCTGCCGCGCACGGTACAGCGCAAATTGCTGAGTGTCCACCGCACGGAATTCCAGCTCCGCCTGGTCTATGCGTGTGCCTCGATCTGCTTCGTGCTGGCCGGCACCCCGCTCGGCATCCGGTCGCACCGCAAAGAGTCCACCATCGGCATGGCCATCAGCCTGGTGGTCGCGATGTCCTACTATCTTTTTGTGATCCTGTTCCAGTCGATGGACAAGCATGACTGGGCGCGCCCTTATGTGCTCATCTGGTTGCCTGTGGTGATCTGCGGCATCCTGGTGAGCTATCTAATCCCGAAAAACCTTTAGCATGCATGTGCATGGCGAGACAAGGAGTATGAACATGGCGACGATTCATCCGACAGCGATTGTGGATCCGCAGGCGAAACTGGACGGCGACGTGACGGTCGGTCCCTACGCGATCATCGGCCCGCACGTCACGATCGGGGCCGGCAGCGACGTCCAGGCGCATGCGTTTATCAGCGGCCACACCACGATCGGCCAGCGCTGCCAGATCTTTCCCTTTGCCTGTGTCGGCATGAAGACGCAGGACCTCAAGTTCAAAGAGGGCGACATCACTTATGCCGAAATCGGTGACGAGACAGTGCTGCGTGAATTTTCCACCGTGCATCTCGGCACGAAGCCAGGTGAGGTCACGCGCGTGGGGCAGCGCTGTCTGGTCATGGCCTACTGCCACATCGCGCACGGCTGCAACGTCGGCAACGACGTGATCATGTCCAACTTGGCCGCGCTGGCCGGCGAGGTCACGATCGAGGACCACGCGGTCCTCGGCGGCATGGCGGGCGTGCACCAGTTCTGCCGCGTCGGGACCTTCGCAATGATCGGCGGCGCCACCAAGATCCGCCAGGATTGCCCGCCTTACATGGTGGTGGATATGACGGACGACGGGCCGCGCGTCGTGGGCCCCAACGTGGTTGGCCTGCAGCGCTCCGGGTTTGCGGCCGAGGTGCGCAGCGCACTGAAAGAGGCGTTCAAACTGATCTACCGCGAGGGGCTCAACCGCACCCAAGCGCTGGAGCGCATTAAATACGAGGTGGCCGATCTGCCGGAAGTGCGCCGGCTGGTTGAGTTCTACCAGAAGAGTCAGCGCGGCGTGCATTGAGCGGCTCCGGCGCTAACGCGTCTCCTCATCCGTGAAGACGCCGTCGCCGAGCTGGCCGGTGCGCGCTTTTAACGCGCGCCAGGCGTCACGGAACACGCGCAGGTAAGCGTCTTCGGGACGCGCGAGACGTTCATCCAGCAGGCGTACGACGCGGCGCTGTTCGGCGACGTAGCCGTCGGCCGTGAAGCAGCCGGAGAAGTGGGCCAGCCGCAGCCACACGAGGTAGGTGGTGAGCGCATCGAAGGCGTTATACTCGACGATCTTGCGGCGCTCACCGCGGTACCAGAGGCCGCAGACGTCGTCGCCGGTCGTGTCCAGTTTGCCGGGAATGCCGCAAAGGGTGGCGATCTCGTGCAGCGAGACGGCGTAGGACTTGCCGAAGCCGGCGACCAGATCCATCAGGTCGATGTCGTTGCTCTCCCACGGCTTGGCGTCCAGGCGGTCGCACAGGTGCTTGAGCGAGAGGCCGTTCACGATGGCGCGCTGCGTCAGGATGCGCAGGTCGGCGTTGCGCGAGTTGAAGCCCACGAGCTGCGGCTGGCGCGCGCCCACGCCGTCGGCCAGGAAGCGGCGTAGGATGTAGGACTCGTCCTGCGCGGCGTCGTCCGGCGCTTCAGGCAGCGTGGAGAGAAAGAGCTGCACCTCGCCGTTCTTGAGGGTGCGCCGTATGACCGTCGCGATCGAAACCACGCGGCAGACCACGGTACGCAGGAAGGGCATCGGATTTTCCGGCGAGGCACCGCCTTGTTCCCACATCACGCGCAGCACCTCGTCGGACGGTAGATCCTCCGGCAGGCGGTAGAGCAGACGGCCCGCGAGCAGGTCCGGTACCCATTCGCAATCGAACGCCCACACCTCGTTCGCAACACTCTTGATCATGGTCGGTCCTCCTTGCGGTCGGCGGTCAGGAACGGTTGCTCGATCTCCAGCGTACCCGCGAAGTCAGCCTCGATGCGCAACCGCAGATGCGTGATCTGCCTGCCGAGATCGATGGCCACATCGCGCTCCGCACCCGGCGTTGACAGCTTGCGTTTGGCGCTCCGCATCTCGAAGGGCTTCACCGCCACTTGGCGCGGCATGCCGTCCGGCGTGGTGGTGTATAGCACCACCTGATAAAAAACGGTGCCGGAAAACGGCTCGGGTTTCCTCACGCGTCCGCGCAGCCGGACCGCGTGCAGGCCGGTGCCGGCCAGGTTGATCAGGGGCGACTCCACCTGCGCCTTGCAGGCGGCGGTGTTGATGATGCGCAGCGTCGTCTTGCCGTCCCGCAGGCCGGTGCTGAAGGTCTGCCGGCTGCGGTCTTCAAACGCGTAACGCCAACCTTCCAAGCGGCCGCCGTCGTCCAGCGCGGGCGGCAAGAGCGGCAGCAGGTTTTTGTCGGGCGGCACGAGCGGGTAGGCGGCCAGGGAGGGCGGGTCGTAGGGCGGGACCGACAGGGCGAGCTGCGGCGGACCGTGGGTCCGTCCGGCGCGGAAGGCGGCCAGGCCCGAGGCCAGCAGCGCGCCGGCGATCAGTGCTCCCCATGCGAGCAGGCTGCCGCGCCGCGACGGGGGCGGGGGCGCGGCAGGGGACGGCGTTGCGGCCGCAGCGGCCGCCGCGACGGCAGCGGGTGCCGCAGCCGCGGCCCGGGCTTCGTCCGGCGCGGCCGGCTGCACCTTGCCGAACTTCGGGCTTTCACGCAGCGCCGGCAGGTGCTGCTGCGCGGCCTTCTGCTGCACCCAGGGATCATCGTCCAGGCCGACACCGTGCATCGCCGTCCGGTAGGCGGCGGTGTCGAACGGCAGTTGCCGGAAGAGGATCGAACGCGACGCGTCATCGTAAATGCAGTACGAGGAACGGCGGTCGCCCACGCGCGGATAACCCACACTGCCCGGATTGATCAGGTAGCGCTTGCCCGCCTCCAGCTCGAAATCGAAAGGTTCGACAAAATGCGGCACGCCGCTCTCGCCGATCACGTAGATGCCGGGCAGGTGCGAGTGCCCCACAAAAAGCAACTGTTCGGGGGTGGCGCTCCAGGAGGGCAGGGCGTCCTCGGGCGCGACGACGTACCGGAAGACCGCCGGCTGGGAAAACTCGCTGTGCGCGCAGCGGAAGCCCGGGCCCTCATGGGTGAGCGGAAGCTGCGCGAGCCATTCCAGCGCGGCAGGCGCAAGCAGCTCGCGGTGGCGGGCCACAGCGGCGGCGGCGCGCGGCGTAAACGTATCGGTCGGCAGCCGGCCGCAGACGGCGGCGTCGTGGTTGCCCATCAGGGTGACGTTCACCACGCTGTAAACGGACTCCAGCAGTTCAACCGGATGCGGGCCATAACCTACGACGTCGCCCAGACAGATGATCTGCTCGGCCTTCAGGTCGGCGAGGTCGGCCAACACGGTTTGCCAGGCCGTCAGGTTGGCGTGCAGGTCTGAAACAATGGCGATTCGCATAGAGGTTCACAATCCGTTCATATCACACAACCGCATCGTATTAGGATGTTCCCATGATACGCGGCGCCGAAGACCGGATCAAGGCGAATCAGAGGCAAAAAAAGGGCACCAAAAGGGCAAAAAAAAGGCGGCAGGATCACTCCTGCCGCGTGGGGCATTAACGGGTCGGTTAGCCCGCGATGATCGCCTCGTTCGGGCACTCGCCGGCGCACGCGCCACAGTCGATGCACTTGTCGGCGTCGATCGTGTAGATGGGCGAACCCTCGCTGATCGCTTCAACGGGGCAGGCATCTTTGCACAGGCCGCAGGCCACGCAGGTTTCGGTAATCTGATAAGCCATGGTGTACTCCTTCTGGTGTTCGGCCGGCTCATACGTCCACGCATGGTTCCGGCAATCGAAAACGGGTATTGAATGGTAGCATCATAATGAATGCGTCTGGGTGGCGCAAATAAAAACGCTAGGCCAGCATGACCTGGCCGCCGGTCACCGGCATCGCCTGGCCGGTCTCGTACGCCTGCTCCATCAGGTAGTAGAGCGCCTTCATCACGTCCGGCGTGGTGCAGCCGCGGCGCATCGGCACCTTGGCCTCGTAGAAGCGCTTGACGTCGGCGAACGTTTTCGCCCCCGGCACCTTGCCGCTGTCGAGATACTGCTTAAAAAGCCCTTTCTCCGGATCGGACCAGAGCGGGCCGTCATAGAAATTGCCGGGGCAGATCGCGTTGACCTTGACGCCGTCCTCCACCAGTTCCAGCGCGAAGCTCTGCGTCAGGCCGATGCCGCCGAACTTGGAGCCGGCGTAGGCCCCGTTCTTGTTGGAGCCGGTCAGCCCGGACTTGCTGTTGATCTGGATGATGTCGAACCACGCCTGCGGCGCGGCGCTGTGCTGCAACGCCATAATCGGCGCCACGCTCTGGACCGAAAGGAAATATCCCTTGTAATTTACGCTGGTGACGAAATCGAGATCTTTGACGGAGAGGTCTTTCACGCTGCCCGCGCGCAGCACGCCCGCGTTGGCCACGAAAAGGTCGATCCCGCCGAAGGACGCGACCACGCGCGCCATCGCCGCCGCGAGTGAATCGGGGTCCGCCACGTTGACGGCCACACCGATCGCGGCGTCACGGCCGCAGGCCGCGTTGATCGTCGCGGCCGCCGCGTTCACGCCCTCCACGTTGATGTCGGCCAACGCCACCCACGCGCCCTGCGCGGCGAGGTCGGTCGCGATCTCCAGCCCGAATCCCTGCGCCGCGCCCGTGACCACCGCGATCTTGCCGGCCGCGCGACCTGCACGCCCGCTGAATTCGGCGGCGTAAGTGCCGAACGCCTCCACCGTCACGCGCCGCGCGCCGGCCGGCAGGCGGTCGCGCAGCACGGCCAGCACGTCGCCACAGCCCGGCGGGATCGCGATGACCGGCTCCGTGCCGTCAGGATCGACGCGCGCGAGGCGTGGAAGGTCTTGGTTGTGGGCCATCAACCCGCGTACGGCGGGCAAAATTTTCGTCAGCATGTGTGCTCCTTGGTTGCAGCGCCCGCCCGTAACACAAAAAGGGAACGGGGCACCGGTAAAACCAAAAAAGTAGCGCGGCGTGAGCGGGAATGCAATGGCATTCTTTTGGGCTTGAACCGGGGGGCCGATTGAAGCGACAATACACACACTATGAAACACTCTTCGTTCACCTCTGCCGTGCGCGGTCTCGCGACCGCCGGGCTCCTCTGCGGAGCCGTCACCCTGTTCGCCGCCGACGCCTGCTGCGAGGCGGCCAAACCGTATGTCGGGCGCTGGGCGCTGACGCTGCCGGGCGGCGGCGCCGGCTGGCTCGGTGTCGAGCCGCAGGCGGGCGGCGCGCTCAAGGGGTCGATCCTCTGGGGCGGCGGCAGCGTGGTGCCCGCGGCCGAGACCAAGGTCGAGAACGGCGCGCTGGTCGTCGTGCGCAAGCACAACCGCAAGAAGGACGGCAAGGACGTGACCTTCATCGAGACCCTCACGGCCAAGCGCGACGGCGACACGCTGGCCCTCACCACCCGTACGGTCAACGACGAGGGCAAAGAGGTCGGCAAGGCCGACTTCAGCGGCAAGAAGATCCCCGACCTGCCGCCGCGCCCCGATCTGTCGAAACTCGCTTTCGGCGCACCGGTCCGGCTGCTGAACGGAAACGACTTGGCCGGCTGGAAGGTGATGAACGAAAAGGCGCCCAACTGCTGGAGCATGGCCGACGGCATGCTCAGCAACCGCGTCAAAGGTCCCGACGGCAAGAACCGCCACGGCACCAACATCCGTACGGTCGCCGAGTTCGAAGACTTCAACCTCAAGACAGAAGTGCGCGTTCCTAAAGGCGGCAACAGCGGCATCTATCTTCGCGGGATCTACGAGGTGCAGGTCGCCGAGACCCACGGCCGTAACGTGGATTCGCACAACATGGGCGCACTCTATAGCCGCATCACGCCCGCCGTCGCCGCCGAACGCCCGGCCGGCGAGTGGCAGACGCTGGACATCACACTGGTTGACCGCCACCTGACGGTGATCCTCAACGGCACCCCCATCATCGATAACCAGCCCGTGCTCGGCTGCACCGGCGGCGCCATGACCTCCGACGAGTTCAAGCCCGGTCCCATCTATCTGCAGGGCGACCATACGGATGTCGACTACCGCAACATGGTCGTGACGCCCATCAAGAAATAATCCGGAATCAGACGTCAGGCGTCAGGCGCTTGGAAACCGGCCGCCTGACGCCTCGTCTTCTTTTGCAGCGGAGCGCGATATGAAAAAAAAGCCCGATCACCTGCGCACGGTCACCTTCGAACGCCGCTTCACCCGCCATGCCGAGGGATCGGTGCTGATCAAACAGGGCGAGACATGGGTGCTCTGCACCGCCAGCGTGGAGGAGCGGGTGCCCCCCTTCCTGAGAGGCAGCGGGCGGGGGTGGGTCACCGCCGAGTACAGCATGCTGCCGCGCAGCACGGTTGAGCGCAAGGAGCGCGAGATCAAGCGGGGCAAGCCCGACGCGCGCGGCACCGAGATCGCCCGCCTGATCGGCCGCGCGCTGCGCGCCGCCGTGGACATGCAGGCGCTCGGCGAGCGCACCGTGACCATTGATTGCGACGTGCTGCAAGCCGACGGCGGCACGCGCTGCGCCTCGATCACCGGCGGCATGGTCGCCCTCGCCGAGGCCGTGGCGTGGCTGCGGCGCGAAGGCCGGCTGACGGCCGACCCCATCAAGCAGTTCGTTGCGGCGGTCAGCGTCGGCATCTGCGGCGGCGTGCCCGTGTTCGATCTCGACTACGCCCACGACTCGACCGCCGACGTCGACCTGAATGTCGTGATGACCGCCGACGGACGCTTCGTCGAAATCCAGGGCACCGCCGAACATGAACCTTTCACCGATGCGGAACTGGACGCCCTGCGCGCCCTGGCAGGGAAAGGCATCCGGACTCTGATCAAACGGCAGCGTCAGGCGCTGCTCGACACCCCCCTT
>Ga0172377_10006240_pt1 | contig 12273 bp, 10 predicted proteins | sample Pumphouse3metaG_FD_119749 | JGI IMG/M metagenome (GOLD analysis project Ga0172377, IMG submission 119749) | Leachate microbial communities from a municipal landfill in Southern Ontario, Canada - Pumphouse #3 metaG | ecosystem: Engineered > Solid waste > Landfill > Unclassified | place: Canada... | reverse complement strand
GGTCTGTCTTCTTGATTCCCTCTTGTGCCAGTTTGTTTACCACTTTCGCTTCCGTGGCTATGGATGCATGGTCGGTTCCTGGCACCCAGCAAGCGTTCTTGCCAAGCATACGTGCGCGGCGCACGAGTATGTCCTGAATGGTATTGTTCAACATGTGTCCCATGTGTAGCACGCCCGTTACGTTAGGCGGTGGGATTACGATTGTGTAGGGTTCGCGGTCATCGGGCTTCGATTTGAAGAACCCGTTGTCCAACCAGTACTGATACCATTTTGACTCTACGTCGGTCGGATTGTATTTGCTTGCCAATTCCATTTTATCTATGTTTTAGAAACTTTATCGTATGTTTTTAGTCCGCAAAATTATGAATTTTTTATTAGAAAAACTTGTGAATGAGTATGGAATTGTTTGATAAATTGGGATTTTGGGGAACAAGAAGGGAATGGAAATGATGCCGAATGATGGTGTATGGTTGATTCTGTGATGGAATCTGGTGTTATGGGTTGTTTATACGTGCTCGTTCCCATTCTGTTCCGAATCTCAATGGTGCGGATGTTTCTTTGTCTTTTTCCGAAAAATTTTGTTCTTTACATCTTAGTAGTCGTCATCAGAAAATGACAGTTGACGATTTGGACGAAATGCACTAGGCATCATCTGTTTGCACTTGCTGTTGTCCTATTTTTCGGAAGATACGGCAATTTCCTCCGCTAAAACCTTTTTTGTTTCTTCTCTTTTTGGGCAAAATGGTTTGTTCACGCTGCGGCACGCATCCCATCCTCTGCGAACAAAGGCGAGTGTTGTATTGCCGATGGCGAGATGCTTTTGAAAAAAATCTGTTCATTCTGTAAATCCTGTCCGAGAATCTACGGAGATAGAAACGGACTTTCCATCATTACCCATTCTACATCAGATTCCTATGTTATCTTTGATGTGTGTGTTGAAAAAATATTTATATAATAAAAATTATTTGTACGTATAGTTTTTGAATTCTGTTTATATTTGCGCTGTAAATTCATGAAGGGAATGCCTATGTGCCTGTATTGTTGGTGTGGTAATCCTTGTTTTTGTGTTTTATGAGAATTTGTATAACCTGCAGTTGCTGGCAGAATAGAGAAAGAAGAAGTGAAAAATCGAGAGTAGGAACGTGAAAAAATGAATCATCTTCTTCAACTTAATTTTATATGGAAGGACGATATTATAAGATACCGTTGGATTTTGGTGCCTTGTTGGATGAAACTCACGGAAGTGTAGATTTATGTTCGGAGTTGGAGTCGGTGGATCAACACATTGAGCTGTTGGTTATGACCTATCCCGGCGAACATGTTTTTGACAGAACCTATGGTACGGGGATTTGGGAGATGGATTTCGAGAGGATCGTCTCGTTGGATGCCTGGAAAACCAAGTTTGCCGAGTGTTTGGCGCGAGCTGTGGGCTTGTATGAGAAACGAATATCCGACTGCCGTTTCCGCCTGGAGGTGGAGGATGTGCTAATTGAAAACGGTATGGTCAATCATGTTAGTGTAAAAAAACGTGTCGATGTTTTTGTGGATGCCGTTCTGAATTCGACAGGAGACCGCTGCCGATTGCATTATACATTGTATTTGGGCCCGTTGTCTAAAGATTAATCTTGCAAATGAACAGATATAGGGAAAGTAAGGAGGAGATAAAGGACCGGATGATAAGGACCGCCTTGGATTTTTGGAATATAAAGAAAGTGGAGAATCTGGATCCTTTTGTCAGACTGTTGGTCGAAGCGTTGTCAATGCAGCTTCATCTTCTGTCTGACGATATAGCGGATATTGAGGTGCGCACCATGCGGAGGTTGAGCGAGGTTTTGTTGCCGGAGTCTGTATCGATGGCGCGGCCTGCCCATGCCATCGCATATTTGGATCCGTTGACGGATGGTCTTATGACAGACCCTTTGTCCGGATTCTATTCCACGTCTCCTTTTCTTGGAAGGAAAGAGAGCCGTCGTTATTCTTTTTATCCCGTTTGCCGCACACCGCTACACCGTATGTCTGTCAAGGCAATCGTCGTTGGTGGCGATGTATATGAGGTTTTGCCTGATATGGAGAAGAAACTGGTGGTCAGAGGCGAGTCTTCTCCTGAAAATCATAACAAGGTTTTTGTCGGGTTGCGGATCCCTGCAAAAAAGGCGGTTCTTCGCCATCTCTCTCTTTATGTCGATTTCCCGAATGTGGACAATCGCAATGAATATCTTCGTTTGTTGACCTATTGTGATTGGCGGTTTAATGGGTTGCCCATCCGCGTGTCCAATGGATTGTATGCGGTTGAGGATAAAAAGATGGATGGGGTGCCGGGTTTCTTCCGTTCCCAAGAAAATGATGTTCGAGTAAGCAAAGACATTCTGAGTTTTTATCGTAAACGTTATGTCACGATAGAGGAGGAAATTTCTGTTACGGAAGAGGATGCTTCTCCTTTTCCGGAGACGAAAGTGGGTTCGACGCTTCCTTCTACTGTTTGTAAGGAGGACCTTGTCTGGTTGGAGGTTGAATTTCCTCCTCAGTTCTCGGCTACGGTTCTGGCAGATATACAGATTTTGACCAATGCTGTCCCTTTGGTCAATAAGGAGCTGCATAGCATAACCAACTCGGTGCGTAATGATTTTGGGGTGATACCTATTCCGGCAAGTGGAGGCGAGTCTTTGTTGGATGTGTTGGACGTGTTGGATGAAAATGGAGTACGTTATGTTCGGACTTTTGGCTACAAGGAAAGGGCGGACGAAAACTTCTATACCTTGCGGCAAGGTGGCTGTGAATCTTTCGATCAGCGGGATGCGAAAGATTTCCTGTTGCGGCTTCAAAATCTTTTGGAAGAAGAAATGAGCATCTTTTCCTCTTCTGATTTTTCCCATAATACGGAGAATACATACATGATAGAGCGGTTGCTTTCCAAGATAGGAGGAATGTCGGGAAGAGTGATTGCCGATACGGAAAAACCGTATTATCTTTTTGTGGAGCCTCCTCAAGGCACGTCCTTGTTTTTTGTACGTTATTGGACCACATTAGGACCATTGTCTAACGGTATGCGCATCGGTCTGTCGTTGAATCCTCAGGAGTCCCTGTTTGGTGACATGAATCCTGCTGTTCTGGTTACACCTTCGTTGGGTGGTGCGGCGGCACCTTCGGAGAGTGAGAGGATAGCTCGCTTTAAGTATGTTCTGGGATGCCGCAATAGGATTGTGACCAATAATGACATCCGTAACTTCTGTCTGGCTCAACTCTCCGATCTCATTTCTGATGTCCGCATCGAGAAGGGTGTGATGCGGGGACTCTTGCCCGGCGAGGGTTTGTTGCGGACTATCGACGTGCATCTGCGACCTCTCGCTCCGATGGAGGATGAGAAGCAGCGAAGGCAAATTTCGGACAATCTGTATGACTGCCTGCGTGAAAATTCACCCATGACATTTAATTATCGAATATTTATAGAATGATATGAATCTTATTTTTGCTGATCTCTTCAAGACTTATCTGCTGTTTCCTTTGTTAGCCTTTTTGTTGGCGGCGGTGGTCTTGTTTGTTGCTAAGAAAAACAAGTTATTGGACGATAGGAAGGCAATCGTTTTTATCCTTGTTTCATGCTTTGTGCTATCCCTGCCCGGTTTTTTTGGTTTCCTGCAAGTGATGTTCATGCCGTATACGTTTCTGGCTATTCAGCTGTTGTATCTTTTGGCCGGGTTTGTCAATCATAGGCTATTGGTGCGTTATGTGAAGAGATTGGAATCGGGATCGTTATGTCTGTTGCTCCTTTTCCTCTTTGTTCAGATGCTGATGGCGTGGGCTCTTTTCTCCGTCTGGTTTAACCTCACGAACGATTTCCTGTATGGCATTTGGGCGGGCTCGTCGGTCTGCGCGTTACTGTTGGTGCCGTTATTCCTGAAAACATACGAGAGCTATCTGAAAATCCCGTTGGAGATTTATAAGATGCGGACGTATCTGTCGACAGATACTTTCAATGTGTCTCAATCGTCGATAGATGCCGACGGTTTGTTGGTTTGCGAGATTGAAGTCTACCGAACTGTGGACGAAGGGAAACCTATCAGAATTAAGGCGAAATCGTTGCCTAGTATGGTTTTGGGCGATTGGTTTGGCCTGATTGTTTCCGATTATAACCAGAAGAAGTCTGGCAACCGGATAGAAATCAATGATTCGGAGTCTCCCTATGGGTGGATATTTTATACCAAATCGTCTTTTTTTAGACCCCGCCGATACATGGATCCCGACCTGTCGTTCGTGGACAATGCCTTTGTGGAGCAGAATCTGATTGTGGCGAAACGGGTCAGAAAGTGTGGAATGTGAAAACTTAATTGATATGGAAAACAAATCGGAATATTTGCCAGTTAACTGGATGCAGGGCATGAACGTGTCATCCTCCCATTTTGTGGCGACGGAAAATTACTTGTTGGAGCGAATGCTTCGTAACACATCGGTGCTACAATCTCCGTTTCTGTACGGACTGTTGCCGGAGGAGAAAGGAGAACCGTCCATGCGTCTGCGAATAAACGGGAAAGGAAGCCATGCTCTATTGGTTTTGGATGCGTATCGGGGAATGACTCCTGGCGGGTATATGCTTCTCCTGAACGACGGGAACGAGAGTGTGAGTTGCCCTTGCGAGACGGAAGGGGAGGTGCCGGAGGCGGGTTGGGATGTGGTCTTGTCTGTCTCCCCGTATGATCGGAATCCGAGCGGAGAGCCGAATCTGCAAGAGACGCCACCTCGCTACCCGTTCGTAGAACCCTCTTATCGTCTCAACATGGTGGCAAGACTTAAAAAGGAGGTGAATAGATATGGTCCTTTTGATGTGGTGGTTGGCCTTCTCCGTAAGAAGGAGTCCGCTTTTGTTTTGGATGCCAATTATATACCGTCATCCATGACGATGTCTTCGCATCCTGATTTGCGAGGTTATGTGAATAGTCTGTCGGAGAAAATTGCCACGATACAGAATTCCGTTCGTCTGGTTATAGAGAAGGCTATGGGGCAATCAGACAGATCTTCGGTCATGGATAGCGTGTTGTTATTAAGCAAAGAGTTGATGCGGAGTTTGGGATCCCTTTATTTCAGGTGGCGCAACTGTGCCTATACTTTGTCTCCGTATCAGGCGGTGGAGATTCTGACCTCTCTTGCTAACTCGGTGATGGTAGGTCTGGGTTTCCTGCCAAAGAGAGAGAAGGAGGAGATGTTGAAATATTTCTACGAATGGAACGGAATCTCGCCCTCTTCGTTCGAACATATGATGGAGGAGGCTGTGGATAAACCCTATAATCATAACCGCATCCGCTCGTCTATGCTGGTGGTGGATGGTGTTATCCGCACGTTGGAAGAGCTCTTCGTGAACTTGAGTCATTTGGACTATATCGGTCAGCATAAAGAGAGTATTGTCATCTCGGTGTCGGAGCGACATTCCGATGGCGCATCGTCAAAAGGTACTGGTTGGTTGGTGGTGGATTGAGAGGTGTATTGAATAATTTGTCGCCAAAATTTTGATGGCGGCTATTCTCGTTCTACTACGGGAAGTCTGACTAAATGAATGCAAGTGAAAAAATGGTAGGAAATGCAAAACAGATTCTGAGTATGGAGAAGAAACGACGCAAGGACTTACCCCTTGGCAATACGCTGTCGACAGACTATAAGGCGGAACTGCTGGCTGCTGGTCTGGTGGAAAGCGGGACTCCGGCAGATGAGGTGCGTATTGTCCGTATGGGTAAAAGGACGGGAGGTAAAGCCATCTCTAAGATTGCCCGTGAATATTCGCATGATGAGTTTGTAGACTATCTGAATTTTTATGTCATCAAACGGGACCTTTATGAGTCTTTGCCGGAGGGATTGTTTCATTACAATCAGATGCCGGAGGGTAAGAAAGGTAGGCGGGCAGTTCTGGATGCCATGAAAAGAGGAAAACAGGAGAGCTTCAATGCTAGGTTCTTTTTCCGGCCTTTTGAGATGATGATGGATAGGATGCTCATCGTAGCTCATCTGTACGAGTGGCGTTTGGAGAAAAGAGACAAACATGGTGAGTTTGTCCGGCTACTGGATTCCCATTGGCCTTTTCTGAAAGATATGGAATTGGATAAGGCTTTGTTTGTAGTCCATTTCCTGTCTCAAAGTTATCGGCTGACGACTCCCGATCAGATAGCGGAGGTGTTGTCCGTATGTCTTGACTGCGAGGTCTCCATATCTTTGTGTCAGGAGCAGTTAACTATTCGTGAGGAGGAAATGTGGAGTTTGGGTTATGGACGGCTGGGTATGTCTGCCACCATGGGCGGTGGCGTTACGGATTCGTTTCCGGTGGTGAAGGTAGATATAACCGGTTTGAATAGAGCGTATAAAGACTTGTTTCTGCCTGACAGTTTGGCGTATAAGCAGTTACTTTGTATCATAGATCTCTTCCTTCCTGCCGATGCAGAGTTGCAGGTCCATATAAACGCAGCTCAGGACGCGGCAGGGTTTCTCCTTTTTGAAGGAGATGGAATCGTCCCTATTCTAGGATTTACAACGGTATTATCATAAAAAAGAAGAAGATGAAGGCGTTAAATAATAAGGAGGTGATGCGTTCGCATATCAAGTTTGCCTTTTACATGGTGGCTTTGGTGGCTGTGTCGCAGTTGTGTGTCTTTTCGTTCATGAAGGTCTCTTCTGCCGAAGTCTCCGCAATAAAGGAGAGAACCGGCGATAGTGAGGAAATCTATGCGGCGCAGATCGCCATTAGTGAGGATTTTTCGGATATTTTCGGATTATATCGGACATTCGACTTGTCGGAAAATGTGAATCCTGATTTTCTAATGCATTCTATTGTGACAAAAAAGATGAATGTGTCCAATAGGGTGCAGACTTTGGGCGAAAGGGATGCTGTGCTGTATAGGCATTTGCTTTTGCAAATGGATGATTTTCTTCGTGTCCGCGATTCCATATCGGCATTGAAGAAAGTGGAGGCGACGGCTAAAGAGGATTTGATCAGGTGTAATGAGGAGAGCCGTAATATAACGCGCCGGGTTCGTGTGGGGCGACTTAGTTATGGAAAAAACAAATGAATATGAAAGAGAAAGAGAGTTTGGATTCATTGAATCCCAGAGAGCGCACTATCGCGTTCTTTTATGTGCTGATTCTTTTTGTGTTGGCTTCGACATCGTGTGGCTTCGTGTTGTTCTTCTCCAATCCGGACTATAGATGTTTGGGAGGCAAACAGGAGGCTTTGGAGCGGATGTCCAGAATACGTAGTTTTGAACGGGTGCAGTCTGCTTGGATGGAGAAGATTTCGTCCGTGGAGTCCAGAGTGGCAAAAATAGATCCAAGTCTGAGCGCTTCGTATGAGAAACGGGAAATTAATTTTCTTCTTGGCGAGATTCGAAACGTCCATGTCCAAAATAAATGGGACGAACGTTATCGTATTTTCGACCATTTGGCTATGTTTTATGAGTTGCGGGTGTTTGATAAGGAGAGACTTTGGACAACACAGAAAAACATAGAGAAGTTCAATTCCGATTTGGACCGATGTCGTAATAGTATGGATAAAAAGAAGATTGATTTAATGCAGTGACTTTATGAAGAGTGTTTTTTCGCGAGGTAAGGTGCTTGTCTTTTCTATTTTGACGATATTTCTTCTGCTGGCATGGTCGGTTCGGAAATTGGCTTCTGGACGTGAAATTCATGCCGAAGTCTCTGCTTCGGAGATAGAGTTGGGGAAGCCTATCTTTTTTGTTGATAGCACATACAAAACCTATAAGGTCGTTTGGGAATTTGGCAATGGCGATTTCTCCCAAGAAAAGAGAGGAAGGTATGTCTTCCCTGAAGTTGGAAAATATCAGATACGTCTTACGGTAGACAATTGCATGGAGAAGTTTTTTGTCGTGAAGGTGCGAGAACGGAGGATGACTCCTGGGCGAAGGCCTATCCGTATTATTGCGCCGAAGCGGGTGTTGCAAAATGAACGGGTTATTTTCATGGCCGATGGCGATTCGAAGGACTGGAGATGGGAGTTTGGCGAGAGTGGCGACGTCGATTCACAGGACCGCAATCCGATTTATGCGTATTCGCAGCCTGGCTGTTATGAAATCCGTCTCAGTACGGAGACCACAAAATATCCTGTAGTCCATCAGGTGGAAGTTCTTCCTGAATATACGGAGAGCGATTCGTCTGACGTCATGACGCTGATTGCCGTAGATATTCAGGAACATCTGCAAAACATAGTGGACAAAGGTTCGTTCAACGCCAATTACAACTACATACTGAAGAAATACCTTCATGACAATCCCAATGTGATGGTATTGGTCAATAGTGATAAGGAGAACGATTTCTATTCTTATTGCTATGGGCTGAAGATTGTAGGCAGACAATATTCTACGACGATCAATGAGGTTGTGGTGGAGACGGACAAGAATGCCAGTTGTGTGAGGAAATTATTAATTAATCAGAATTCGATAAAGGAGAAGCCATGAGGTTTAAAAGGAAGAGAAATGCTTTGTTTTTTTGCGTTACTACGTTTTTGTTCTATGCTTGTTCGCCAGTGAATCTTTTCACGAAGGTCAGGAAAACGCCTGAAGAATACACTAAGAACTATTGTTGCGGAGATGTTTCTGTGCCAAAGTCGGTTGGAGGTAGAGGGCCGTGGATTGTCTATTCTGATAGGGACGGAAATTCAACTTATTATAATCCAGGCGGAAAAGTGCAGATGAAGGTAGCTTCTTTTATGGATCCGTTTGTCGTTATTGGAGAAAAAGGTAATTATCTTCGTTTGGTGAAATATGATTCTGGCATTTTGGAAAACGGGAAGTGGAAGAATCGTGACATGGCGGAATATTTTGGATGGATGCATAAGGATAATTTGTTGCTCTCGGCCCATGCCACAACGGATGTGGCGACAGGTGCTTCCATAAAAATGATCACCATGGTTCGGGATACAACGCCATTCTCCCGCACCAAAGATTTCTTTTCTGCCGACTCTGTCGTTATATTTCAGGAGCCTGAGTTGTTGAACCCGATAGGAAAGGTCCCGTTTCAGAAGCCTATCTTTTTGGCCAAGAGAAGTGTGGATAAGACTAAGAGTCTTTTGGTGGGAAAAGAAGAGACGACTCCAGACGGGGCTAAAACGATGGTGGCCGGTTGGGTGTCGTCGTCTCTGGTCATGCCTCTCGGTGAGTTGTTGTATGCTGATTTTTCGGAAATGCCAATTCTTGATTTTTCGTTTTCTTCGAAAGGGCAGCAGGACTTCTCTCTTCAGAAGGAAACGGTAATGCAACTCTATTCCAGTTATCTACTTCCTGATTTAGAGGGCATTTCTCCTGTCTATTCCATAAAAAATGAAGGAGACGACAATGCCGTTATCAAAACCACACTTCCGGTTAGAATGATGGATGATAGTCGCAATCTGGTGTATAGCCTATCCGACGAACCCATTACGAGGGGGCAGTATGATGATTTCTGCAGTAATCTTCAAAAAGTCAATTTGATGGTTGTCTTTTCTGACCAGAAGATGGTCTGTGAAAAATTTGAGCAGATAGTATCCTCTTTGCAGAGCCTGAATGGCATTCTGAAGGGAAGTGTGTCCGGCTGTACGTTTAAGATGGGTTATGTTGTTGGCTTTGACGGAAACGGCGGAGTTGATGGAGGAGAATTCGCATTAAATGCAAACATAGATTCTGTGCTCTCCTCGATGGAAACTTACGCAGATGCGAAGAGTAGAAAAAAGTTGGTTTTCAGGGAGGATGCCTGGCGGGCATTGAAACGCGCGCTCCGGCTGTTGTCTCCATATAAGTCGGAGAGTAATATTGTGGTGTTGATAGGGGAGAATGGAAATGTGAGGGAGCAAGTGGATGCTTCGCTGGTGAATGATCTGGTAGATGCGAACTGTCGCCTAGTAGGATGTCAGTTGGTTTCCAAGCAGGGAAACTCATTCAATAATTTTGTTTTGCAGATGGAGGATATGATCAGCCGCTCTGCGTCACGTGTCTCTCAGAAGAAGAAACGGCTGTTGGTCCATTCAGAGCAGTTGCGTCCGGTCAATCAATATAAGGAGTATTCCGAAAATGTCTATGCTTTGGATTTCCCTAAGAATAGCATGACACAAGGTTGGATTATCTTTCCGAAGAAAAAAGAAAATCTGTCGCCCGATTTGCTCCTGTCTGTTACCGACTCCATTGTCAGAGAGGTGGAGTCTGACAATGAGGATGTGCTATCTCATATACGTTCTGCGTTTAAAAACTCCGGTGTGGGACGTACCTCTCTGAATCCTATGTGGTTGAGGCTTGGTGGTGTTTCTGAAACGTATGCGGTGAAGCCTTTGGCGCTTCAGCCGATGGCCTCGCTTCGTCCGACGACGAATTACCCCATTTCCCTGAAAACGTCTATCCGGGATCTGAAGCAGGGGAGGTATGTGTTGTTTCTGACAGAGTCTGAATTGTCACGGATACGTGGTTTCCTAAGAGATTTGACATCTGTCCGTGTCGATTATAAATATTCGGCAAGAGGAGGAGGTAAGAAGAATAGGAACAAATCCTGCCCGGATATGTTCTTTGACAAGGGATATTCTTTGTCTGCCGATTCTCTGCAAATTAGGGAATACCGGAACACATCGCAGGCGAGGCGGTCTATGAGAAAAGCGTATTTGCAATGGACTCGGGATGAAAAGGTATATCCGAGGAGGAAAAGGGAGATTAGAAGCTTCACTTTGTCGCAGGCGCAACAGCTAGTATTTACACTTCCGTCGTTCAATAACACGTTACGTTCGCTCCGTGTGCGTGATTTGGATGATAAAGATGTATTGACGGACAGACAGTTGGATGAGTTGCAGGAGTATTTTTTGGAAAAAGGGAAGGATTTGGAGTCGTCGGTTGTGGTTGCCAATAAATTGGTGTTTAATGGCGAAACATATTATAAAATAGATGCGGATGTCTTGCCGTAATGATAATATTGACGCTATAAATATTTCATTTAATAAAATTATTTAATTATCTTTGTCCTCGTGATGATTAAATCTTTATGTAAAGGAACGGAATAGAAGAAAAATTTTCCTGTTGCTTGATATGTTTAATTTAGAAGTTGTTTGAATCCTTTTGTTTGGTTGTTTTGAATCAATGTTTTCGGAATGGATCTCTCTGTTTTTTAGAAAGAAGATTTTGAGCTTCCTTGCGTGTGAAGTCGTGGAATGAGGTCGAATCTTCGGGCAAAAAATCAACGGAACTAGAAATGAATGGGTGGGAGGAATAGGAGAAGAATTTACGGCAGCTTCTTGTAAAACGACCTAAAGTATGGTATTTGGATCAACCTTTAATCGGAGAGGTATAGGATATGATGTGCTCAACTGTAACGGTCTGCTTTCTTGCAATGCCTTTGTATGATATGCGTTTTTTGTCCTGCCATACATGGAGGAAGGAGTCTCGGTATGGGAAATCAAGAAATATGAATTAATTGAATATAAATGGAGTGGGGTTGGAAAACCCTGTTCTTTAACTTAACTTTTTTACAATTTAAAACCTATAGTTATGGCGTTTAGATCATCTCTAAATTTAGGCGGTAAGGAGTACGATGTGCTCGACTGCAAGTATTCGCTCCATCGTGATGTGGACTCAAAAGGACGTCCTTCGTCCAACATCTACGGCGGACGTGTCACTGTTCGTGTGGAATCTACTGCCGACACGACCATTTTGGAGCACATGGTGAACCAATTCAAACCGTTCAGTGGAAGTATTGTCTTCAAAAAGGGAGACGAAGAGTCGAAGATGAAAGAGCTATCGTTTGATAATGCGTATATCATTGAATTCGAGGAAGGCATAGATATTATAGGCAATGCGCCTATGACCTTGTCTGTGACAATCTCTGCTCAAACCATCAAAATAGGAGGGGCTCAGTACGAGGAGAATTGGCCAACTAATTGATTCTGTCAACTAAAAAGGGAACGAGGTGCGGGCAACTGCACCCGTTCTGTATGAAAAATTTTAAATCAGTGTTATGGGTATATTGAATTACGAAATAGGTGGAAATGAGGTGAAGCAAGATGCCATGGAAGGCATTGCCGACATTCCACAAAACAGGACCATGTTTATTGGTCAGTTGACTTCCGAAGAGCCTGTCAGTCCGGAAGCGGTGGATAACATGAAAACCATTGAGGATGTTTATGCCGTGTTCCAACCGAACGTGGATGTGGAGTTTGAAAATGAGGAGGGAGAACCTGTCAGAGAGAATTTCCGATTCTCTAATACCGCCGATTTTCAGGTGAAGAAGATGACGGAAAATAGTAGTTTCCTAAACAATCTGTCAGTTCAG
>Ga0172377_10006239_pt1 | contig 12273 bp, 11 predicted proteins | sample Pumphouse3metaG_FD_119749 | JGI IMG/M metagenome (GOLD analysis project Ga0172377, IMG submission 119749) | Leachate microbial communities from a municipal landfill in Southern Ontario, Canada - Pumphouse #3 metaG | ecosystem: Engineered > Solid waste > Landfill > Unclassified | place: Canada... | reverse complement strand
GTATCGATAGGAGGTAGTGCTAATTCTAAGTAATCATCAGCAGTAAATTGAGATAAGTCATTTGTTTCTTCTTGTGCAAAAGCCTTTGAACTAAAGGATAAAAAAACAATACATATAAAAAATAGTGTTATAATTCTTTTAAATTTCATACGAGTAATTTATTTAAACATTTCCCTTTTGGATAAATGCAGTAAATGTTTTGAAAATGATTTTTATATCTAACCAGAAATTAAAATTTTGAGCATATTTAATATCAAGTTTTTTTCTTTCTTCTGCTGACAATTTTCCTGCATCACCTCTTTTTTCAACTTGCCATAGTCCAGTTAGTCCAGCAGGAGCTAAAAAACGTTCAATACTATTATCATCGGTTAGTAATTCTGCTTCATAAAGAGGAAGTGGACGATTTCCAACAACTGACATATCACCCTTTAGGATATTAAATAGTTGAGGTAATTCATCAATGCTATATTTTCTTATAATTCTACCAACTTTTGTTATACGTGGGTCTCCTTCTAATTTTTGAAAACTATTATCCTTTTTACTCTTTTGAAACAAAGCAAAATCATTGGCAACCACAGAATAATCATCTCCAAATAATAAATTATTATCATTGATTTTTTGATTATTAATAATAGTATCATCACCAACAAGAATATTGTTATCAATAAAAATTCCATCATCTGAAACAGAAATATTATGGAACTCTACCTTTTTTTCTTCTTCATTTACAATTTGATATTGATTTAGCTTTGCAAATTCTTTAAGTCTTTTATCAGCATCCATATACATGGATCGAAATTTAATGAAATTAAATATTTTAAAATTGCTCCCTGTTCTTTTTTGGCAATAACAAATTTTTCCTCTGTCTTCAAGCCAAATGGCAATCGAAACTACAATAAATACAGGACTAAGAAAAACAATAGCAATAAGAGAAAATATAATATCAAACAATCTTTTCCAACGAGGGAGTTTAAAAAGCTTCAAAGAATTCTTATTGTTTTTATGAAATATAATCATCTGCTTTTATAATAATTTTTTTACTCTAACATTAAGTTCAACAGGATTAAAAGGTTTTATTACATAATCGTTAGCCCCCAATTCTAAAAGACGTATTTTTTCACTTGTGCTATCGTTGCTTGATAGAATAATAACTTTAATATCTTTATAATGTTGATTACCCTTTATATATGCTAAAAATTTTTCACCGCTCATAATAGGCATATTTAAATCAGTAATAATTAAGTCAGGTCTATTGCCTTGATCTAACCATTCTATTCCTTTTTGAGGATTATCAAACCATATAATTTCGTGTTCTTGACCAAGATACATAGATAAGATTTTAGCAATAGCTTCTTTATCGTCAAGAATTAAAATCCTTTTTTTCATCGTTTTCTATGTTTATACGTAAATGACTTATATTAAGATGCAAAAATACGAAAAAAGAATGTATTGTAAGCTTTTTTTATTGATTTTTAAATTATTTGATCCTATGATGAATAGAATTTGTAAAACTATTCATCTTTTTATTATCGCAGATTAAAGTTGTAAATGCAATAGTTAATAAAAATGTCTAACTTTGGAAGGTGAAAAAGTCCCAACACTTTAAAGGAAATATCGGAACAAGTACCACCCTCCAACAAAAAAAATAAAGAATGCATATTTACATTTATTTTTAATGATGTTATAAGTTCAAAAACAAAGAAGACAATTTAATAAAATTCAATTAGTAAAAAAAGAGCAAGAGAGTATAGAAACTTAGAGAGTTTAATGAATATAATTTATTTTTTAGCTGTTAAATTTAAATTCCAAATTAAATTACATACTATGTAATTATGAAACCATAAATTTAATTAGTTGTAGTCTACTTTTTGATTATTAGACTATTTTTTTTATCAAAACAAAACTTTGTATATAATTGAGCACCTATACAATTCATATGAGTGGCATCACAAAATAAAGAATCAGGCCATAATTTTTCATTTGAATTAACAAAAAAATGGTTGTCTGATTTAAGTATAGATTTAATTCTTTTTATATGAAGATTTAGTTTGTTTAATTTAGATGAATTAAAATTGTCCCATATTCCTTCTCTATAAGGACTTTGAAAAAATAATAATTCAATTTTATTGATTTTGCAATAATTTGAAATACTATCGAGATAATTGTATTGAAGTTCAATACATGGACTATCTAAGTTATCAGCTACCCATCTCTTTTTATTAATGTTAAAATTATCTTTTGGAAAACTTACTGCACCAAAATTATCATAATTAAGATACTCAATTTGAGTGCTATCGTTTCTAACTTTTTTTACATAACTAAAGTTTCTCATGTAATATTTTGGGCTAAAAGTATTTATGAATTTTTCGAATGTAACAATACTATAATTATCGGATTCTAAATAATTTTCAATAAATTGAAAGTCTACATTTATTCCAGGAGTTTTGAAATCAATTATATTACTAGAAATAATTACGCATTTTATATTATATATTTTGCTTAAAGATTTCAAAAAAATATAATCATTATATATTGACATACCCCATGAAGCCGCGTTAATGTAATTTCCAATATTCAAATTTGCAAGTATAGTTTTAGAATCTAGATTGTCAAGTGTCATGGAAGAACCTATTGCTAATATGGATGCTGTTTTATCTTTAGTTTTCATAAAGCGAATTTTTTCATTAAATGAATAACTATTAGAAAAATTTATAGCAGGTATACTATCATTTTTACTATTGTTTATATAAATATAAATGATAGCAAAAAAATATATGAAAAATGGTGCAATAAACCAAATTATCTTTTTTGTAAATTTTTTCATTTGTTTTAGAATTGGAAATAAATAAATTCTTGTTCATTACCCCAAAACCAAAATATTGCGATAATAATTATATAATATATTGCATATCTCATTGGTCTTTTCAATTTGATTCCTAATTTTTCAATTGCATAATTTCCTTCTCTACCGATCCATTCTATTATAATAAATATACAAATAAGAATAATAGTTATTAACGCTTTGTACATTCCTTCAAATTTTGGAATTGTAAATAACGAAGAAGAAAAAAATTCAGAAATATAATTTATAGCATGAGCTATATTTTCTGCTCTGAAAAATATCCAACCAACCATTATAAAAATAAATGTTGTTCCTATTTTTATTATTTCTTTAAGCGTTGGAAATATTTTTCCAGTTGCCACAGTGTCTTTATATTTTTTATTTTTGCCTGTTAAAATTAAAGGAATAAATAACAATGCGTTATATAGTCCCCAAATAATAAATGTCCAATTTGCTCCATGCCAAAAACCACTTACTATATAGATAATAAATGTATTACGAATAATCATTGTTTTTGAGCCACGACTACCTCCCAATGGAAAATAAATATAGTCTCGAAACCATGTTGTAAGTGATATGTGCCAGCGTCTCCAGAATTCAGCTATGTTTCGAGAAAAATACGGAAAGTTAAAGTTTCTCATTATATCTATACCAAAAAGTTTAGAAGTACCAATTGCTATATCAGAATAACCTGAGAAATCACAATAAATTTGGAATGTAAAGAAAAAAGAACCTAATAATAAAGTACTACCAGAATAATTTGAATAATTATTGAAAATTAAGTTTGCATATTCTGCACAATTGTCAGCAATAACAACCTTTTTGAATAAACCCCACAATATTTGTCTTGATCCATCAACTGCTTTATTGTAATCAAATACTCGTTTGACAAAAAACTGCGGGAGTAGATGAGTTGCTCTTTCAATTGGACCAGCTACTAATTGTGGGAAAAAACTAACAAAAGCAAAAAAAGATACAATATCTTTTGTCGGTTCAATTTTTTTTTGATATACATCAATTGAATAACTTAATGCTTGAAAAGTATAAAAGCTTATTCCAACGGGTAATATTATTTGTAATGATTGTATGTTTATTTCTTGACCTAAAAATTTAAAAGCATTAACAAAATTTTCAACAAAGAAATTGTAATATTTAAAAAAACCTAATATTGATAAGTTCAATATAATATTACTTGCTGAGATTAATTTAAGTTTGGTTTTAGTATTATAATTAGTTTCTTTTGTCCTTATATTTAGCATTAATATCCCACTTAACCAACTAAAGAAAGTTGTAAATGACATAAGAGTTAGAAATCTCCAATCCCACAAACCATAGAATAAATAACTCGCAATAACTATAAATAAATTTTGTAGTTTGAGGTTTTTTGTTAAAGACCAATAAAATATAAATACTATTGGTAAAAAAATAGCAAAATCAATTGAATTAAAAAGCATATCCTCTATTTATTTAGAATTTGAATTGCATCGATAAATAGTATTAAATATCTAATTTGTTGTGCAAAAGTAAAATAATAATTTAATTCTTCATCCATAGGCTAAATTTATTTAACATTATTTATGAAAAAAGATTGTATATATTGTATATTTTTAATCTTTCAATAGTTGAAAATCAAAGTAATAAATATCTTGATATCATGCATAATATAAATAAAATATTTGATATTTTAGGATATTAACTTTTAGAATGTTTATGCAATTTTTTGGCTATTTATGCAAATCAGATAGTGTAAAGAATACAAATATGTCTTTGATTATCCTCTTTGAATAAACTTTATTTATTTGTATCTATAAATACAATAAGAGGAAATGCCAATAAATTATATATGTTTGTTTAATAATGATAAAATAGTTTTAATTTCCCCAATTAAGTTGGTTGGGATTGTATAATATAAGGTCTTCAATTCTTGAGTAAACATTGCTTGAAACATAATTGTTTTTGCTTATATTATTATTTTTCCCTTCAAGCCAATTTGTGAATTTAGGGTAGCAAGTGGCAATATTTATCTTTTCATAAGGGTAATGAAATGAACCATCAATAGCAATTCCATAAGGATAGCCTGAGTGTCCAACCATATAGCTATAATCGAACGATTCATCATTATGTTTTTCCAGTGCTAAATATATGGTATCGTTTCCTGAAATAATAAAAGGATTTATTCTTTGAGAAGAACTAATTCCAATAGGAAGAGTTATTGAATGACGCATTATATGATTTATGTCTTTAGTGAGGAATAAACTGCTAATTGGTGTACTCCAAGTAACAGGGGAAGTATTAATAAATCCAATTGTGCTATCGAAAAAATCTCTTCTAACATCATTTGTTGCAAGCCAAAGATTGCCATTTGGAAAATCTATTCCAAATTGAAGTTGTTTTGTGGCACCAAGTGCAAGAGGTTGAACATAAACAGTCATAGTTAACGTAGGATTTTGCCAATCTGACCAATCTTGAGTTTTGATTGTTGTAATAAAACAAACAAAGTCATTATAGTCGTTATCACCCATTTTTGTATCTTCAAAACATGCTGTGAAATGATAGGTGTCATAACCACCATTCATATAATTTTTTGCATCATTGGGAATATACTTTATGGTTTCTGTAGCATCTTTTGGAAAAAGATAATTAAGAGGTACAGTTGTTCTACATATTTCTATAGAATCGGCCATAATAATAGTTATAGAATCTTGCTTTATAGGAGCTGTTTTTTCAATATAAGGGTCAAGATTAGAAATATCAAAAGGAGTGAAATCAAAATTTGAAATACAAGAAACGCTAAAAATTATAGTTGATAAAATAATTAATATCTTTCTCATATAAATAAGAATATGTTTGTTTAATAACTATTTTTATATTTTGGGCAAATACACAATAAATTTATTGGTTTAATTTGCAATTACAAGAAAAACAAGGCTATCAGGAATATTCCTGATAGCCTTCGTATATACAGATTAATTTTTTTTTAATATGAAATATATGTTGGAGTAGATGCATTTGTCCAGTCTAAACCTTCTGGATTATATCTTATAATTTTTTCTGGTGTATAAAAAGTTTTTAATTTTTCATAATTACCACTACTTATGTTTAAAATTTGATCAGAACCGGTAATCCAATTATTAAAATTATAGTAACAATTTTTAATATTTATTTTTTCTAATGGCCAATGGTAACCATCTGAAGTAGCAATTCCCAATGGATAGCCTTTCAAATTAACAATATTATTATAATCTTCTTTTTCTAAATTGTGTTCAAATATAGCGAGAAATATTGTATCATTTCCATTTATTACAAAAGGATTAATTCTATAGTTTGGATTTAAATCACCATTAGAACCCTGAGCAAAAGAGCCATAAATACATCTTTTTATATGATGAATGTCATTTGTTGGATAAATAACATTAACATTAACCCAAGGAGTAGCTTCATCATTATGTACATTAATAAAACCAGATGTTCCATCAAAAAAATCTTGTCTAACATTATTTGATGCCATCCATATTTTGCCATTATTGAATTTTATTCCAAATTTTAAATTGGTTGAATTTCCAGCTCCACAAGCTAAAGGTTGTACATATATTTCTAAATTTTGATCATTATTATTTGGCCCAGTTTGTTTTTTGACTACGGTAATAAATGCAATGAAATCATTATAGTCATTATCTCCATTTTTTGTATCCTCAAAACTAGCAACAAAGTGAAAGCTAAAATATCCTCCATTTTGATAGTCTTTAGATTTTTGAATATAAGAAATTTTAGGTTCTTTTCCCTTTGGGAATAAATATTTTATTGGAGCATCAGTTTGGCATACTGTGAAAGTATCTGATTTTATAATAGTTATGTATCCTTCTTTGACAGGAGCCATTTTTTCAACAAATGGGTCAAGATGTTTTAAATCTAATTTTGTGCTATCCATATCTTCCGATATGCATGATACTCCAACGATAGCAATTATTAATAACATCAATATTTTTTTCATACTATTTTTTTCTTTTTACGTTTAAATTTTATTTTGTTTACGGTTGCAAAGATACAACATGTTTTTCTAAATGCAAGATTTATAGTCTTTTTTAAGATAATTTATAGACTTCAGGGGTTGAATTTTTATTTGAAGAATCAATCTTTTCGCTTATATAGCTTACATTTTAGAAAGATGTGAATAGAAAAATAAAAATTACATATTATTGCTTGAATTAAAAGTTGTGCATTTATCGTCCTATTTTTTTTGCAACGCTTTTTTCCTTTGTACAAAGAATCTATTATTAAATTTGTATTATAATAGTTTTCGATTGTTAATAATTTGAAAAATAGTATTTTATTAGATTAGAGAATATTTAGTATTCCCCAACATCTAAGTTGGTGTAATACTCTTCCAAAAATATTATTTTTTTATTAGGTATAGGATATAATATTTGAATATTGAATATTTTCATATTAAACACTTGTAAATTACTGAATTATATTTTAGAACAAATAAAGACAAAATAGATGAAGGCATAGTTAAAAAAAGCTCCCTTATTTTCAAAAAAAATCAAGTTCTTTTCAAAAAAACTCGTACTCTTTTTCTAATTTTACAACCTTTCTAATCTCTTTTTTATTTTTACAATATGTTCAATCCGTTATAATAAATAACTGTGATATCTTTTTTGTTAAATTTTCCTTTGCAAATACTATATCTTTTTCAATCGTGTAATTAAATAATCAGATAAGTTTCTGTAATTATGTTATTAGTAACAGTAATAAAATGGGTATATTCTCCTTTTAATAAATAATAATATGTATATTTGCAACATTAATAAATAGAAAATATATTACTCATGATAAAATACCAATTGTTTTATATGCCATTGAGCTTATATTTATAAATAATATTTTTCCCAAAGTCAGGAAAAATGACTTAGAAAGAATGAACTATGCGTGTGCTTTTAGTCTATAGAGAATATTTAAATGATAATCTTTTTGTGCAAATACTAAGAGATGGTTTGCGAGAAAAGAAATGCGATGTGGAATGCTCTGTTGAGAACTTCTGGAAGTGTGATAAAAAATATGATATTATTAATGTTCAATGGCCAGAAGAATTTTTTTATTGGGATACAATTACTGATGAATCAATAGAAAGTCTTAAAGTCAGAATTAATTATTTTAAGAAATTAGGGACAAAGATTTTTTATACAAGACATAATATTATTCCACATTATGCAAATAATAATTTAATAAAGGTCTATCGTTTGATTGAAGAAATGTCTGACGGAATAATACATATGGGTAAATTTAGTTTAGATGAAATGAAAAATAATTCACCAGAGGTAAATGCAAAAAATTTTATTATTCCACATCATATATATGAAAAAACATACGATGAAACAATAAGCCAACAGGAAGCTCGCAATAAATTGAATCTTCCAAAAGATAAATTTATCATTATGGCTTTTGGTAAATTTAGAAACTGGGATGAAGTTAAGATGGTTATTAGAGCTTTCCTTTCATATAAAAATTCAAAAAAATATCTTTTAGCCCCCAGAATTTTAGTTATTAATAATCACAATGCAGGATTCAAAAAAATAATATATTATATAATACGATTTGTTATGTCGTTTTTTTCTATGAATGTAGGTAGTTACGAAGAAATAATTGATAATTTTGATTTACCTTTTTATATGGCCGCATCAGATGTTATTTTTGTACAAAGGAAAAAAATATTGAATTCAGGAAATATACCATTAGCATTTTTATTTAGAAAGGTTGTTGTCGGACCTGATCAAGGTAATATAAGGGAACTTCTTATTGGAACTAATAATCCTGTTTTTTCTCCTAATAATAATAAATCAATAGTAAAAGCATTGGAAATGTCTTATATGTTAGTTAATGATTGCCATGGTGAAAAAAACTATACGTATGCTCTAAATAATATGAGTATTGAATTAGTGACTCAAAAATATTTAGATGCATACAAAAAAGTAATTGACAAATAATTTTAAAGGTATAAATATAAAGTGATATTTTATATGTCAGATTTTTATTAGAATTTATAGAATCCAAAGACAGGATTATGGTCGGAATAATCTACGTTTTCGCTTATATAGTTTACACATTCGAAAGATGAGGAGTGAAATATATAATCGACTCTTAGTATTCGAAAAAACTTTTTATAAGTTCCACCAAAACCTCTACCAGCTTCTTTAAATCCATCTGTCAAATCATCTTTTACTTTTTTGTAAACAAAAGATGATGGTGTTTCATTTAAATCGCCACAAACAATTATTGGTATTTTTGTTGATTTTATGATTTTATTTACAGCTATGGCTTGCTCTGCTCTACGAATTGTGTTGTTTGAAAGAGTTGAATATATGTTTTGTAGAGCTCGATAAAAGACTCTTGGTTCTGTGATTTGTTTTAATTTTCTAATTTCGCCTTTTTTTTGATTAAGATTTGTGGTTTGAAGATGACAGTTCACAATTCTTATAAGTTTTCCTTTGAAATTCAAATCACAATACATACTTCCATTATGAGTGTCATTATATATTTGATATTCTGTTTTCTTAATGGGGTATTTGCTAAATAGAGCAAGGTCTTTAACTCCTTTTCCATTTTTACCAAGTGCATAGTATGGCATTCCAATAAATTTTGAGATACTGTCTAATGGAAAATCCTTACCATTCCAAAATTCTTGAAAACATATAACATCAGGATCTTTTTCTCCAATTGTAAAAGCAATATTTTGAAATGTTGTTTTATAGTCATGTTGGTAATTAAAACTATTAACATTGTATGTTAAAATACAAATATTTCTATCTCCTAAAGGAGGTGGCGAAGTTAAACGTATTTGAACCATAGTTGTGATGTATGGGATAAAAAGACATAGTGTGGCAAGTGAAACAAAAAACCAGGCCTTTAGTTTTGACGCCCAATAGAAAGTAAGGAAAATATTAACTCCAATAATTACAATTACGAATAGACCAAGAAGAGAAACAGAAACATAATATTGAGGATCAAATAATCGAGCTTGACTGGCATAGAAACTAACGCCAGCCATAATAATGGTAATAAAAACTATTATTGTTTCACTTAGTAATCTAACAGCTTTTACGCCCATTTTATTTAGTTAATTTGTAGTTTTGTTTCATTCTCGATTTATTTATTTGATTAAAAAAGAGATATAGAAGGAGAAGCGAGGAAAAAGGTTAAGCTAATGAATTTGAGTACAGGGCGTACAAAAGAACAACTCTCATTAAACTTATATCTTTCACCTTTGATTTCGCCTTTTCCGCTTCTCCTAATATCTTTCACTCTAATTTTTTGTTACAGTTGTCAATCTATTTTATTTTTATCTTATTCCTTTATACTTAATTTTTCAATTAAGGTTCGGGTTCTGCTCCCGATTCTTGCAAACCAGAAGGAATAACATCAACGAAAGAAAACTTATTAGATCCCTTGTCGTAGATTTTTTGTATTTTCTTATTAGGATAAAACCTAACATTAACTTTGTCGATAGTTTCTACAGTTACCTCTTCCAAGGTATCAACAGTATCTACCTTCAATTGTACTTGGAAGACGCCGAGAGAAGTCTCAACGCTTCTTCCATTAGAAACAGCAAGAGCAATCTCAAATGCCATTGATTTTAAAACACTCGAAACATCGCCAGCTGTAAGCGAAGTTGCATTAGCAATACGTTCCTCCAACTCTTCTTGAGTCATGTTCGGAGTACGCACAATTGATGCTAAAAATTTAATGCCAGGGGTTGTACCTACGGCAATTCTTCTTTTGACTTTGTTTAACCAGATCATGATTAAAAAGATTTAAATTAATAAATAATTGAATTGAAACACAAAAACATAAATGCTTAGTTAATGTGAAATAGTCAAAAGTACATTTGCTCTTATATTCTTAGAATTTTAATTGGTTAATAAATAAAATTGTCTTTCTTAACTTTAGTAATCATTAATTGTAATTTTCCAATACAAAATTTGTTTCTATCCATAATTATTTTACATTAAATGGAAATTGAATAGTTTGTATAAAAAACGTAGACGATAATAGAAATATTTTATAGAAATATATTTATATTTCAATCATTAATCCGTTAAAATAAACTCCATTCAAAAATATTTAGACTCTTTCTGTTTACAATGATAATCCATATTATTACAATTAAAGAGCATGTGAGTAAAATTAGAGTTAATCCAAGCAAAATTAGGGTTAATTTGAGTGAAATTAGAGTTAATCTAATTTTAGAGGAAATTAGTTTGAAATAATTTATATACAAACCAATATAAACAGACTTAAATTTAAGATATTATGTATTTAATCTTAGGTGTATTAATTAACTATTAAAATATATATGCTGAAATTAGCCTGACTCTAAGTAAAATTAGCTTGACTCTGAGCAAAATTAGACGGAGTCTGATTTTCTTGAATTTCTTGTGTTTTTTAATTTGGCGATAACCATAAAAGATTATAATTCTGAAACAAAGGTATAATTTATTTTTATACTATTGCCAATAATTATCATTAATAATTCAAGATCAAGCATTTTTTCCCAAAGAAAGAGGAACAAAGATTAAGCATATTTTAATTGTCATTTTTTTTATAGCTGAAAATAGTATTTAGATATAAATATGTATTATATTTGCCGAAAATCTTAGTTGCATTAAATTATAAATAGTTTATGAAAGAAAAAATTAAGGTCTATTTTAAACAGAATCCTAAACTAAAACAATTGATTCTTGATTTATGGGTGCATCCTTATTCCGCAAGAACACGTTGGTGGGCAAGAACATTTGTTTATCCATTTATAATTAAAAGAGGTAAAGGTTCAATTATTAGGAGAACAGCCAGATTGGATCTTAATGCAACAAATAAATTAGTCATAGGTAATAGAAGTATAATTGAAGATGATGTAATTATTAACAATGGTATTGGAGATGTAATTATTGGTGAAAATACCATGATAACATCAAGAGGTATGATATTAGGACCTATTACTATTGGTGATAATGTAGTTTCTGGTATAGGTACACAGTTAGTAGCCCTAACGCATAGTTATGAAAATATAGATATACCAATCAAAAAACAAGGTGTAAAAGGAACTCCAATAACTATAGGCAATGATGTTTGGATAGGAGGGAATTGTATAATATTGCAGGGAGTTACAATAGGCATTCATTCATTAGTAGCAGCAGGAAGTGTTGTTACTAAAAATGTAGCATCTTATACTATTGTTGCAGGGAATCCAGCAATACCAATTAAGAAATATGATTTTGAATTAAAAAAGTGGGTAAAGGTAAAAAAAATAGAATATGCCTCAAATTAGTGTAATAATACCTGTTTATAATACTGAAAAATATCTTAGGGAAGCGGTTGATAGTATCCTTAATCAAACTTTTAGAGATATAGAAGTTATTGCTATTAATGATGGTTCT
>Ga0172377_10006234_pt1 | contig 12279 bp, 10 predicted proteins | sample Pumphouse3metaG_FD_119749 | JGI IMG/M metagenome (GOLD analysis project Ga0172377, IMG submission 119749) | Leachate microbial communities from a municipal landfill in Southern Ontario, Canada - Pumphouse #3 metaG | ecosystem: Engineered > Solid waste > Landfill > Unclassified | place: Canada... | reverse complement strand
TCTCTGGACATAAGGCCAGTCACCACCCATCTGAAAGGTGTTGAGGCAGAGCCACAGCAGAAGCCAGAACCATGGATAATCCTGACTCACGGGCACGAAATAGCTATCTGGAGCTGATGCGATGAAGTTCGGAATACCGCCAACCGCATGGATGGAAAGAGGTATCAGGAATATAGCCACTGACATTAGGACCCCGAACTGGATCATATCAGTCATAAGAACGGCGAGAAAACCGCCTGCAACTGTGTATATCAGAGTAATGGCGCCGAGAAGGATAACCGCCCAGCTGACAGCGAGATGTCCGTCCGCGCCCGCAAAAGGACTACCCTCCGGCAGGGATATGATCGTGGACATAATCACGGACACGGCATATAGCGCCACCGCTGCGTGAACTCCCTTGCCTATCATTCCCACAATCGAGTAGAAATCGAGAGTCTTGTTGCCGAATCTGATTTTAATGAATTCTCCCGGAGACTTCAACTTTATCTTACGCCATTTTCCGGCAACCCATTTGCCGGAAAAGAAGCAGGCTATGCCCACCAGATTGGCAATCAGCACAGCCACGAGACCTGACTTGAAGGCAACGCCTCCCCATATCACAAAAGTACTGGCGGAGAATATGGTCATATATGTGGACATTCCGCTAAGCCACCAGGACGAACTCCCGCTCGCTATGAACATATCTGAAGAACTCTTGATTCTGCGCGAGACGATGAGGCTCACCCCGATGAGACCGAGAAAATAGATGAAAAGCGCGATGTAATCCAGTGTGACCATATATATAAATGATTTATTCCTTGCAGGCTATCTGTATGTTCAGTTTGAACGATGGACTCTCCCCCGCAACACGACAGTCAAGACGCAGATAATTGCCGAAGTGGCTGACCCTTATGAAGTGAAGCCCCTTTGACGTTATGGGGTCGCTGACTGTTCCCTCATCGCACCAGTTGACGCCGTCGTGGGAGATCTGGACTCTTGCCTGAAGACAAGGCTTTTCACCGCTGATTTCCTCAACCATAATAAAGAAAATCACCTCAGACGCCCATCCCGCTTCGTAGGGCTGGGTTTGGAAATCTTCTGTAAAGTACTTTTTCACCTCAAGATGCGAGGCATTGAACATTCTCATTATGTGGAAGTTAATAAATTATTCTTGTGAGACTATCACACTGTCAAGGTACAGGAAGGAGCGGCGGTTGGTGTCGTTCTCAACCCAGCAAAGAGGGTTCATAAGCCCGTCGATACGGTGATATGGCACGGAAGGGTGGATAGGCTGCCCTCCCAGATCAAAAGTCCGGTCCTGACACTGCATCTCCACATACTTCCAGTCCTTTACGTCAAGAAGCAGGCGGAAGTACTGCCAGTTAATCTTGCAGTCCGTCTCGTTGTAACATAGTTCCTGATGCCCGTCCGGAACATCCAGGAAAGCCTGATGCCTTCCGTCAGGGAAACGCTTGCCGAACCAATAAGGGTCGACTCCTTTGCGGCACCAGTCCCCTTCCGTGTCATAGGCCCATTCCCTGTCATCTTTTGCCCATGGATATGCGAACTGCCATTTTTTGACGAGTTTGCCATTGACGGAATTGAGATAACGCGTGCCGCAATGGTAACGGTTCCCGCCGTGCTGCAAGTCGAAGCCGAAGCCGAAAGCGCGGATTGAATTCTCGTGCAGTCCCGGGAGTTCGCCACCGTTGTCGCACTTGTCCTGCTCGGCAGTGTAGGCGAACCAAGTCTCGAACTGAAGATAGTGCACATCCGGTCTTACGAAAGAGATACGCTTTATGCCGTGAGCCATACTGCCCGGAGCCGGCATCATCTCATAACGATTGGCAACCGGTCTCGTGGAGACCTTCAGACTGTACTGTCCGCTCATAGATCCGTGAGAACCTGGGTAACGGTAGGTCGACGTGGACAGCATCATAGGCATCCACTGGTCCTTGCTCAATATGCTCGGACTCTGCTCGAAATCCGGTCCATTGCAGAAATTAGGCATTATTTCCATCCACCCGTTGAAGCCGTCATCGAACACATCGAATGTCAGAAGCTGTTTCAACGGCCGATATCTGCACAGAATTATACTCTTGTCAGTCATAGTGCTATTTGTAAGGAACGTATAAATGTAGGCATAATTCACGGAAAGGACAAGAAAATGCAAGCCTAATTCGGCTTAATGATAGTATTTGAAAAAAAATGTCTATTTTAACGGCGGCAAATGAACTGCCGCACATATTTGGCACTAAACAATTTCAATCATGAAAAGAAAAATCGCAATTATCGGCTCCGGGATGATGGGCTCTGCTCTTGCGTTTCCATCTTTTGAGAACGGAAACATAGTCCGGCTCGTCGGCACACCTCTTGACAAAGAGATCATTGACGCGTGCAAAAAGGGCAACAGGCACCCTAAGTTTGATAGGGACTTTCCAAAAGGCGTGGAATTTTTCTATTTTGAAGAATGGCGGGAAGCGGTAAAGGGTGTTGACTTCGTTATATGCGGAGTTTCCTCTTTTGGCGTGGATTGGTTTCTGAATGAAGTACTTACGAAACTTGAGCCGTCAACGCCGGTCATTTCGGTCACGAAGGGGCTTATCAATCTGGAGGACGGGACTTTGATTTCGTACGTGGACTATTGGGAGAGAGAATTGGCCAAAAGAGGAATCATCAGAGAGATATGCGCAATCGGCGGGCCATGCACATCGTACGAACTGGTTTATCACGACCAGACGGAGGTCGCCTTCTGCGGAAAGGACTCTGTCACAATCAGAATGATGAAAGAAGCTATGTCCACTGACTACTATCACATCTCTTTGACTAATGACATTATAGGTCTGGAAAGTGCCGTGGCCCTCAAAAACGGCTACGCCCTCGGCGTCGCGATGAGCATAGGTCTTGTCAACCGCCATCACGGGCAGGAGGCAGGATTGCATTTCAACTCTCAGGCCGGCGCGTTCTACCAGGCGGTCAAGGAGATGAGATGTCTTCTTGAGATTCAAGGTGCGAGCAGGGACTGTGAGAACATAGGAATAGGGGATCTGTATGTAACAATCTATGGAGGCCGTACCCGCAAGGTGGGAATATTGTTGGGCGAGGGGAAAACCTACGATGAGGCATTGAAAATCCTGTCCGGGGTCACTCTCGAGAGCCTTGTCGTGGCCCGCAGAGTCTATGCCGCAATGGTCCGCAAGTCTGAACGCGGCGAGGTCGACCTGACCAGATTCCCGCTCCTTTGCCACGTAGCCTCCGTACTGGACGAGAACCATGACGCAGAATTGCCTTGGGACAAATTCACCTTCGAAGAAATCAAGTGAACGGCTCAAGCTCTCGACGACGCGAGTTGTGGCATCTGACACATTTATGATCAATATCTTAATAAAAGTGACCCCCTCCGGCTTGAAGGGGGTCACTTTCGTTACAACGCTGTGACACAAAGAGTTATTCACCACGGACTACCTTCGTCCGCAAGACACCGCCCACAGATGTCACAGGACATTATAGAACACCGTCAGCGGCCATAACGCAGCACTCTCCGCGACCGCAACCGTCCTACACTGTCTTATTTCTTCCTGTACCCGCACTTAGGACAGACACCGTTTTCATCAAGAGCCACACCGCAAAGAGGGCAACGCTCGATAACCTTTCTGGAATCAAATTCCGCAGATCCGGAATTAACCCCGCTGGTGAAACTGATTTTAGCAATGTTAAGTTTGTCTTTGAGCAAATCATAGACAATTTTAATCATTCCCTCAACCGTCATAGTCTCTTTGGTAACAACAACTCTACAGTCAGGATAAGCCGTAGCAAGCTCTGTTTTAAAAGCCGGACCCTTCATCTTGTTCTGAGGATGGCCGTTCTTGATACCCTGCTTCTCATAGACCCCAAGAATCGCAGGAAGAAGCGGATCATCCTCCCTGAGAATCAAAGCGTGATCAAAATTTCTCAACACATCCCAAGCAACCTTTTGAATTTCGTTACAAGGATAGACCATATTGACTCCCTCATTCACCGAGTCCTCAACCTCGATTGTCAACACGCCCGTGTGTCCGTGCAGGTACTGAGCTTCACCCTGAAACCCATAGAATCTGTGTGCATACTGCAAATCAAATGTTGTAATACTTCTCATTTTAAAATCCTCCTTATTTTGATTAATTAAAAGTTGTTGATATCGAACCGATGCAAAGATAGACAATGATTCAAATATAACAAATCAATATTTTGAATGATAATATAGGTAAAATCAATCTTCAGCCTCACGGGTCCTGCCGGCACTTGAACTCCAAAATAGCGCATGCGGCCACCCGGGGGATAGCGCTACCGGCGGCACAAAACACGCCGCGCCGCAAATTCAGGACTGAATAGATTCACCGACACTAAAAAAACCGTATATTTGGAAATAAACATATAGCTTATGAAATCCGCTAAATTATTGGGTGGTCTAGCCTTGCTCACCCCGGTCGCACTTGCCGGCGCCAACGACAGGCCCAACATCATTTTCTTTCTTGTTGACGACAACGGCTATGTGGACAGCCAGGTCCCGTACGGCTACGAGGTCTATCCCAACAATAACAGATTCGACACTCCGAACATGCTCAAACTGGCCTCTGAAGGAGTCATTATGACCAACGCCTACGTCGCTCCCCTTTCTACACCGACCAGAACCTGCCTTATGACCGGAGCAAACCCCGCTCAACTGAAAGTGACCGATTACACCGAAATACTTAGGGACACACCTTCCGATGCCAATGCCGGCTCAAGAGGACTAAGCTCAGAGCAACTTAAAACCGCTAAAGAGGCTTCGTTCTTTGCTCCCGGCGAATGGAATTACAATGGAATAAGTCCTGTTCCGGGCACTGCCCGCGCCGCTCACATCACACCGTTTCCGCAATTACTGAGCGACTCCGGTTACTACACCATACTAGTCGGGAAAGCACATTTCGCACCGGCAGGTACTCCAGGAGCCAACCCTTACAATTTCGGATTCGATGTCAGCATCGCCGGAGCAAGCAGCGGTAATCCTACAAGTTTTCTTGCATCGGACAATTACGGCAACGCTCCGGGGAAGTGGGATTACTGGGCGGTCCAGAATATGGCTGAGTACTACGGATCTGACGTGTTCCTTACCGACGCCATCACCAAAGAGGCTTTGAAGACTCTTGAATATCCCGTTGAAAACAATCTCCCGTTTTTCCTCTATCTCTCCCATTTCGCGACGCATTCGCCTATTCAGGCCGACAGCCTTTACTATAACAAATATGTTGAGCGAGGTATGAGTGAAGGAATTGCAAAATACGCTTCTATGGTGGAAGGGGTGGACGCCAGTCTTGGTGCGGTCAGGGCATATCTTGAGGAACATAACATCACGAAGAACACAATCATAATTTTTATGACTGACAACGGCGGAGACAGTGTGAACAAAGCCAAAGGAGCCGCACACACCGCCAACAAGCCGCTGAGAGAGGGAAAAGCTTCCGTATACGAGGGCGGCATCCACGTGCCTATGATGTTCTGCTGGCCGGGGAGAATTGCCGCGGGGACAAGAATAAACACTCCCGTGTCTGCCGAAGACGTGTTTCCGACGATTCTGGATATGGCGAAGGTCAAGGGATATGAGGCTATCCAGACTCTTGACGGACAGAGTCTTGTGAAGCTCCTAACCAAAGGGTCAAGGGAATATGAGAAGGCGGCCGCCAAAGGGGCGTTCAAGAATCAGAAAGAAGAGTGCGAGTTCGTCGTGCCGGCATCCGTTTCGGGAATTGATCCTGACAGAGCCCTGATTTTTCATCTGCCTCATCAATGGAGATATGCTCCGGAAACTGACATCGATTTTATGAGCGCGGTTCGCAAGGGTGACTGGAAGCTGGTCTACAAGATGAAGACGGCCTCATTGGAGCTTTACAATCTGATGGATGACATCGGAGAATCCACCGACCTGGCCTCTGAACATCCTGAGAAAGTCGCCGAACTCGCTAAGATCCTTAGTGACAAGCTCCGCGGCTGGAATGCCACGATGCCTATCGACAGGACCACCGGCAAACCAGTCCCGATGCCAGACGAGGTGCTCGGTCTCTAAGGCGCACCGACGCACAAGCCCGGCATTTGCCAGACCGGCCCAGCCGGCCAGACTGCCCCGTTCCGAATCAAAAAAACACTTTTCCTACGAAATTAGATTTCAAAATATACACTTTTCCGTCAAAAGGTGCTACGGTCCCTGAGACGAAAAAGAAAAATCGCCAACATAGAGAGCGAATTTTGTGTTAAAATCGTCAATATGAAGAATGAAATTTATATATTTGCAAACAAATGAATGATCTATGGAAACGATTAAAAGAACTCTTCAAGACAAAATTGCGGCGGGAATAACACCTGGCAAGGTTATGCTGATATTCGGGGCGAGACGCGTAGGAAAGACAGTACTGATGCATAAAATCGTTGACAGTTATCCCGGTCGAACGATGATGCTTAATGGCGAGGATTACGACACTTTGGCATTGTTAGAGAACCGATCGGCGGCTAACTACCGACACTTGCTGGAAGGAGTGGACTTGTTGGCCATTGACGAGGCACAAAGCATTCCTCAGATCGGGAATATCCTCAAACTAATGGTTGACGAGATCCCCGACATCAGCATTCTGGCAAGCGGGTCTTCATCATTCGATTTACTGAACAAAACAGAAGAGCCTCTGGTGGGCCGCAGTACGCAGTTTGTTCTGACGCCATTCTCACAAAAAGAAATCGCAGAAACAGAATCAGCGCTTCAAACGCGTCAAAATCTTGAATCACGACTTATTTACGGGTCCTATCCCGAGGTCGTCACGATGGAAAACTTCGGACGCAAAACGGACTATCTTCGCGACATTGTGGGGGCATATCTATTGAAAGACATTTTAGCCATTGACGGATTGAGAAATTCGGGCAAGATGAGGGAATTGCTACGGCTTGTGGCTTTTCAACTAGGAAGCGAGGTGTCCTATGACGCGCTGGGCAAACAACTCGGTATGAGCAAAGCAACGGTTGAAAAGTACCTTGATTTACTGGAAAAGGTGTTTGTGGTTTACCGATTAGGAGCCTATTCGCGCAACTTGCGTAAAGAAGTTACAAAAGCCGGAAAATGGTATTTTTATGACAATGGAATCCGCAATGCAATCATCGGAGCATTCTCTCCTTGGGCTATAAGGCAGGATGTCGGAGCGTTATGGGAGAACTATATTATCGGAGAGCGACGAAAGGCCAATTACAACGAAGGGCTCCATAAGGATTTCTATTTCTGGAGAACTTATGAAAAGCAGGAGGTAGACTTGATTGAGGAGTCTCCGCAAGCGCTGACAGCCATTGAATTCAAGTGGGGCGACAAGTCACCTAACGTCCCGAAAGCCTTTCAAGATGCCTATCCTAACGCTGATTACCACGTTGTGAACAGAGCAAACTATCTGGATTTCATCTAAGCCATCTCGAAGGCGCGCCCCGTGGCACTTAATGCATTGTGTGTCAGTACACTACACACATTAGGGGCACCCCATCCGGGGTGCCCCTAATGTTATTAAGGCTCTATAGCACAATCACTTAGGCGCCACGATGAAGAACAAGCGCCACGGCGAAGAATGAAGCGGAGCCTGTGCCGTCATTCGCCGGAAATCTCCTTCATCACCTTTTCGGCTTTGGCGTAATTGTCCGACGGCGCCTTCCACTGAGTGGCGAGAATAATGGTTCCCAGCACTCCGAAAGCGATGGCCACAACGAACACTGCAGTCCAGCCGAACTCAGGCTTGTCTGCGAGCCATCCGAAACCGATTCCGGATATGATGGTGGCACAATAGCAGAAGATTCCCACAACCCCGTTAGCCGTAGCCGCGGCCCTCTTGGTGGCATATTGGGAAGCACTGACCCCGAGCAGAGCCTGAGGCCCGTAGATGAAAAAACTTGAAAGCACTATCAGCACAGCACTGATAATCCACGGAGCGTCCATAGGAGTCTTCCAGAACAAGAAGAAACAGAACGTGGCCCCGAGAGTACACAGAGCGCTCGTGCGCAAAGTCTTGTTCTTGAAGAATTTGTCAGTCGCCCAACCGGCGAACAGAGTACCTATTATGCCTCCGATCAGCTCGGAGCTGGCTACAATGTTGGCGGAAAGATGGATACTGAACCCCTTGTACTGAGTCAGGAAGGAAGTACCCCACTCCAAAATGGTGAAACGGATGATGTAGACGCAGAAATCCGCCACGCAGATAATCCATATCATACGATTGCCGAACACCATCTTGCTGATGAATTTCTTGAAATCAGCCTTGGAAAGCTCAGGCTCCTTCTCAACCGTGGCGCTTGAGGAATCCTTGTCCATATCCTCGATTTCAGGAAGCCCCACCGAACTCGGAGTGTCACGAAGCGACAAATACAAAGCGATAGCGCCCACAAATGCGATTGCGGCAGGGACCGCGAAGCAAAGTTGCCAGGCGCTGTAGCCGAAGCGTGACAGAAGCCAGCCGCAAAGAGCTACCACCAGCCCAGCTCCGATAGAATGGGACGCATTCCAGATGGACTGCTTCGTGGCAAGCTCCGAAGGCTTGAACCAATGAGCCATCAAGCTGGCGCACGGAGGATAACCCATTCCGTGCACATAACCGTTAAGAACCCATAGCGAGCCAATGAAATAGACCAAGCCTATAGTCGCTTTGCCCTCACCGTCAAGAAGATGCATAAATCCGTTGAACTTCGGCGAGAAACAGATGAGCAGATTGATGGCACAGGAAAGCAGCAGGCCGAGAGTCATCAGCTTACGTTTGTTGCACCTGTCCGCTATCAGACCGTTCACAAAACGGCTAAGCCCATAGACTATACCGTTGAGAGTGAGGAAGGTACCGAGCTGAACCTTGCTAAGCCCCAATGTAGCCTCCATAGCCGGAATGGCCGCGCTGAAGTTCTTTCTCAGAAAATAATAGCACATATAGCCGATCATAAGTGCTATCAGCGTACGCCATTGCCAGTAGTTGTACTTCTTTGTCTGTTCAGTCGTCATAGCTTATCAAATTTCCCAAGCCCCGCCTTTGCCGAAAACCTTAGACACCAGTTCGTCATAGAAGCATCCCCTCTTGGCCAAATCAAGAAGATTGATCCGCCATCTCATAAGCTGGACGAACGGCACAATGTCACGGATATCCTTATTAGTCAGCCCAATGTCCTCAGGCTTGACAGGAGCCCCCACGATGGAGAAAAGACGCCTCATCCGCTCGAAAGAATAGACCTGCCTCTGAAGCCTTTCCTTAAGAACCGGCCAGCCGGACTTCACCCTTTCAAGCTGCCTGCGGACAGTCTCGGCGTCATTATATTTCTTGGTTATTTCCGTATATCCTAACTTAGGCACCGGGAAGTTCCCGTATATGTCCAACGCTCTCTGCTGCTCCTGCTCCAATGACGGCCATAAGCTCACGCATTTGTCCACGTCCAGTTCGGAAAGGTCCATCTTCAGAAACTCGTCGAAAAAAGCGCACATAGTCAAGGTTCCGACAGCCACCTGAAAGCCGTGAGACTGAAGTTTGCCGTTGAAACGGTAATGAGTCATATCCAGATAATGGCTGAACAGATGTTCGGAACAAGAGGCCGGTCGGCTCGATTTCGCAATCTGCATCGCCACACCACTGAGAGTAAGCCCTACGAACAAGTCCCCAATAGACTCCGGATCGCATGCCGCGACTTTCTCGGGAGAAGCGAGCATATTGTCAAGAGAGTCGAACAAAACGTGCCAAGCATCAGGGATAATCGGCTCTGTGCCAAACGCATCCGCAATCATCCATTCAGCTCCTGCCGGCACTTTCGCAGCCAAATCCGCATAACCTGCCGCAGTCATCTCCTTAGGAGCTGAAGACAGTACCTCATAATCTCCCACTATGACCAGAGGGGCCTGCGTCTCGACATTGATTTTCGCCCCGTCAGGACTGTTGACCACCGCTCCGGAAGAGGAGTAACCGTCAACCGAGGCCGCTGTGGCTACGCACATATACTGTTGATGATGATGGAAAGACGCAATCTTGCAAAGATCGTTGATCACTCCGGACCCCACGGCAACGGTGACGGCCCCAGTGTCCTCGACCAATTTGTCCATTCTGTGAACGAAAACATCGTCTGGATGGAACTCTTTTTCAGGGAATATATACTTAACAGTGTCAATTCCTGCGGAGTTCATCTCAGCGAAAACCTTCTCACCGGCGGCTTTCCAAGTGTTGCAGTCCGCCACTACCACCGCTTTTCTCCCCGGAAAATTGGTTTTGAACAACTCCGGGACTTTCAGAATGGCGTTGAAGCCCATTTCCAAAAACTTGGTGTCCCGCGAAAGCCTTAATGCGTTTGAGATTATGTTCTTGTCTACCATAGTCTATTTGATTTTAGCGCTGCCGACCATACGATATTTCTCGCAAAGCAGAGACACAACCGGATCCACGGCCTTAGGGAACACTTTTCTCAAATCTATCTCGTCAGAAGTGGAAAGCAGTCCTTTTAGAGCTCTCATAAATGTGTCTTTAATCTCCGTGGCGAGATTGACTTTTACTATGCCGTTGGCGATGGCCTCACGCACCATCGGGTGAGGAATGCCTGAGCTTCCGTGGAGAACGAGGCAAACCGGAGTGGCGGCGTGAATGGCAGCCAGTCTCGGAATATCCAGATGAGGAGGCAGCTTGTAAAAGCCGTGCGCGGAACCTATGGACACTGCAAGCGCATCAACACCAGTAGCGTCTACGAATGTCTTGGCTTGCTCAGGGGTGGTGAACCCGCCTCCCTGTTCCTGACCGAGCTTGGCCACGTAGCCCAATTCAGATTCCACGTTCACTCCGTACGGTTTCGACATTTCTACAGCCTTGCAGGTGGTCTCGATATTCTCATCAAAAGGCTTTTCGCTCGCGTCAATCATCACGGAATCGAAGCCTGCGTCCAGACACTTTTGCACCAGTTCCAAAGAAGGGCCGTGATCAAGATGGATAAATCCCTCAAGACCATAGTCGGCAATCGCCTGACGCGCCATCTTCACGGCGACGTTCAAGCCCATATAGTCAATTGATCCCTTCGTGAGTTGAAGCATCACAGGTGCCTCCATCTTCTTCGCTGCTTCAAGAACGGCGGTGAGGGTCTCGAAATTGTAGAAATTAGTAGCCAGAACAGCGGTTTTGTCGTGCTGACATTGTCTCAAAAGTTCTTTAACTGTCATCTCGATTATAATTTTAGTTTATCAAACAACAAAACTACTAATTACCGCAGTCGTTAGCAAAATTTTTTTTCACTGACGAGCGCTTTCTTTACCGATTGTAAAATAAAGTGAGCCCCGGATTGCTTCGGGGCACTCATTTATTGTGTTGTCTGACTTGGGGTCTACTTCACGGTGATAGTAGTGGTTTCCGGGATATAGTTGTTGTTTCTGGCCTTGTCCCCTGTCCCGTTGATGTAGTCTATCACCTGGCCGCTTGCCATATAGAGCGTGATCAGAGTGCTCATATACGAGCAGCACAACGAGGTTAGCGCCGTGTTCTTGCTCACGTCAAGGACTGAGAGTTTATTAGAGCTGCAAAACAACTTGGTTAGCGCCGTGTTCTTACTTACATCAAGTGTGGTCAGTTGGTTATCATCGCAATACAACGAGGTTAGCGCCGTGTTATTGCTGACATCAAGTGTGGTCAGTTGATTTTTGAAGCAAGACAACGAGGTTAGCGCCGTGTTCTTGCTGACGTCAAGGGCTGAGAGTTAATTATTGCCGCAATCCAAGTAGGTTAGCGCCGTGCTCTTGCTGACGTCAAGTGTGGTCAGTTGATTGTATGAGCAAGAAACCTTCTCAAGTTTAGTGTTTTTAGATAGATCAAGTGATTTAAGGCCACCTAATTTGTTGTATTCCCCATAACAGTTGAGTATTTCAAGATTGATGAATTTCTCTATGCCTCCCAATAAAGTTATTGAACTGGTGTACGGGTTAACTCTAATTGTAGTCACCGCCTCAGCTTCCGCTTCGGAAATCATTCCGTCTACGTTGGCGTCAACTCCGCTGTTTATCAGCGCCGCCTTGAAGTTCGCATCCTCGAAAACCACTTCGCCCGCCGCCGGAGCCGTCACTGTCACCGAGCAGGTAGCCTTCTTCGACCCGTCCTTTGTGGTCACCGTTATCGTAGCGCTCCCTGCCTTCTTCGCCGTCACCTCGCCGCTCTGATCCACGCCCGCGACCCCCTCGTCGTCAGTTCCTACCCACTCTTCGACTTCAAATCGCTCTCTCTTTTGTCTATTCTCTCCCTTTCTCTTTCATTCCACTCCTCGAAGAAT
>Ga0172377_10006232_pt1 | contig 12281 bp, 9 predicted proteins | sample Pumphouse3metaG_FD_119749 | JGI IMG/M metagenome (GOLD analysis project Ga0172377, IMG submission 119749) | Leachate microbial communities from a municipal landfill in Southern Ontario, Canada - Pumphouse #3 metaG | ecosystem: Engineered > Solid waste > Landfill > Unclassified | place: Canada... | reverse complement strand
GAACGTGTACTTTAGACGGTAATAATAAATATACTTGCTCTTATGATGGTTGCGATGCTGTTAGATACCCTTGTATTGGACAAATGTGTGATTTGGCTTTGAATGATAGGATTAGTTTTTGCGAAAATGAGAGTTGTCCGAGTTCTCAAATTGTATATGAAGAAGACAATAAATGTTTTGTTGATGTATGTCCAGAAGGAACATTTGAAGATGAGACTGGATTATGTCTTAATGAAGATCAATAAAGGGCAATGATATGACCCTTGAGACCTCTTTGGATTATATTAACTTATCTATTATGAATTTATTTTATAAGAATAAGATTTTTGGTTTTTTACTTACTACCATTCTTATAATGAAATGTAAACAGTTGTCATTAAAGAATATTTATATGGCTTCTTTTGTTTATCTTATTGGCACTTTTTTTCATGAATTAACTCATTTTTTATTTTCATGGCTTTTTACTCTTAAAAAGCCATCGGGTTTTAGTATTTGGCCAATTAAAGAAAATGGTTATTTTATTTTTGGCTCAGTTAAAACTAAAAAAGAATACTTGAATTTCTTTAATGCTTTCCCAATTGCTTTTGCCCCTCTTTGTTTATTCTTTATGAGTTTATTTGTATTTGATAACTTTTTTATCTTTTATACAGATTTCTTTGAAATCAATAGTTTTTCTATTGTTCTGTATCTATTCTTAGTAACTACTCTTCTTGTTAATTCAATACCTTCAAGGGCGGATATAAGAATGAGTTTTTATAAGGGAAGTTTTTATTATTGGACACTTTTTATTTTTGGAATATATGTCTTAGTTGAAATCGAATTTTTAGGAGTTTTGTATGTTTAAGAAATTTATGAGTTTACTATTGTCTTTTCTACTACTTGTGGAAAACATGATTGCAGCAGTTCCTCAGGTGGAGGAACGACAAGGTTGGTATTTTCAAGACAAGGATACTTCAGTTTCAGGAACCCCTTCTAATTTAAGATATTTTAAATTCTATGATTTAATGCCAGATGAAATTACTCTTAAAATATTTGATCAGCAAGACTTATCTGCAATTTCTAATAAAAGATTATTCGTTGGTGTTGGTGTTGTTGACCCAAAAGGAAAAGATTGTCAATTATTTAAAAAAGAGTTGACTGGTGCTGAAAATGATATTACTGTTTGTTTACCATGGTGGAGAATTGAACGTAAGTATATGGTTGATAATAGTCTATATGCTTCTGGAATTAATGACTTCTTAAAAGAGATTCGTAAGGTTAAACCACCCGTTGTTGTAAAAACATGTAAAGAATATGAACAAGATAAAAGTTATCCCGGTGGAAAGGTTACTTGTACTTCTTACTATGATAAGAATGCAAGTGCTTCTTGTTGGGAAAATCCTATGCAAAGAGCTTGTTATGTTGATAATTGTGCAGATAATATAAAAAAAGAGTGTAGCTTTATTGAAACAGTAGTTGGAGAAGAGACCACTCTTGATAGTGCAATTATTAATAATGCAAGTACTGTTACACAACAAAGTACAAAAGTAGAATTACAAACACATCAATATAATTGCCCAGGAGGAACATTAACAACATTTTCTAACTGCTTGGAAGAAGAAGTAAATCTAATGTTTCCTTTTGAGTGTTCTGTTGATAATCCAGAAACTATTGAAAATGAAGATGAAGTTATTTATTGTGATGATACTAAACCAGTTATTGATAATGGTACAACGATTGGTTATTTAGGGCAATGTTCTGATGGTAGAGAAGTTACTTGTAAAATAAATTCTTTTGAAACAAGTAAGGTAATTTGTAAAGAGCCTATTTATGAAACTGAAAAAGAGACTACTGTATATGAAACAGAATTAACAAGAACATTTACAACTAAATATATTGATGTATTAAGTGGTGAGCCTGACATCTATTCTGAAAACCCAATGTGTTTACGTTCTAATGATGTTGAAGGGGCAAGAAATCAAGAACTTTATGTAAAAATTGTTGGTAGTGGTTCATTAGATGATGATATCTACGTTTTACGCCACAAAGAAGATGGTAGCCACACAAAAGTATATTGTAATATGCAACATAATGAAGATGGAGGAAATAAAAAGCCTTATAATGGGGAAGTGCTCCAATGTATTGATAATGATGGTTCATACTCTTTCAATCAAACAGTAAAAATTGATTATACAGATATTGTATCTGTTCAACAAAACTCTGAAAATGAAAATGTTAATGGTACTCCTTTTGCTATTGGAAGAAACCATTATGGTTCAACTTCTTTAAGTATTGATGGTATTTTAGTTGCCCCAAAAACATTCGGTTCTGATTATCCTTATTATCCTCAAAGTGGTAATTACTTAAAAACTTGGGATAATACAAATTCTACACTTTCAATTTTATTTCCGTTTGCTGGGGCATATGAACTTTTCTTTTATAATAAAAATAATAAAGAAATGGCAAAAGCAACATTAGATATAGATGATTTTAGGGCTATTGGGCTTGAGGGTGCACAGCAGGTTATGCTTGGAAAAAGTATGGAGCTCGCACCTGGTATGGAAGATGATGTCATAGATGAAACGGGTAATATAATTAAATTAAATGCAGCTCGTACAGATACTTGGGTAGAGTGGGGTGGTGGTGTTTATGGTGGACGTCAATCTCAAGATGGAAGACCTACTTCAAAGCCAAAAGATTCTTATGTTAAAGAGAATGCGGTAACAAATATTATTGTTAAAGATTTACTAACAGGTGCAATTACCCCAATTCCATTAACATACCCAATGGCTTATCCTAATAGGTTTTTTGTAAGTAAATTAAAAGTATATGAATATCGAGAATATCGATGTTATGATGAATTTGAAACTCCTCAAGTTTTTGCCGATTCTAAAATTACACACGTTTGTACAGCAGACCAAATTTATCAAGATTATGATATGGGTTATAGAAATGATATTGAGGGACTTACTGAATGGATTGATGATAGTTTATGTAAACAAAACTGTCGTGAATATTCAGTATGTAGTGAAAAAACAGAAACTATTAGTGGGGTAAATGTAAATGGTTTTAGTTGTGATGCACGAACTGGTGAGAATTTAGGAGGAGATTTATCAGGAACACTGTTCTCTTCTCAAAGTGCTTGTGAAGAGAAATGCTTTACTCAAAACATTTGTACCCAATACACCGACAATAAATGTATTTTATCTGAAGAAAAAGAGAACTCCCCAATTACAGATTTTACTGGAAAAACGCTTTTTAGAAAAAAGAGTATGGCTTACACGTGTAATAAAGAGTATCAAAAGCAAATAGGGTGCAATAAGTATGATATTGTTGTTACTACTGGTGATTTGGAGTATAACGTTGAAGCCCCAGGTTATGAAACCAAAGATTTTTCAGGTGATTTTGAAAAAGCTATGACACATGCAAATATTATTGAAGTAGGTACTCAACATATTTGGAGTGGTTGGCAAGGAAAATGTGTTGAGGGAATGAAATGGAATTTCAGTTATCTTTCTGATCCTATGACAATTATTTCTTATGTTATGAGTGCAATCTCTTCTGTGGATTGGTTGGCTGATCAAGGTGTTGGTTGGGCTTCAAGTATGAAAGAGTCTTGGAATGGATTTACTGATGACGTTGGAAGTTATTTTAGTAGTGAATCGGGCTCGGGTGCAGGGTTAACAACGACTACTGAAGGAGCAGGAAGTGAACTAGGAAATGCAGCAAATAATACTAGTGATGCAGGAGCTTCTCAAGGGGCAACTGATAGTATGAATAATATGGACAAAACAATTAGTAATGGATCCACTGCTGCTGAAAACCTTGCCAAAATTCAAGAAGCGGAAGAAGCAGTTGCACAGCAAGTAATGGAAAAATCAGGGAATTCAGGTTTGTGGGGTTCTGCTAAGGCGGCTTTAAAAGATTGGACAAAGGGAGCTATTGATTGGGATAATCCTGTTGTGGGGGCAGTTGGAGAGGCTGGGCAAAAATTAACTTGGTATACCATTACTGAGGGTGATTTAGTTCTTATGGGAATCCAATCTGCATTTATTATTGCTGCACCCGATGAGCAAGATTATATACTTGCAGATAAGCTTTTAAAAGGGTACTATGGTGTTAATGATGATCAAGACGATATGAATGCATATAACAGTTGTATGGCATCTATTGGGGCAAGTTTACCCAACTTAATTGGTTGGAGTTCAGGAAGTGATAGTGCCAGTGATGAGTTAAAAAGACCATGGGAAAAGCCATTAAGAATGACACCTTTACAGTTAGCAGCCATTGCAAAAGTAACACCTAAAAACTTCGTTCAAAGTCGATATTTGATTGATACTGAGCCAACATCAAGTAATAATTCAATTTTAATGAATGTACGTGCAATTTCTGCTGATGCATATGTTAAAGCGACTCAAACGATTTGTATGGGGATTAAAGTTTCTCAAGCAGCAGAACATATCCAAAATGATGATGGAGGAGGTGGAGGAGGTGGTTTTGCATTAGATGCCATGGGAATTATTACTATGGTTATTGGAATGTATTGTCCACCATGTGCACTTGTTCTTAAAATAGTTATGGACTTATTTACCAACGTATTTGCAAAAGTTGATACTTGTGATAATGAAGAAGATGCAATGCAATGGGATATTTTACATTTAAAAACTCAAAAATTTATGAAGTTTGATCAATGCGTTTTAAAAGAAAGCTATTGTGATAAAGAAGCTTCTTGGTTTGGTTCTAAAAAATGCGTTAGAGATGGATATGATTGGTGTTGCTATGACCAAATTACAACACGGATTTTTGCTGAAGGATTAAAAGAACAATTAGGAAAAGGGTGGGATAGTTGTAATGATATTACCATTGATGATTTAAAAGATATAAGCTTTAATGCTTGTAAACCTGGACAAAATCCACAAGCTGATAAATGTTTCCCTGTTGACAAGTATAGCGAATTTCAACAAGCACTGTTTAGACAAGCTGCTAAAGGAATTGATGTGCAAGGGTTAAGTGAGCAAGTTATTAACAGCATGGCATTAGATACGGAGTAAGAAATGCATCGTGAAATAATTAAAAATCATTACAATAACAATATTACAGAGTTTGCACGTGCTCATGATGTGCATCCTTCTGGGATAGAGATTTGGGATATTCATGGACCATCTAAAATGGCACAACTTATTATGAAAGAGAATTTAAGATTAGCGAAAAATGCCGAAAGGCAAAAGAGGCTAAATCGAGAAATTAATCTAAAAAATCAAGGGTAAATTGACCAAAACCTTGACTATAATATTGAGCTTGTCGATAACTTGTTGAATGAACTTGTATATATTCTTGATCATCTTTACTTAACTTATATACAAACTCAGGGACTAATGATTCGATATTCATAATGACATCAAGAGGATCTTGTCTTTCTGATGGTTTCTTCTTTTGAGGCTGTTCTATTTCTAATATTCTGAATCCTTCTGAAGTCAAATATTTTTGTACTTCTTGAAAGATTTTATTATAGTAAGTGTTTTCTTTGCTACCCTCTTGCCCATGTATTCCCATTTTTAGAAGAAGTTGTAACATGTAAAAACCATCAATAAGTTTATTTATATTTTCATTACTCATTTCGCACCTTTATTGTTTAGTTTTGTACAAACTGTAGTGCATCAAAAAGGAATTTTTCCTTTGGTTGTCCAGGTTGGCTACCTAAGACATCTATTGAATACAATTTATTAGGACCACATGAAGTTTGCATGAAAGATTCCAATTTAAAATATTTTATAGTAGTGTCATTATATTCATTGCTGCATGCTCCAAAACGATTCCAATCATGAATATGAAAAACTCTTGCATCTAATCTCATATACGCGCCATTAATAAAACGTCGTGCTTTTTTTGCTTTTTCAATATCTTTATCTAATTGGTGAGTTCGGAAAATCTTTTGTCCATCATAAAAATAATAGTTAGGCATTGCAAGTACATTTTGATATACATTAATCCTTGCTCCAGTGAAAGGAAGGTGATGTATAAAATTATTTTCTATTGCACCTAATTGATATTTATTAAAAATATAAAGGTTGTAAACATCTTGTGGTATATTTATTTTTGTTAATACATAACTCTCTGAAGAATAATCAATAACCTCTTCGGTATAGTTTCCTTTCCCTTGAAATTCCATATTAACTGCTTCACCTATGGATATACCATCTTTTGCTAAATCTAAAATTTTATCAATTGAATTCCCTTCAACAATGTATTTTTCTTGTTTCTCTAAAGCTTCTTTTTTAGCTTTTTCTTTTGCATTTTTTGATTTCTCAAGTAACTCTTCAACTGCTATTTCTGGATTCTTTTTCTCATCACATCCTGAGAAAAAAAGAAGAGAGCTTATGACAAATGTTCCTAATAATAATATTTTTTTCATTTTTAGCCTTTTAATGTTTTATTTTAAATTTTACGTTGATTTGTTTTTCAATAAACTCAATACAGTACTTCTCTATTCTCCATACTTCTGATGAGTTTATAGATTGATTTGTTGAAGTAGAGATCAATTCATTGAAAATATTTTGGTTTTGATTAAGTAGTACTTTTGAAGATTTATCCCATTCATTTTGTGCCATTTTTAAGAAATAAATAGAAGCTTCATATTTATTATTTTTTGATAATATTTCATATATCCAAAAAGCTGCATAGCCTAAGTTTATTGCACGTAATACATCATCAAATGAGAATATACAATAAAATGCTTTATAGTAACAAATTAAGGCATTGCTTGTATCACCTAAAAGTTCTAAACACCTTCCAATATTTCCAAAAATGGTACCTTGATCATCTTTATTAATGGGATTGTTTTTATCAATTAATTTTTCTAAAATTTTATCCCCTAAAAATAAATCCAAAGCTTTTGCAATATTTTCTTCATTTCTTGAATCTCTTAATGTTAGTGCATAATGATGTCTTACATCAAAAGAATCAGATTGTTCTCCTCTTTCCATTAAATACAAGGCTTCTTCACAAATAGATAGAGCTTCACTATAATCTTTTAAGAACCAATATACATAAGCTTTAATGGAGCACAATCTTAAATATGCTTCACTTTTATCAAGAACAGTTGATTCATATTCTTTGATTAGTTGAAAAGTATAGCCTTCTTGTTCATTTTCCACAAATAATCTTATTGAATTTATTAAGAATGGATAAAATAGAGCTAATTCCTCGATATTTTTCTTTGACCATGTAATTGAATTAAAAAACATTTTTGCCACTCTTAGAAGCTCATCAATATAGCCTGCTGTTGACATACTGTCTATAACTTCTGAAAGAGTGTTTAATGCTTCTTGATATTTTCCTGCATTGATTAAAAGTTCAGCTTTATGCGTAAAATTTATATACTCATCATAACTTAGCTTATGTCCTAATCTTTGCTTTAAGACAACAACATATTGATCATAATAATGTGTTATCATTGCAATGTATTTGCTTCGCTCATGAGAAGGATAGTTTGTTCGAATATACTCTTTTACTAATGGATGTAATTCTATATAATCTGTATCCCTTTTATCAATAATAAGGTTTAAATTTCTTAATGCTTTTATTGATTTGCTGAATTTATTGTAATTGAGTTCTGCTTCAAGCATTTTTCCATACTCTTCAACAGTTTCTGCAACAAGTGATTCAGCCATTGTACGTAATACCATTTTATCTCTGTCCGTTAATGTTGACCAGACATTCCCAAGCATTCTTTTTGACATAATTGTAGAGTCATTTTCATTTATAGGATCACCAGATTTTATCTTATTAAGAAATTCAATTAGTTTATCTTTTCCTCTTCTTGCATGTGCAATAATGAGAGACAACCACATTGCATGACCTTTTGTGAGCTTGTATGCTATTTTGGCAAATTCGATCATTTCCTCTGGTTTTATTGAAGTTTGCTCTTTTGTAAAGTATTCTATTGTATTCTCTTCAGTCAATCCTTCAAGTTTTAATTGAAAAAAATTAATTCCCGCATAGTGAATAAATGGACGGCAAGTAAATATAAATTTTGAATTATGCTCATGAAGAAGTGCTGCACTAAAAAACTTTCCAATGGCACCTATAGGTTCAAACTTTTCTAAGTCAATATAACTGTCAACATTATCAAGTACGAATACCATTTTTCTAGTACCTAATTTTTTAAAAAATAGGGAGATTAATTGTTCTTCATTCAATCCAACAAGTTTATCATCATCCATATCAGAACAAATTTTTTTAATCATCCCATAAATTTTGTGTTGAAACTTATGTTCTTGCTCTTTAAAATCTCTCCAATCTATCATTTCAAAGTTTTTTTCATCTTCATCAATATAATGTGAAGCAAGTGATGATTTTCCTTCACCACCTATTCCAGTAATAAAATAAACTTTAAAGCCACCATTTTTTAAAAGTTCTAACTCTTTTTGTCTTCCTATCCAGATATTTATATGAGGAGCAATGTCACTTCCATCTTGTATTTCCTCTTCATCTTCTAGGATTTCAACTGAATTGTTCTGCTTTTGTGGGACTTCTGGCATAGTATTTTTTATATTAACAAGATGATTTAATAATGAAGGCAACTCGTCATAATCTTGGATTGTTATACTTGTTAAATTATTAATCTTATCATTTTTTGTAGTAATTAGATAATGAGTAGGACCATATTCTTCCATAAGGGTTGATATATAATCAAAAAGTTCTTTTACATATGGATCATTAAAAGAAAACCCTATAAATAGAAAAGAGTATTCAGTAAGAAGTTTTTTTAGTTGGAAAGGGGCGAGTTTATCATTTTTATACAAATCTTCATATTGTTCTATAAAAATGATACATGAATCAAGTCTATCTAAATCACCATGTAATTTAATAATGTACTCTTCTGCATCGGTTCCTATTTTTGCTAGGTTATATGCACTATCATGTGTTATAACTGTTTTTATAGAGCAGTTGTTTTCTATATATTTGTCAAAGTTTGTGGTTACAAAATGTTTTGAAATATTTCCCAATGTTTTAAAAATTTCTGAACTGTAATTATCAACATTTAAATCTTTTTCAAATGCTTTAAGTATTTCTTTTTTATTATCTTTAATTTTCTCCAAAACTTCAAGTGGACTCATAATATCTGCTTGTAGGGCAGAATGATAATTGCTTGCTTTTGGAATATCACAATCTTGTTTACTTAATAAGTTTAATAAAACTTGTTTCCAAGAGGGTAATCCCTCATTCATTGAAATACCAGCTCCTAAAAAAATAATTAATTTATTGTTTTCAATAGCTTGTTTTAATCCATTAGGTATTTTACTCTCCACTCTTCACCTTTTTGTTTTTTGGACTATATTTTATCTTATTTGAAATAAAAAAACATTGCATTTTTGTTATTATTTAATGAAATTATTAGATAATAACAAATCAATTAAAAAAACAATAAGGATTTATATATGAGTATTAAAAGTAATGATATTAAAAAATTATATGGATTATCAGCAGGAAGATGTAATATATGTCAAGTACAATTAGTTGAAAAAGATGTTCATATTGGTGAAATGGCACATATAATTGCAAAAAGTTCAAATGGACCCAGAGGCAATAATCAGCCTATTGATAATACTTATAATAATTTAATCTTATTATGCCCAACTCATCATACTTATGTAGATGAAAATCCTCTTATTTATCCAGTTGAGGAATTAAGAAAAATAAAAAATGAATACGAGAATTTCATATCATTACGATTAGATGTTACAAAAGATTATCAAACGGATTTATCATCTTTAAACACATTATTTCAATTTATTCCTATAACATCTTTTAAAGCTATGGTATTGGAGTTACCAAATAGAATTTCTAATAACTTTAATGCAAGTGATATGTTTGATGCCTTTTATACAGATAACCCTCATCGCTTTCCTTTTAATAATATTGAATTAACAAGGCATTGGCTGACCTTCTTAGAAAAAATTGATTGTATTGAAAAATGGATGGGAGGATCAATGCGAATTGGAACCACTGAACTAATAACTGAAGCCCAAATGTTTAATGGCTACTGTAAACCTGGTTATAATATATATGTTCCAAATGATTATGGATATTTAGTATTAAATAAAAAGAACTTGACATCATTGCAAATTGATTTTGTGTGTAAAAATATGCAAAACTTTGTTCAAGAGTTTTTATATGCGCATACTGAACTTATAAACTATATTAGAACAAATTATAAAGAGATAAAATGGTGATTAGAATTTTTTGTTACTGAGCGTCTATAAAAATAAGAACAAATAGTAGTAATAGAGGCAAATACAAGAACTTTGTAATTAATTGTGTATAACTCAGAATTAATGCAGCTATTATTCGTTTTTTTAAACTTACTGGGAACTGTTCTTGTTTTTGTTGAATTTGTTCTAAAATATCTTTTATTGTTGTTTTTTCATCTTTTGTTTTAAATAACTCTGAATGGTTATTGTAGATATATTTGAAATATGCCTGATCTACGAGAATTGGGTTTTTCGTTTCAAAGCTTTTAAAAGCAATTGTTTGTAATTCATATTGTGTACTCTCAATTCTCAATAAGACAATAAAAAAAAACAAAAAAACAATACTTAGCAATGTGAAAATTATTAACATTACAACATCTTGAATGGTTGCTAAATTTTGCACCATTGAATAACTTATGATACTAAAGAAATATGTAAATAAAAAAACCGCTTTTTCTAAACTTATTGTTATTGTATTAATTGAGCCTGATTGAAATGTATAGCCACTCAAAAATATCATTGTTATAATTCTTTTTATACTTGTGTACAATTTTTATCCTATTTCTGCTTGAGAGTTTTTGCAATTTGTTTTCCAGCTTTTTCAAAATTTGGATTAAATTTATGTAAATAAAGCTGAGTTGTTGAGATATCTTCATGTCCCAATAAATCACGTAATAAATAAATATCAATTCCTACAACAAAATGTGCATAACAGGCATATGAGTGTCTTAACATATGTGGAGATGGTTTTGTAACATTAATTCGTAGTGTCAATAATACATCTTTGATTAAATCAGCGATGTATTTTCTATCGATTGCCTTTTTACTAATTGTATGGAAGAAAAGTGTATCTGGTTGATCTTTAGGTATTTCTTTTTGATAATAAACCCATAATTGTTTTAATTCAGGGGTAAGTTCAATGGTTAATGTTCTTTCTTTGTTCCCTTTTCCTATGACGTCTATGTAAATATTTTTGTTTTTTAGATTAACGTTTTTTTGCTTGAGTTGGGTAAGTTCTGAAATCCGAATTCCTGAAAGAATTAAAAATTTTAATATCAGTTTATTTCTAACACTGTATTGTGGTTTGAATGGGAAATGATCGATTGCATTTACAAACTTTTTGTATTCATCAAAGGGAGAAAGTATTTTTACTTTTTTTTTCTCTTTTTTAATCTCTTTAGAAAGTTCTTTCCAATCGATGTTAAAGTGGTAAGCTCCTTCTCCTTGATGACCAACGTTGTTTTTTTCTATAAAATCAAGAAAGTTTTTCATTACGGTTTTTTTATTTTGTTTTGTTGGTTCTGATAATCCTGACAGTTTAGTTTCTCTAAATAGATACACCATAAATTCATCTGTAATATTTTGTATCGTGGAAGCTTCAAGTTCTTTAATGGCTAAGGTATCATATAAACATCTAAAGTTATTAAAATATGTTTGTATTGACTTAAATCCAATTCTTTCAAGAGCATTGACTACTTCTCTTAAGTCATCTATGCTTTTTGTAGATAATAGCTGTTTTTGCAGCTGTATAGCTTGGGCTTCATCTTTTGCTAATACAAATCTTTTAGATAAGGAATTTGCCTTGTTTTCTAAATATTTACCAGCCCAAAATAGAAAATTATGTTGCCATGTTTGATGAGGTTCAAGGATACTATACTCTTTGGCATATTCATATTTTTCTAATGCTTTAAGTTTTGCCAATTAATTTCCTTCTAATGATATAAAACTATAGTTATATTTAATGCTATTTCCATTTGGTAAATGTACAACATTAACTTCATCTGGTTCACTTAATTTTACATTGAATGTAAAAGTGTCTTTTAATTGTTTTGGTTCTTCACACTCTTTTTTAGGAGTTGAAGCACCTTTGTATATGGTTATTGAACACGGTACTGTTTCATTGAAAGAATAATTACCTTTGCAAAAAAAGTCATAACTTCCATAACCTTTATATTCAAAAACTTTATGATTTTTGTTACATTGATAAACTTTTCCAGTCAAATTGCTGAATTGATCTGCGATTGGTGAAGTTCCACTTGTAGTACCGCT
>Ga0172377_10006230_pt1 | contig 12283 bp, 8 predicted proteins | sample Pumphouse3metaG_FD_119749 | JGI IMG/M metagenome (GOLD analysis project Ga0172377, IMG submission 119749) | Leachate microbial communities from a municipal landfill in Southern Ontario, Canada - Pumphouse #3 metaG | ecosystem: Engineered > Solid waste > Landfill > Unclassified | place: Canada... | reverse complement strand
TTGATCATTTACAATGCTGTAAGAACTTATGAAGATAAATGGATTGTGACAAACGGAAATCAGACTGACACAATCTACGAAGGATTTGAAAACAATCTCACATTTGAGGATTCTCTTGATACAAGAGAGTATGAAGATGATGATCCAAACTGGACTCCACGCATAAGTGCTTTGATTCTTCCAAATCATGAGGAAGGCAGAACACTTCTCAAGATGTCAATTTTGAAAAATAAGAATGGACATACAAGAAGATTCTTCTACAACTACAGTGAGATTGAAAGAGACACAGCTTTCATAATTCAGACCTATGAAGAATCTAACGATCCTCTTGTATCATTCTCAAAAGACCCTGTTGAGGTATCTCTCAAAGGAATGACCGATATTGAAGACATTGCCTATGGTATTTTCTTGAACCAGAACGAAAACAACAGAATTTCTGTTTTGGGCGTCAATGTAGATAAGAAGGAAAACATAATAATCAATTCCAATGAGATGGATGAGGAAGTCATGAGACAGCTTGAAGAAGCTGAAGAGAGCAAAGAGATGGAGGAAGAGAGATAAAGATGAATTCAATTGATTTAAAATATGGATGCAATCCACACCAAAAACAAGCTAGAATATACATGGAAGATGGATCTGATCTTCCACTTGTTGTTCTCAACGGAAATCCAGGTTACATAAACCTCCTTGATGCAGTCAACAGTTTTGCACTTGTTAAGGAACTTGATAAGGCATTGAATCTACCAGCAGCTGCAAGTTTCAAACACCTGAGTCCTGCAGGAGCAGCAATTGCTCTTCCTCTCGATGAGAAAGAGAAGCAGATGTACTTCACAAAACAGGAATTGAGTCCTCTTGCTTCTGCATATGTGAGAGCCAGAGGTACAGATAGAATGTCATCATTTGGAGATTTTGTAGCTCTCTCACGTGAATGTGATGAGATAACAGCTAAATGTCTTAACCGTGAGGTATCTGATGGTGTAATAGCTCCTTCCTATTCTAAAGAAGCTCTTGAGATTTTAAAGAAGAAGAGACGTGGAACATACAATGTTCTTCAGATGGACGCAACATTTGAACCAGGTGCTATAGAGAAAAGATCTGTTTACGGCATCACTTTTGAGATGGAAAGAAACTCTGTGATCTTTGATGAATCATATCTAAAAGAAGTTGTGACAAAGAATAAAGAATTCACAGATGAGCAGAAAAGAGATCTTATTGTTGCATCAATAGCTCTCAAATACACACAGTCCAACTCTGTTTGCTATGCAAAGAGAGGTCAGACAATTGGTGTTGGAGCAGGACAGCAGAGCAGAATACATTGCACAAGATTGTCTGGTGAGAAAGCTGACCACTGGAGTTTGAGACAGCATCCTAAAGTACTGAATCTACCTTTCATCAAAGGACTTTCAAGAAATGAAAAGGACAATGTAATTGAGCAGTATCTCAGCGAAGACAGAGAGACTGATTTACTTGATCCTGAGGTGAGCAAGAGATACTTCACTCATCCAATTGAAGATCTTACAAAAGAAGAGAAGATGGAATATCTCGCAGAACTTGATGATGTTGTCATCTCATCAGATGCATTCTTCCCTTTCTCAGATAACATTGAAAGAGCCTACAAATCAGGAGCAAGAGCAATAGTTCAACCTGGCGGCTCAATTCGTGACGACTCTGTTATTGAATGCTGTGATGAACATGGCATGGTAATGGCGTTCTCTCATCTAAGATTATTTCATCACTAGGATATATTGATATGAACATAATGATTGTTGGTGGTGGTGGCCGTGAGGCTGCCATTGCAAAAAAGATAAAAGAAAGCAAAGACGTTGATAAATTATATGTGTTGCCAGGAAATGCTGGAATGGCATCCTATGCAGAATGTGTGGATATCTCCGTTATGGATTTTGATTCAATATTGAAATTTGGTCAGGACAACAGCATTGATTTTGCAGTTGTTGCACCAGATGACCCTCTTGTTGAAGGTCTTGTTGACCTGCTTGAAGCAAATGATATCCGATGTTTTGGACCAAATAAAAAAGCTGCAATAATTGAAGGCAGCAAGAGTTTTTCCAAGCGCCTGATGATTGATCACAACATTCCAACTGCTTCTTTTGCTGAGTTCACAGACTCTCAGAAGGCAATAAATTACATCAAAACTCAGACCTATCCTTTGGTCATAAAAGCCGATGGATTGGCTCTTGGAAAAGGTGTTGCAATTGTTGATAACTTTTTAGATGCAAAGAAGACTGTGATTTCTTATCTAGATGATCACAAGTTCAATCACAGCAGTGATAAAATAATAATTGAAGAATTTTTAGAAGGACCTGAAATATCACTTCTTACATTCACCGATGGTAAGACACTCATTCCAATGGTCTCCTCAATGGACCACAAGAGAATAGGTGATGGTGATGTTGGTCCAAATACAGGTGGAATGGGTGCCATTGCACCCAATCCATATTACACTCCAATGGTGGAAGTTGAATGCATAAGAAAGATTCTCTATCCAACAATTCTTGCTATGAACAAAGAAGGCAGAACATTCAAAGGCTGTCTTTATTTTGGCTTGATCCTGACAAAGCAGGGTGTGAAGGTCATTGAGTACAACTGCAGATTTGGAGATCCCGAAACTCAGGTTGTTCTTCCTCTTCTGAAAACAGATCTACTTGAAATAATGATGGCAACTAGAGATGAAAGATTGAATGAAATTGAAGTTAAGTGGGAGTCTAAGTGTGCAGCAAATGTAGTTGCAGCAAGCAAGGGCTATCCAATAACAAGTACAAAAGATCTTGAAATTGAAGTAAATGACATCAGCGATGATGCATATCTTTACACAGCTGGCGTCAAAAACAACAGCGCAGGTCATTTGGTCACAAATGGTGGACGTGTTTTGAGCATCACCTGCATAGCTGATGAATTGAAAGATGCAATTGATGAGTGTTACAGAAACATGAGTCAGATAGATTTTAAAGATAAAGTTGTCAGATCAGATATTGGTCATAGAGCACTTGAATATTACAGAACAAAATAATAAATGCAAGAAGCAACCATTTAGGAGTTTTAGTATGGTATATAGAGTATTTGTAAGCAAAAAATCTTCAGCTAATGATGATCTTTTGAGAGAAGAACTGAACAGTTCACTTCAATGCAACATTGAAAAGTTAAAGCGTTATTATGGCTACAGTGTTGAGGGAATCGATGAAGAGCTGTTCAACAAAAGCATCAATCAAGTTCTTTGTGAACCAAATGTAGATGATGCAACATTCGAATTACCAAAATCAGATATCATGTTTTCTGTAGAGCTTTTGGATGGCCAGTTTGATCAGAGATCAGACAGTGCAGCATCCTGCATAGCTCTTCTTGGAATGAGATCAAAACCAGCTGTAAAGAGTTCAACAGTTTATTGCCTTGATGGAGATATTGATGATGAGACATTGAGTGAGATCAAGGATTATTTGATCAACAGTGTTGAGGCATCAGAGGCATCTCTTGAACTGCGCGATACTCTAGCTTTGAATATAGACAAAGTAACAGATGTTGAGATTCTAAATGGATTCACATCTTTAGATAAAGAGGGCCTGAATAAAGTTCTTGATGATCACTCTCTTGCAATGGATATTGATGATATCACTCTATTTCAATCATATTTCAGAGATGAAAACAGAGAGCCTACAATAACAGAGCTCAAGGTTGTTGATACATACTGGAGTGATCACTGCCGTCATACAACATTCAACACTCATCTCAATGATATAACAATTCTTGATGATGACATAAAAGAGACTTTCAATGATTACCTTGAGGTAAGAAAGAACCTTGGCATAACAAAACCAATCACCTTGATGAATCTTGCTACAGTTGCTGTAAAAGACCTCAAGAGCAAGGGTTACCTTGCAACCATCGAGGAGAGTGAGGAGATAAATGCCTGCTCAATCAAGATCAAGGTCAATAAGGATACTGGTGTGGAAGATTATCTTCTTCTGTTTAAAAATGAAACACACAATCACCCAACAGAGATAGAACCATTTGGTGGTGCTGCTACCTGCATAGGTGGAGCAATCAGAGACCCTCTATCATCTCGTGCATATGTATATCAAGCAATGCGTCTTTCTGGTTGTGGTGATCCACGTGAGGCTTTTGAAGATACAATGGCAAACAAAATGCCACAGAGAAAGCTTGCAATTACATCAGCAGAAGGCAACAGCAGTTATGGTAACCAGATAGGTCTTGCAACATCTCTTGTGGATGAATTCTACAGTGATGGTTACAAAGCAAAGCATCTTGAATTGGGTGCAGTTATTGGCGCAGCTCCTATTGATAATGTAGTCAGAGAGCAGCCCTGTGAAGGCGATGTTGTGATTCTGCTTGGTGGTCGTACAGGTCGTGATGGAATTGGAGGAGCAACAGGCTCATCAAAATCTCACGATAAATCAAGTCTTGCATCATGTGGAGCTGAAGTTCAGAAAGGTAATGCTCCTGAAGAGAGAAAGCTTCAACGTCTTTTCACAAAGAAAAATGTGACAACTAAAATCAAACGCTGCAACGACTTTGGTGCAGGTGGTGTCTGTGTTGCAATTGGAGAGCTATCTCCATCTCTCAGCATAAAACTTGATAAGGTTCCATTGAAATATCTAGGATTGAATCCAACTGAAATTGCCATAAGTGAATCTCAGGAAAGAATGGCTGTTGTTGTGAGAAAAGAAGATGCAGAATTCATGATAAATGAAGCTCGCATTGAAAATATTGAAGCAACTGAGGTTGCTGTTATAACAGACTGCAACACACTTGAGATGACTTACAATGAAGATGTTGTTGTGTCACTTTCAAGAACATTCTTAGATACAAATGGTGCAAAGAAAGAAGCTTCCGTTCTTGTTAAAAAAGAAAATCAGCTCAAAGAGGTTCCTTTCTACTATACTCTAGAAGAGACTCTCAAGAATATGTATTCATCACTTGATTTCTGTTCAAAGAAAGGCCTTGCAAGTAGATTTGATTCAACCATTGGTGCTTCTTCTGTATTGATGCCATTCGGTGGTAAGTATCAAACAAGCAGTGAGCAAGCAATGGTTGCAAAGATACCACTTCAAAGTGGTGAGACATCAACAGTTTCAATAATGAGCTATGGATTTGATCCAAAACTTCTTGAAGGCTCTCCTTTTGCAGGGAGCTATCTATCAGTTCTTTCATCAGTTTCCAAAATAATGGCAACCGGTGCAAAGATGGATGATGTCTATCTATCACTTCAGGAGTACTTTCCTTCATTGAAAGATGACAAAGAGAAGTGGGGAGCTCCTTTTGCAGCTCTTCTTGGAGCTTTTAAAGCTCAGGAAGAATTGAAGGTAGCTGCAATTGGTGGTAAGGATTCAATGAGTGGTACATTCGAAAATCTAAGTGTTCCAAACACTCTTGTATCATTTGCTGTTTCAACAGGTGATGTTGAAAGCATCGTTCCATCAGTGTTCATGAAATATAACTCACCACTGTTTGTACTTCCAATTGGAGATACAGAGCAGAGAGAATATTTTGAGAAGATTGAGAAGGTGACACACAGCAAGACTGTTCTATCATCATACTCTCTGACACGAGGAAAAATTGCAGGTGCAATCTGTTCGATGTCCATGGGAAATAGAATTGGAGCAGTTGTGGATCCTGAAGTTGATCTGTTTGGTTACGGAGTTGGTTCAATCCTTTTTGAAGTCGAAGACCTAGAGAAGTTTGAAGAGCTGATTGAAGAGTTGAATATGATGGCAATCAATGTTGGTGAGACAAGCAAGGATTACAGACTGTGCTACCGAGATGAGGAGATAGACCTAAAAGAGATTGAGGATCTATCATTCAATGTTCTTGAATCAGTATATCCATTGAAAGCTCATGAGAATGAAGATATATGTGAGACATTGTCATATGAAGCTAAAAATGTAGCAGTTGCAAAAATTAAGGTTGCAAGACCTAAAGTTCTCATTCCTGTATTTCCTGGAACAAACTGCGAGATTGATAGCATAAGAGCTGTTGAGAGAGCTGGTTTTGACAGCGAGTATGTGATCATCAACACAATGGATGCAGAAGGTCTTACAGCGAGTGCAAAACGCTTTGGTGATAAACTCAATGATTCTCAGGTTCTCTTCATTCCTGGTGGTTTCTCCGCAGGTGACCAACCTGAGGGAAGTGCTAAATTCATTGCAAGTTTCTTGCGATCTCCACAGATCAGTGAGAACCTCACAAAATTGATTGATGAAAGAGAGGGATTGGTACTTGGTATCTGTAATGGATTCCAAGCTCTGATAAAATCAGGATTGCTTCCTTATGGAAAGATAAGAGACCTTGATGAAACAAGTCCAACTCTTACATACAATTTCATATCACGACACCAATCTTCTCTTGTTAGAACTCGTATCTCATCAACAAAGAGCCCTTGGCTATCATCTTATGAAGTGGGAGAGACTCTTACTGTTCCAATCAGTCATGGAGAGGGACGTTTTGTATGTGATGAAAATTACTACAGAGATTTAAAAGAGAATGGTCAGATCTGTCTTCAATATGTTGATTTTGACGATAGAGCATCCTCTTCAATCCAGTTCAATCCAAATGGAAGTGTTGGTGCTATAGAGAGCATATGCAGCAAAGATGGAAGAATTCTTGGTAAGATGGGACACACTGAAAGATGTCAGAAGGACCTCTATCAGAACTATCCACTTTATGAAAGTGATTCCAGATTGTTTGAAGGTGCTTTAAAATATTTTAAATAACGATGAGGGATATGGGAATCAGATATGATTCCCATATCTGCTTTTTCACTACTTCAGTCAAGATATTTTGATAGGTCTTGCATCACATGTTCCTGTATATTTGAGGCTGATTCCTTGGCATATTTTGTTGATATACCAATTTCATCTGCAACTTTCAAAATATCTTTCAATCCTGGATTTTTACCCTCACCTGCAACAGTCGTGGCATGCTCTCCATACATAGTTGAGCTTTTTGTCAGGTCGTAAGCTGGAGAGAGCTTCCAACATCCATCGTATATGAAAGAGAAGTTCTTGCTGTGGTCATCTTGATTTTGTGAGAATACATTGAAACACATCAAATCAAACATCTTTCTGACTTCTTTTTCACTTTTACATAAAAGCATCGTCAATTTCAGCAGCTGTATGTAATCTAGATTTGGACTTATATGAGAGGTCTCCAATAGAGCAGATACTGAAGCCATATGTATTTTGTTTTTTCCTTCTCTATCAAAGCGTTTTATTCCAAAATATCCATCACAGATTTTTGAGTTGAATAGACGTGTCTCTGGAATTTGAATACCACATTTTCTGGCACACTCAGAATATAAAAATTCCTGCAATCCTATCTCTTCAAAGTCAATGGATGATGGGAATTTAATGATCCATTCATCCCCATCTATTTCTTTATTTATTTTGGGGTACTTTCCTCCTGTTGAACCTCCACTTTGAAATAGATAATCTAAATCATTGGATTCTTTGTTCTCAAGAATCAAACTGCATTGTTTTGATAGAAAATCCAAATCATAATCTTCGGTTGCCGCCATTTGAAAGCTGTCTTCAGGAGTGTATTCAAGGGCCCCAATACCTTCTTTACCCACGATTGCAAGTCTATCAATCTGTGAAATTTGGTTTGGCTTTATTCCACTCTTGAGCAGCATCCTATCCACCAGCAATCTTCCCCAGCCATCAGGTAGGCTATCGTTAAATATACCAAATAATCCAGAGAATGGTGTGAATTCTGGTGTGTATATTTTATTTGACAGTGGTAGGGATAGATGACTGATTGCAAATCCAGTTTTTATCCAGTTTTCATTGTATTGAAAGCTTACTTTATGGTCTTTATATACAAGAATACCCACTGGTTCATCTTTAAAATGAACCATCAATTTATTGTTATTCATTCAACATGTCCTCAATATTTGTATAGTAGGGAGTGGTGAAAAGCTTCAATAATTCATCTTCATATTCCATTGCTCTTGATAATTTAACCAAGCTCTTGAGCGAGATCTCTCCACTCTGTTCAAACTTTTTGATACTTGGAACAGGGACGCCTGAGAATTCAGAAATCTGTCTCTGAGTTAACTTGTGCTCTTTACGTCGCTTTGCAAAGTTTTTAGCTATCTTCTTTTGAATATCTGGAGTGGTCAATACCAATGAATCTATATTTATCATAGATGTATTATATATTCTTATACTAAATAAGTCGACTAAGGATATTATAGTATTCTTATATTTTATTATTGAGCAAAAAAGATATCATTATATCCCTAAATTTTTGAATTCTTAGGTCTCTTAGTTCCTTTTTTTATTGATCTCTTACAGATATAATAGAATACGAAATTGCTCTTTATGTACCTTTCATCGATTGTAATTGAATGTACATGTCTGTTGCAATTATGTTGTTTTTTTAGTTTTTTTAATTCTAACTATTTTTATCTGCAACAAGATTTTATCAAAAGGTGAGAATTACACAGAGATGTAAGATTTGTTCTGTTTTGTGTTACAAATGAAAAAAAGTGTAAATAAATGAGGTTTTTTGTTAGTAAACATAAAAAATGTTATTTATTTGACTTGACAGAAACCTATAAACTGTTTGAATATCAAGACAAGGACTTTATTGATTTTTCTATATTTTTTGTTGCTGAAAATTTAAATTGGTTGCATTGATGCTTTATTTCATATGTTTTCTTCAGATTATGAATTTTGCCTCATTTTTTACCATGAATTGATGATTTTTTTTTGATATTTGGTCTGTTTTAATATTGATATAGAAAAACACAATTTGCATCACGTTTTCACTTTCATAAAATTATGATAGTTAATTTAAGTCGTATTAATTTATTACCATAAGGAGTTGTGGAAAGAATGGAAACAGAAAAGAAAAGTAAGAATTTTATGAGTTGGTATTTCGACTTTAATCTTCTATACAGAATTTTAATTGGAATGGTATTGGGTGCTGTTCTCGGATTGGTATTCAGAGAAAAGATCTATTGGATTGCGCCATTTGGAACTCTGTTTGTAAGATTGCTCAAAATGATTGTTATGCCAATCATCATATCAACCTTGATCTGTGGTGCTGCTTCTATAAGCCCTGCAACAGTTGGAAAGATAGGAACAAGAGTTGTTCTTATATATCTGGTAACATCTGCCTTTGCTGTATGTATTGGTTTGCTATCTGGATTTATTTTTCAACCTCAGGCAGATCTATCAGGTTATGCACTATCTACCGTAGCCGGTAAGGATGTGGCTTCCATGTCCGTAGTTGATACATTCTTAAATATTGTACCAACCAATGTATTCCAGGCTGTCAATGATGCTCAGGTCCTTCCTGTTATTTTCTTCTCTATTTTATTTGGTCTTGGTGTATCATATTTAATGGTAAGTGAAGATGAAAATCTTAAGAAATCTGGAAAAACAATTTTAAATTTCTTCACTGGTGTTTCAGAAGTAATGACAAAAATGGTTACAGGAATAATGCAATATGCTCCAATTGGTGTTCTATCATTGATTGCAGTTGTTTTTGCAAAGCAGGGTCCTAAAGTAGCAGGTTCTCTTGGAGTTGTAGCTGCTGCAGCATTCAGTGGTTATCTTCTTCAGATCATCCTCGTATATATTGGAATGGTAAAAATCTTCGGTTTGAAACCTGGCAAATTCTGGCATGAAGCTAGAAATCCTTTTGTAACTGGACTTGGAACAAGAAGTAGTTACGGTACTCTTCCTGTAACAATGAAAGCTGCTGATAACCTTGGTGTTTCAAAAGATATCTACAGTTTCTCTCTTCCATTAGGTGCTACAATCAACATGGATGGAACTGCAATCTATCAAGGTGTATGTGCTACATTTATTGCTTTGACTGCTACAGGTGTTGGTCTAACTGCAGGACAGATGGGAACCATCGTTATAACTGCAACACTTATTTCAATTGGTACAGCTGGTATTCCAGGTGCAGGTGCAATTATGTTGCTTATGGTACTTGATTCTATTGGTTTGCAGGTAGAAGCTGGAACAGCAGTAGCTGGTGCTTATGCTATGATTCTTGGTATCGATGCTATACTTGATATGGGTCGTACTGCTCTTAATGTTACAGGTGATCTTGCATCAACAACATGTGTTGCAAAATCACTTCATGAGATTGATGAAAGCAAATGGGATTAATCCTATTTGTTATTAAATAAGATTTAAATCACCATTATAAAAGATGCCTCCAGGGGCATCTTTTATTGTTACGTTTGGTTTTTATTTGAACATTGAATTGAGTGCAACCACTGCAGATTTGAATGCAAGAGGAATCTTATCAATGTCTTCAGATTTCTCTAGAGGATGAAGTTCAAATCCCTGTATCTCATTGCTATCTTCTGCCTTCAATTGAGATAGAAGTCTGTCTCCATCACTCTCTTCAAAAGTTGCCTTGAAGAAAATATCACAGGTCACATAATCTATGTCTTTGTACTGATAGTTGTTTGTCGCACTTGTCAGATATGTTATAGATTTAGGAGTCATCCCAATCTCTTCATGGCATTCTCTGACAGCTGCTTCTTCTGCAGATTCTCCTGGATCAACAAATCCACCAGGAACAGCTAAGAAACCTTTTCTTGGCATCTTTCCTCGTTTTACAAGTAATATGTGGTCTCTGTTATTTTTTTTGATTATAGCCACAAGACCAACTGCTGCTGCAACGTTGTTGTAAAGAGATAAACCACATTCGCTGCATGACCACTTACGGTTGTTCACGTAGCTCAATGTTTCCTTTCCACAATTTGGACAATACTTCAATTCTTTCATTATCTTTGATATCTCCACTTTTCTTTAATGCTTACATTATAGTGCAAAATTCAAAGTTATTGTAATAAAAATCTCATATCTTTCGATATGAAATCAGTTGGCCTGTTGTCAATTCTCTTTTATATATGCCGTTCCAAGATTCTCCGGTACATTGAATTATTTCCTTGTAATTGTTATAACCTTTTCTCCATCTATAATAGATCTCTATCCAAGCTTTGAGATGTACAGAGATTTACTTTAGAGGGTGAAATGAATTTGAATTTATTCAGTTTCCTTTGCTGTTGTCAATGAAGTGAAGAGCTTCTTAGCTCTCTTCTCTATAACAGTATTTTCTTCATTGAAAGCAATTTTCTTGAGCTGCTCAATTGCACCCTTGATATCTTTTTCTTGAAGTAGGAATAAGGAGGAATAGTATCGTAAGGTTTCAAGGTTGAGATTGTTGCCACCTAGCTTTGTTATCTCCCAGAGAGTGTTCACCTCTGAAGAGTTCAATTTCTCTCCACGTGATATCTTGAGCTGAAGTTTCTTCTGCATCACACCCATATTTGTGAGGAAAGTCTTCTTTTTAGCTTTCTTTCCACTCTGCTTTATATGATTTTGAAGATCTTCAATGTCTTCATCAAGACCTTCATAATTTTCTTCTATAAGTCTGTAATTTATTGAATTGCTCAGAATGAGATATCTATCTGATTCTTTCTTCAATGATGCATTGAGCTCATCAATTATTTTATGTGCATCACTGAAAAGTCCCTCATAACAAAGAGCGTTGGCTTTATGAAGCAAGACAAGAGTTCTGACCTCATTGTTCACTGCAGTCAGATCAATTTCTCTGTTGACATCTTCAATAAAAAGAGCCGGATTGCATTCTCTGTATAGAACATTTAAAAGACGTCCAACTTTAGAATCATCTCGACGATTCAATAATGTATTTGATAAGACAACCAAGAAAACTGCAATTATGGCAACAGCAGTTGATGCTTGAAGAGGACTTCTCGTTGAGAAAGCAATGCCTGTATATATTGCTGCCAGTGCAATATCGATGGTATATAGAATTTTTCTAAGTTTCATGTTTTCTGTAAAATATAAGTTCATTTCCAAATCCTCGTTTTAGCAGAATAAAGGTCCGCTTGCAAACTTTCAAGAGAAAACTATATAAAAATCAAGCATACTTGAAAAAAACACATTGTTTATTACAACATGTATTTGTGCATGCGTTTTCTAATTGTTTCCATTGAATGATTTTATATGTTGTTTATAAATATGGTGGAACATTTACTGCAATAAAGTGTCATGAATTGTAAAAAAATTAGATTTTGCGAAATTAAATAGCACATATATCACTATTAATTTATTGAAATATTTATTATCGTAATTTTATGAAAAAGAAGGCTCAATCATAAATTTTGTGGGATTTTAGATATTTTATTTGCAGATGGATTTCTTACATAGCTTTTTCTACTTGCATCAAATAGTTTTAGAAAGAAATATTCATCATCAGA
>Ga0172377_10006228_pt1 | contig 12285 bp, 21 predicted proteins | sample Pumphouse3metaG_FD_119749 | JGI IMG/M metagenome (GOLD analysis project Ga0172377, IMG submission 119749) | Leachate microbial communities from a municipal landfill in Southern Ontario, Canada - Pumphouse #3 metaG | ecosystem: Engineered > Solid waste > Landfill > Unclassified | place: Canada... | reverse complement strand
TTCAATTTTTTGAAGAATTTCTTCGACTGGGAAATTAATCGTGAATAAAATACCATTTACTTCTCTTTGTAGTTTCATTATTGTTCTCCTTTTCTGTATTGTTCTTTATAAAGTTGAATCTTATCAAATACATTTTCGATTTCGTTAATTGTTGACCTTTGATGTATTTTTTTAACTACAATCCCTGTTAAAGCTAGGCCAATTATATCAACAACTACGGCTATAGTGCCAACAATTTTTAATATTTCAACTTCACTCATCATATATGTTTTAATCTTCATTACTTTCTCCTTTCTGTAACAAATAATTGCTAACGACAAACCGTTATTTTAACATCCACGTCGTCAAATGCCTTACGAATAAGTTCTTCAACTTTTGTCCATTCAAGTTTATCTAAACCGCAACCAATCATAGGCATTCCTAGTTTTTTTATATTACAAGAAATAACCCATTTTCGCATTGACAATAGCGTTCGGCTAAGTGTTGTATACGTTGGTTTGTCAAAATAGCGCTTCTTAGTGACAAGATTAAAGACATTGTCAATTATAAGAGCATCACCAACAATTTGATTAGCTTTAACTTCTGGATAGGCTCTTTCTAGTTTAAGTCGCATATTATATTCTTTATTGAATTTAATCGCAATTCCTGCCCCTAGAGCAAAGTCGCTGCTAATACAGTGTACAAAATAATAAGCTGGGTCATTAATAGTAAATAAGTCATATTTAATAACTTTTAATTGCATGGCAATACTCCTTTAATTTAGATTTACATAGGGTAAGCTGTTAATGACCAAGCATAATCTAGTATGTAATATAAGCTATGTTTATTAAACAACTTTAAAAAGTCTTGTTCTGTTTCAGGTGGACCATAATTCAGCATTTGATATAATGGCCCTTCAAACGTCATCGTAATGGTATTTGGATTATTGTATTTGATAATTTCGGCAACATTAACATCGTCGACAATATAATATGCACCAAATTTTGTTTTTGCAGCTGTTCCACTACTAGAATACGAACTTGTAAAACATTTATCATTACAATAAATATTAACATCTTGAAACATTTTTCGTTCTTGTAAAAACTCAATGATTTCAAGAGCTAATGCATTCATACTTTCCGATGTAACCAATTTTGCTTTCATCTATTCCTCACTTTCTGAATCAATACATACTACATTGCTGTAATATAAAGAGTATTTGATGTTATATTATCAGTAACAATGTTATCTTTGTTGATAGCTTTAGCAACAACATGATATTCGTATTTCTGATATTTCTGAATATTGTTAACATCTGTATATATCAATTGATGTTTAGTATTCTTTCTGAAAAGATTTGTGCCATGGTCATGGTCAAATAAGGTCGGATTTTGAAACAGCTTAGTCTGTTCTGGATTAGTTGAATCAGCAATAAGAACATTGTCTCGATACAACTGATATGAATTAATTCCATCATGCGGAATATCCCATATCACATAGACTGTACCGGGGACATAGCCATTTGATATGCCATAAATTTTCATTAAGTATCCTCTCTTTCAAGTTGTATCCCGCAATCCATTATTGCTTTTAAGATTAATTGAGTTGTGGTTTCTTCGATTCCTTGTTTAAAATTTTCTTTAAATTTAGGAACTGATAAAACAAGATTAACATTTTGCTGCGAAGGGATAAACCCATAATTAATTAATGTTTTAACAATATGTTCTACAGAAAAATGCATACTCAAGACATTATTTTGAATAAAAGGTCTCGGGGGAGCTAATCGATTAAAACAATTATCTAAGATATTACAAGCATAATTAATTGCTTCTCTTTCGAATGCATTAAGATTACAATTGTCTTTTATCTGAATAAGATTTTCAACAACTGCTCCAATATTATCATTTGTCATAGAAATCCTCCTTTTTAAATAGTTAAATGTTATCTAAACACTTTAGATAATAAAAAACGTTATTTTTACGCATATTATTGCACATTAACGCCGTTAGGCGTTAATTAATACTAATTTTGCATAGCTTGAAGTAGCGAAATTCTCTGACTTTCATCGATACTAATTAAAGCATCTGTCAAATTTTGATTATTAGAAATATTAGTTAAACGTTCCACATCTTTCGATTTTGCTTTTATCGAATCGCTGGTAATCATATCATAAACAGTAATACTGTCATAAACTGACCCGGCTCGACGCGACCTTCCAATTCGTTGAGTTTTTATTGCCAGCGTATCGGGTTGGTCAATGTTAATCACATAACGGGCATTCTGAAGATTAAGCCCTTCGCACATCGCTTCAGTTCCAATCAGAATATTACAGGAATTCGTATTTTTAAAATCATGAATAACCTTGTCTCTAATATTGTCATTTTCTGCCCCGGTATACATTAAAACCGTTTCTTTAAGTTCTTTTTTGATATCATTAGCAATCATTAACGCACAAGTCCTGAATTTAGTAAACAAAATAACTTTGTCACCACTTGAAATAATGTCTTCAAGTATGTCAATAATGGTTTCGCTTTTCTGTGACCGTTTATAAGAAGTAGGAACTAACGAACCAAAAACTTCTTTCATCATCTTTGAACTACTCATTGAAAATAGTCGTGGGTCAGTCGAAGCAGCTTGTCTTGCCGCAATTAGTCCTTTAGATTTACTTTCAAGTTGGTTGGCCTTATCTTGATTATAGTCCGGAATAACTCCATTTACTTTGAGCTTGTTAATATTCATAGCGATATCGTCTTGAGCTTCATGTATTTTTACCAAAATCTTTTCTTGAGTCGTATCCATAACACAATCAATTTGTGCCATAACTGTCTTTGGTAATTGAATCGAAACTTCATATTCGGTACGACGAATAACAATATCTTGAACCATTTTTCTTAATGTGTCTAATTGCTTTCCGCCAACTACCCGGGTTCCATATGGACCACCATATTCATATTGAATAAAGGTTGCTGCAAAAATATTCCAGTTTCCAAAATATTGAGGATTAACGATTTTAACAATTCCAAAGATATCCTCTGGTTTTGACATAATCGGTGTCCCGGTTAAAAAGACTGTAGGCTTTCCTTTGACGATTTGAGAAATATTACGGTTAATGACTCCGGTTCTGGATTTCACCGTATGAACTTCATCGATAACTACAAAGTCGATATTTAAGGCCTTGAGTATCGTCATGTCATTTAAAAAAACATGATAGTTAACAACTAGGATACCAGAAGAAGCTGTTTCAAAAGCCTTATATGCCTTTTTGCGCTGAGGTACAGTATGACCGGTCTTTCCTATCCAGAAAGATTGTGAGATATCCGAAAACTTATTGATTTCATCAATCCATTGAGTCTTAATTGACTTTTTACAGATAATAAGAATTTTATTAACACCTTTATTTTCTATAAACCACTTTAAAGTTGCAATTGTTTCAACAGTTTTTCCTAAGCCGACATCATCGGCATTTAAAACGAATCCTTTATTCAAGATTCGGTCTATCATAAAACGAATGCCATAATCTTGATAATCATAAGGATTTAATTTTAAGGTCGGAGTCTGGATATTGGTATTTGCTATTTTATACATAGCAGACATATCCGGCATCGGCTGGTTTAAGATAACCCATCGGGGCGTTTTAAAAACTAGTTCACCAGCAAAATCATGTTCAAGTCGATTGAACATGCAAGAATCAATAATCCATTCCTTGCTTTCAAAATTGAATACAGCTGTTGGAATCGCTTTAATTCGTTTACGATAAAAATAATCAGTCTTAATACTTAATCGCTTATCTGGCAGTTGTGTTATTATAAGCATCGTCAACTCCTTGTTTAATCAAATCACGAAACAATAAAGAAATTTCTTGTTCTTGTTGAACCGCAAAACCGATATCTCTTATACGTCTGATACAATCTTCTAACTTAACATTATCAAACCAATTAACACAATATTTTGACATTAATAAAAAATGAATGTCAAGGTGGGGAGGTGTCCATGTATCACTTCGACAAATAAAGATAGCATCAAACTGTTGGTCCTGAATACAGTCAAGCGAAAGTTTAATCGGTATTTCCGGTTCATTTAAACCGTAAACTTCCAAGGATAATTCTCTGGCTATCCATGTAACTTTCGTTTCTGGATAAGCTTCTTTAATATAGCTAATCCAATTTCCACAATCAAGTATATCGGATTCATTAACAATATCATGATGAAAGTCAATATTGATTAGCTCTAATTCATCAGTCTGCCGTTCTTTCATTTGTTCGCAAATGAAATCATAAGCATCCACATGGCTTTGGTGTATCATAACAGGTACGCAAGAATGTTGCTGATTTAAAACATTCATGACATTATCAAATAAGTCCTGATTTAAAGTCACACTTTCAACCCGTTCTTTTGATGGATTGCCTTCGACGTATCGAACCGCCCAGATAATTTGGCTTAAAGTTGTTCCTAAATCAATACCATCCGGATAATCCCGGAGAATTTCTTTTGTAACATTTTGAAAATAATCAAAATCAATTGAAAGTATCTTCATTCTCGTTTTCTCCTTTTTCGAATCCAAGTATTGCCGCATTCATTCTTTCAATTGCTTGTTTTTTGTCTTTTTGTAATTGTTTAATTTCTTTTAAATTTTTTATTATAATAAAAATCATACAGCCATCAAAACAAATACTTAACAAGAGTATTAAACAACAAAAAAGATATCGATAATCCATTTAATTATGTCCGTCTTTAACGTGTTCACAATTGACTAACCGCATGGATACAATCGTGTCCCTTAAACGCTCCAGACTACCAAAGATAAGGTCAGAGCGCGCACCGGCTTCATTGTAAAAGTCAAGAATATATCCTTCATCAGCGTCTTCGTATTCTTCGGCGCTTTCGCAATCAAGAATTCCATAATGAATGCCTATAGATTCCAAGAAAGCTTCGTTATCTTGACCAGAAGAAAAAGCATCATAAATTAAATCCATAAGAGAAGTGCTTTTTGAAGCGAATCGCACCGTTACATACCGATTTAGACCATCATGAACAAACAAGATTTCTGTTTCAGAATAACAAGTAGTTCCAATACATGTTTCCAGCTCTTGATTATTAACCGTAGGTGTTGAAACAGAATGCTGTTCAACATAGTAAGGCAAAGAATAAACAGTTTTCGGAACAAGAGCTCCATCTTCAACCTGAGTAATCTTTTCCTCAAGTAAGATAATTGCCTTGTTTTCAAGCATTGCTTGAAGTTCTGGAATGGTTTTTTTACTGAAGTTATCATTGATTTGATTAGTTTGATTATTTACAACAAAAACAGCAACACCAATTTGATGACCATTGAAATTTTTGTTGTTATATTCCATTTCGTTTAAATATCCATCGATATCTTTGTTAACTGCAACAATTTTCATAATTATATTTCTCCTTAAAATAAAATAGACGGCGTGTGATACGCCGTCCTTAGTTCTGCCGATTAAAGCAAAAGCTTTGAAAAGGTTAATACGCCAACGGCTCCATCTGCGTAAATATTATTGTCTGTCTGAAAGAGCATAGCGGCTTTTGCTGAATTTGCGCCAAAGTTGGAATCAAGACCAATCGGGTCATAACCATTTAAATACAATAAGCTTTGAGCGATAAACGCCAACTTGGTATTTTGATTATGTCCTAATGATACATATGGACATACTTTAGCGGTTGCTGGTCCCCATAACCCATCTTCATTCAAAGAATGCTCCTGTCGATTCGTAATAACTTCTTCATTATTGTTGATATAATACTGCAAACATTGAACAATGGCTTTTTGGGTTTCGTAACCATATATTCCATCTACGACAATACCAGCAAAACGATAATCATTACACCATTTCTGAATTGACTTAATCATTTCTAAATCTGGTGTAATCTTAATAATATCTGTAATTGGTTCACTCGGAACAACTAAACCACCAGCTTCAGTTCTTAATTTCTCATAGACACTAGCTCGACGGTCTAAATTACTCGTACATAATCGATTTGTTGCTTCAAACATTGCATCTAAAGTTCCACCTTTCTTTAAAGCTTCGATTACAATGTTTTGCCAGAGCGAAGAATAAGTACCGTATTGGTTAACTCCGTCTGCAAAATAAATCAAAGCTTCTGGATTAGAAAGACCATAACTTATTCCTTTGTTGACATAAGTCAAGACATCCGTACAAGCAAGAGAATCCTGAGCTGACATTCCGTTAGCCGTTGTTAATAATTCACTTATTTTATTTGCTTCGTCTTGATTGACAGTACGGGTACCCCAATCCAAACAAGAGAAGATTTCATTAAATAAATCATCTTTAAGTAGGACCCGGGCCGTTGTATTATCAAAAGTAATAATTGTTTTAAGTAATTCTAAGGCACGATTGCCATGCCATTGAACTTTGCCGATAGATACGGCTCCATTGTCATCAAGGTTTACAGAACCATAATCTCCTTCATTAGAGAAAATGATAGAACAAGCACGTTGGGTGATTAATGATTTTTCAGATACTGTAATCATAATAATTCTCCTTTATGTTTTCTTTGTATTATATCACGAAGAAGCCATAAATCAAATCATAAATGCTTTAAATAAGCGATTTATAATAATTATTCGATTACTTTACCTTTAATGTAATCATTATACCAGACCCAATGACCTTCATCGTCTTCCATTCGATAGCTATCCGGTTGACCCAAAATTTCATTATCATAAGCGCCGCTAACTGTAACGATAGTATTTAAAAACTTATTCATTTCAGTATCAGGAACTTCTTTTGCTTTTTTCCAGTTCTTTTTGATAAGAACTTTATCGCCTGGATTATATTTTTTTTGTTTAACAATAATTCTTTTGGTAACCTTTACCTTAGTTGACTTACTTTTAAAGTCGTCACAGCCATGACAAGGGTTAACGCATAAATTGGCATCATGATTAAAACAGATGTCATTAATATTAACTTTCATTTTTCTCTCCTTCTTTTTCTATAAATTATTATTAAAGTTCAAAAACAAAAGAATATTTGTCATAAAAGATTTTTCGAATCTCATAAGCTTCTTCTTCGGTGATATCTTTAGACCGAATAGCATAATCAGTTACAAAACAAACAGCTTTTTCAGAAGTTTGGATAATCGTAATTTCTTCATCATTCATGTTACTGACATCAAAAACAATAGTGCTTAAGTTTTTACATTCTTCTTCGACCATTTTGATTAATAATTCTTTTTTGCTTGTATCCATTTTGATTCTCCTTTAGTAATTATAATTATAATAATCATAATGGCCGCCTAAACTTGTTTTGCCACATTTCGAACAATAATAAAAGCGAATATCTTGTGCATTAAAAGCCTCTATAACTTCTTCTCTTGTTGCGTAACGGTCTTCAAGAAGATTATAATACGTGTGTGTATTTTCATTAATTCCTTCAGGGTAGTTTGTATTCCCATGTCCTTGCTGCCATTCAACATAATTATAAATACAGCCATTGGCGACATCGGTTTCATATAATTTTGTCAAATTAACGTTTTTTTTTGTATTAATATCATAATGATAAGCGATGGGTTTAAACACTTGCACCTCGTTTACCAACTTAGGTAAAATATAGTTTTCCCATTGATGCTCACAATTACTGTTATCAAAGTTTACCTTCCATGGGATATAATTTAAATTAGTAACTTTAGGTTGATTGCATTTATCGTTAACATCTTCATACATACGGGGAGTATCAGTGATTACTTCCGTTCCTTTTGGTACAATTCCAATAACAATTGCTTCTAGTTTTAATGATTCACCTTCTGTTCCAGACATTTCACCATTTCTAGCCCATTTCATTTCCCAGCCACGATTTTCAATATGAGTTCGATAAACAATATCGAATTTATCAGCATCAGCACCGGTTAATTTGATTTTAATTCCTTCTAACCGGAGGGACATACCCTCAGTTCCTGAAACCTGATTATTTGTTTTTAATCCCAAACCAGCTTCGCTTTCCCAGCCAATATCTTGAATATGGGTTTCATATTCAAGGTTTAAATCATAATCATAAGGAGAAAAGACTTCTATCTTAATACCTTCTAGTCTTAAGTTTTGCCCCGTTGTACCAGATACACAACCCGGTAAGACGTTAGGCCCCCAGCCAATGTCTTGAATATGTGCCTGATAACGAATTTCTGGTTCAAGCTTATGTTCATAAGCTTGAACCGCTCCACTTGTTAAAAATAACAGACCAATACATAATAAAATTGTTGTTATTCGTTTATTCATTTTAATTTCCTTTCTTATTTAGTACATTTGTCTGGATTCCAATAAGCTGAACGTTCAGCGATGGCCATATCAATTAACCAGAAATTGTTAATTTTATCAATTTCTTTATTTATACCCATTTTTTCCTGCATAATATCGATTGACCATTTTCCAGTCAAACCGGTAATATCTTTCATACTTAAAGCCACTTGTTCTTCGATGTATTCTTTATTTGATTTAAAGGCTCGCTCAACTAAATCATAATAAGCTTCAAAAACAATTCTATCCGTGGCATTTCTCGATATTGCTTTATAGCAATAATCCCAATCCCAATAATTAACAGAGTACAAAACTTCGTGAGTGTCAAAGTCATAAAAGACTCGATACTCTGGTCGGAATGGAAGGCCGTTATAAATACACGGAATCATTTCTTCCTCGTAAGGAATTAATTTACGAAAAACCAATTCACTTGTACCGTCCGCTCCAAACATTAAAGCCGTATAGTTAATATTAATAATTTTATCAACTAATTCGTGAAGATTGTACGTATGCGAAAGGCAGCTAGCATTTGCATCAAACTTATTTGAAAAAGTCCCATTTTTAACAAAAATAACTGGGTCATTGATTGCTTCACGAATCTCTGACATATGACCTGATAACCAATCTGTAATCATTTCTTCATCTTCGTCGAACTTATCCATAAACGAAGCTTTGATAATTCTATCCGGACATTGAATGATTAATGTATCTGGTACACGAATCCCGCAATCTTTAACTATTGGAAACCAATTTGATAAATTATTCGGGTTTTGTCGAAGTGAATCATTATAATCAGATGATAGGCCTGCTTCCTGTTTAAGTATTCTAAATATTTTTTCTGACATCTTTTTTCTCACTTTCTTATTAAAAAACTAGGATTTGACTCAGTAAAACTAAATATAATTGTTTTAGTGAGTCGGGAATCTTCACCGGTTAAGGTTTCATAACCACTTTCTTGTAATAACCTTTGACCTTCCAACAAGCTTTCTTTATCACAAGCTACGATTTTTGCTTGCGACCGAACATGCCATAAACCATCTTTAAACTTAGGAGTTTCGTTGCCCATGATTTCAGCATAACCTCCCAAAAATGGTATACGTTGATTTTCACTAAATTGAGACATTTAAATTCCTCCTTAAACGATTTCCGGACATCCGTAAGAGTCACAGTGAATACAATCATTTTCTGCAAACATTTGGGGATGACTTTTCCCTGTACATATCAAAGGATTGTCTTCACTCGGAGCGAAACAAGACAAAAGCTCTTCGGTTTTATCTTTCTTTGATTTTCTTTTGGGCTTAGTAACGGATTCCGTTTCTTCTTCGGGTTCTGATTCTTTAACACCTCTATCAAAAGGTGGTTCTTCTTTTATTTGGTCTTCTATGGCTTTTATCTCGCTTAAAAACGTCTGGTCAACAGCTTCCAGAGAAGTAATCAAGTCGCCAATTAAAATGACCTCATCAGTGGATAAGAGCTTTTTATGGTTAAGTCCCCGCAATCTTTTTAAAGCCCCTATAATTGTTGGATAATACCCAACAGGTATCCACGATTCTTCACCTTTTTGAGTCGTTCGCTGTTCCTGAAGAGCATAACTGTAAGAATCTGCCGTAACCTTATAATGGTCATTAATTTTTAACATATTGTTTCTCCTTTTAATTTTAATTAGATTGTTATAAAAATATAATTAGCGCAATACCAATTATTAAAACAATTAAAGTTATAACATCTACTTTGATTAATTTAATAATGTTTTCCTTTTTGTCGGGCCCGTTTGAAATATCATCGAAAATCATTTCAACGGCACCACATATAACACATAAAAACGGTAATGTACAAACGATACAAGCTCCATATAATAAAACTGTATTTAACTGCATTATTCAACCTTTCTTTTGATTTAATATTTAAACCGTCTGGTTTCCATTGTATCAAGCATTAATGGTTTAATCTGTTCAGGATAAACAAAAACCTGTATGTCTTCAAAATAAGCTTTATTATGGTCAATACCTTCAAATAATAAATCTTTATTTAATTTGTTAGTATCAATTTTAAAGACAATAATATCTCGATATCCCCTGAGATATAAAAAAGCAACCGCTCCAATCGGGTCATCAGTACAATAAACACCGTCATCGTTTCTTACTTCGATGCCGGTGTTTAAAATATTAGTTAGATTTTTATATGGTGTAGCATGATAAAGGGACTCAGGTATTTCCATTATGACCTCCAGTAACAATACACACAGCCATTTGAACATTGTTTTTTGGTACTTAGCAATTCTGTTTTACCCGCCAAACAATGACAGCCATTGCGGTTTTGTGGATTTATCATTGCATTGGAATAATTGGGCAGATTCATAATACTCAAATCTTTTATAGAAATACAACCAACAACTTCAAGTAAACCGGGATAACATTTACCAAAGTTATATAAGTCATTTTCTGCACAAATTTCAAAAGTCAAATAATATTGATTCAGGAATTGAAGCACATTTGTTAATTGTTCGGTGGATGCCTGAAATCCAGTGTAGACCATTGGCCAACCTTTGTTCCGGAACCTTGCTTTAACATGGTTATATTCATCCATAATTGAAATTCTAACTCGTAATTTTTGACCACCATGATTTGATTTATTAAAAAACCCCATCGCCGCTGCCAAGTCAAGAACATGGCCTGCTTTTGTAAAGCCTTTTGGTGTTGGAATAATCGGGTCAATCCGAAGAACACACTGACTAATCGGAAAACCTTTCTGAATAAGCTTACTGAGTTGGGCAAGTTGGTTTTGATACTCTGGCACATTCGGCTCCAGTTCGGTTCCACCAAAACCAGTACATGTACAGTGAACAATGAGCTTGTAGTTGAGATTATTTAGATATATAACGTGATTGATAAATTCATCAGTAATATTTTTTGTAATCAGAACAGCACCTGCCACATTTTTCAGTTTTTTTACCCAAGATAAATCAATTCCGGCATCACCTTGTTCGGTAATACCAATTTTAATAATTGTTTGAGCCATAAAAATACCTCCTCGTAATAATTTAACATAATAAAGACCATGAGTTAAATAAATAAATTATTTAACTAACTCACAGTCTTTATAAAAGCCACATCGAAATGATTCTCAATAAAAAAAATCATAGATTAATATGCTTTAACAAGAGCCACGTCCATGATATACTCTTCGTTTTCATAAATCAATTGTTCCATACAAGTAATGACATCAATCGATGACATTCCAGTATGATAATCAAATCCCACAATATTGATGATATTGGTATCCTTAGACCAAATTTCTAATCGATATTTGCTTTCGTTTTGACAGAGAATGGCTGTTATTTCGATATCAGCATTTTTGCCAATATGAAAAACCTGCTCCTGAACGATAATACAATTATTTTCTGTTTTCATTTTATGTTTCCTTTCTTTTTTAGTATGCTTAAATTATTCCGATAGGAATAAGGAAATGATTAAAAAGTCAAAAAGCTCTATCCTTGTAATAAAGGATAGAGCTTTAATTTATATAAAATATGGCAATAAAAAAGTCCCTACTTTTAAAAAGCAAGACCTTGACAAAACCATATAATAATGTTAATCTGTGTCTAACACAACTTCGACTAAGAAGATACCACTTCCTAGTCGATTAAGAGTAAAGGCCACTCAAAGTTGTATTGATTCCTGTATTGTAGCATGTCTACATGACAAAGTCAATATTGATGATGTATTTTTTATGGCTAAACTCATAGTTTGAAGGGTTTAGTCATTTTTTATTGCTTAAAAACATAAATATATAGACATATATACACATATCGAAATTGTATGACTCCAGATAATCTATCAATGCGTAGATGCTAACTGCTACGCACTATAAATTAACCTAGACTTAGAACCGGGCCACAAGCTTCAGCCCAGAGTGAAGCAAATAATCCGATAAGTTATCTCATACGACATGAGTCTCCATGTATAACAAACAACTAAGACGAAGCACTTAGTATAAATAAACTGTTGTGGACAAACGAGAGCACATTCAGAAAG
>Ga0172377_10006227_pt1 | contig 12286 bp, 8 predicted proteins | sample Pumphouse3metaG_FD_119749 | JGI IMG/M metagenome (GOLD analysis project Ga0172377, IMG submission 119749) | Leachate microbial communities from a municipal landfill in Southern Ontario, Canada - Pumphouse #3 metaG | ecosystem: Engineered > Solid waste > Landfill > Unclassified | place: Canada... | reverse complement strand
TTTCAGGTTCTTTACTAAATTCATATTTCTTCAAGATTTCGAAAGATTTAAAATAATCTTGATCAAACTCTAAACCATCATGATAAATCTTATACAACAAAACCATTGCTTGTAAACAATTTTCTAAAGCAGCTGCTTCAAGATATGGTACTGCTTCTTCAACTCTTCTTTTTTTAACTAAAGCTTCTCCTTGAGAAAAAACTTCTTCGGTTGTTCTTACATCAGTTTTACTTTTAGTCCCTAATATTCTAAAATGATTCATTGCCTCAATTGAACCTGCTAATAAAGCTTTATTTAACCACTTATAAGCATTATTCAAATCCTTTTTCAAACCTTCACCACTTAAATAAAAAGCACCTATTTTATACATTGCAAAAGGATTATTGTTTTTTTGCAGCTCATTATATATTTTAATAGCTTCTACAACATTCTTTTCTACATATTTACCATACTCATAAAAATTTGCAAGTCTTAATTTTGCATTTTCGCTCTTATAAGCTGCTTGATATAATTTATATGCTTGTTCGTAGTTCTTAATGATCCCACGACCTTCTTCATACATTCTACCAAGCATGTAGATGCCTTCCTCATAAAGTCCTTCCCATGCTTGTTTAAAATATGAAAAAGCTAAATTATCATCAATATCTACATAAAAACCATAATAATACATTAAACCTAAATAATAAGCTGCCTCAGGAGAATCTTTTACACTCTTTTTAAAAAGTGTGTAAGCCTCTTTATAATTTTTAGCAACATAAGATTCAATTGCTTTTAAAGTCATATCAACTCTAGCCATATTCTAACTCATCTCCCTTTATCATAGTATATCATAGATGAACTTCTTTAAACCTTTTATCAATTAAAGAATATAATAATAATTTTATAGGTTTATTTATTTTCTTATTTAAGTACTTATAATAGCCCAACAACTGTTTTTCATAAGCTTCATCTTCGATTGATTTTAGCTTATAATCAATAGTTATAACTTGATTATCAGCTATAATCAATAAATCTATTATACCGCGATATATTACATTACCTGTTTCTTCATAAAACTCATACTCTTGATAAAACTTTGGGTTACTTAATTTTTTAAAATAATCACTATTAACTAGATATAAAATACTTTCTTTTAAACTATCAGGAAAATTTTTAATCGAGTAATCTATATTATTAAAGTCAACATTTTCCATTAAATGATGAATATGGTTACCTGATTCAATCATTCGAATCTCATCATCCTCTAATAAGTTTAACATTTCTTTTGAATACCTAACAGTTTCACTTTCTAACGTATCAAAATCCAAAGATTTCATTTTAACTGTTTCTTGAGAAACTGGCAAATCCTTTTTCTTTGAATCAATATTTTCAATCTTAAAATCTGTAAAATCTATTCTATCAAAATCTATTACCTTATACAATAAATTCTTGAAAGATACAGGAGATTTATCCTTAAGTGTCAAACTTTCATCATAATCAACGACTAATACTAATTCGTTAACTGCTCTTGTCATCGCAACATATAAAAGTCTAATTTTTTCTGATAATTCCTCGTTCTCAGAAGTTTTTAAGTAAAGCTTTCTTAGATATTGATTATAAAAACCATCTGAATACGCCTTTGTCAAAAGGCCATATTTTTTATCAAATATAAATGGTTCTTTATTTTCTCCATTAAAGAATTGCTTGTATAGCCCCATTAAGTAAACAATTGGAAATTGTAAACCTTTAGATTTATGCATCGACATCAGCTTAACGGCATTTACACTTTTTTTCTCTTGAGCATATTGAATGTCAAAGTCTTCTCCGTTAATAATAACTTCTAAATATTCAATCAAGTCTTGATATGTAAAATTAGAAAAACTTTTTACTTTAGCTAAGAAGAAATCTAATTTTTCTTCCTTTTGACCAGGATTTGCTAAATATGCTATTTTTTTATATATTCTCACTTGATCATAAATATTTTCTAAAACTTTATAAGAAGGTAAATCCCAAGATTTAGAGATTATACTCATTATGTCATCATAGATTACTTTAAAACCTTCAGTATCTTCAAGAATATTTAAACTTTTAAAATCTATACTCTTATTCATTAAGAAAAACTCACTGATTTCTTGATCAGAAATTCGATACACAAATGATCTAGATACACTATATAAAGAAGACTTGAAGTATTTTTTAAAATAATCTTCATTCTTAAAACAATTTATGAGAATTAAATATTGAAAAATAAAACGAATTTCATCACTTGAAAAAAACGGTTCATCATCATAAATATCAATCGGAATATTATACATCGATATAACCTTAGAATACTCTTGAAAATTTGTCTTTCTATCAACTAAAATAGTGATATCTTCATATTTTACCGGACGATTTAACTCATCTTTCATAGAATATATCATATGTTTTTCTGATATTCTTCTTAATATGTCTTGGGCGACTAAATGAGCTTCTATTTTTTCTTTATCAAGTTCTTCATCACTCTCAATGATTTTATCATATTCATATAATATATAGCTTAATGCTTCTTGATTATGTAAACTAAAATCATCATCAAACCCAGAAATTAATACTTGCTCATTTTTATACTCTACACCACCAGTTGATTCAGTCATAATTTTCATAAAGATCTTATTAATTGCTTCTAAAACATATTTATTAGAACGGAAATTCTCTTGAAGAAAAATCGCTTCACCATTCAAACCAGCTGAATACTCATTGTATATTCTCATAAAATTTTTAGGATTTGCATTTCTAAAACGATAAATTGATTGTTTAACATCGCCAACCATAAAAACATTATCACTAGCAATCAAACTTATAAACTCATCTTGTAAGTCGTTAGTGTCTTGATACTCATCCACTAATATTTCTTTTATCTTATTTTTAAAATGTTCTTTTACATTCGGAAATTCTTTAAACAACTTAATCGCAAAAAACATTATATCATCAAAAGAATACAATTCTTCATCTTTCTTAACTTCTTCTAACTCAATAAGGTATTCTTTAACCAAGCCTAATAATACTAATACAGAACTCTTAGTCGATAGATATGATTCTTTTAAATCAGAGAAACTAGTTATGAATAGTTCTTTAAACTCAGAAGTTATACTTTTAATTTTATCAACTATCTCTGGTTTTACTAACTCTTTATTCCCCTTTTTTCTAGGCATGGATATATTAGTCATCTTCAAGATGAACTCATCATAGTTCTTAAAATCTAATATGTGCATCACAATACTATTAATCTCATTCAAATATTCTTCATATTTTTCATCAGAAAAATTATTACTTAAATAAGTTTCATTAAAGTAATTATAATCCGTATTCAAATCACTAATAATAGCTTCAAGATATACTTTTGAAGTATTCTCAATAAACAAATCATCAAAATATATATTTTCATAATTATTTATTGTATTAAGGTAACTAGAGTCTTTTCTAAACTGTTCGCCAATACTCTTAATTGTTTTTATTAACCATTGATCAGATTTCGAGTAATACTTCTTAAAGAAAACTACAAATTCTTCACTAGATTCGATATAATGTCGCTTTAACACTTCCTTTATGACTTCATCTTTATGAATATCTAGTAAAACCTGATCACATATTTCGATATTTTTACTTAACCCTAGAAGATAATGATATTCTTTGACTAACCTTAAAGTAAATGCATCAAAAGTCGAAATAATAGCATTATCAACTTTTGCAAGTTGGTCTTTTAATTTTAACTCATGTATTTCCTTTACTATTCTAGCTTTCATCTCCGCCGCAGCTGCTTCGGTAAAAGTTAATATTACAAGTTGATCAATATCTATACCATTTACTATTTTCTCTATAACTCTTTTTTTCAAAACTCCTGTTTTACCTGAACCTGCACTTGCACTAACAAGTATATTTTTCCCTGACTTATAGATGGCTTGTTTTTGACTATCTGTGTATTTCATATCATTCACCACCTAAAATCTTGTTTTTCGAATAACATATTGAACCATACTCACAATATCGACATGATATAGAAGATTTACTACGTTTATCAAACTCACTTAATATCGGTTTAATTTCAAAATCACCATCTTTTATTCTACTAGCACTTTTACTAATTATCTTTTCACATTTGTTAATTAGCTCATCGAATTCTTGTTCTGTCACTAAAGTATTCTCGTTTTTAGCTAAAGTTCCATCCTTTAATAATCTAACACCAGTTATATGCGAAAAATCAGGATCTATTCTTTCGGCGACAGCCGCAAGATTTATCACAATCCCCTTCATTTTATAATCATTACTCTTACCACGTTCATCTTTATTTAAAGCAGTTTTCTGATATAACATCGCAGCTGGTTTTAAATCTGGGTTTTCTATCTTTAAACTATAAAGATATAATGGTAATTGAATATTGTAATCTCTAGAAAAATCACTCTTGTTGAGATCTTGATCTCCATACTTATAATCTATAACCAAAAAATATCCTGTTTCTCTATCAATCATTACTTTATCTATAATTCCTGTTATTTTAAATGTATCATTTAATTTAATATCAATTGCTTTTTCAGAATACTTTTCTAAAAACCTAGAATTCAATTCGAAGTTCTTAACCTCATCTACTATTACTTTTACATTATCCTTTATTATATCTTGATATACTTCTTTCTTATAAATTTCTTCTTCAGGAAAATCGTACATCGAAAATATCTCATCTAAATCATACTCAAGCGTCTTACTATAACTTTCCAAAGCTTTATGAATTACATTTCCAATATACGTAAAAACACTATCTTCATACTTGTCAAATTTAAGTAAATACTTTAAGTAATATTGAAAAGGGCATAGGTTAAAGCTTTTTAATTTATAAGCTGTAAGAGTGTTTGAACTACTTATAAGACTATTTAAGATATTATCTTTAATTCCACTATAATAAGGGGTAAATCTAACTAAATCTTTATTAAAAGTGTTATTTAAGATAGTTAGGTCATCACTTAATAAATTATAGTTGTGATAATCATGAATTTTCTTTGCGTAATCAAGAAATAATAAATCATTAAGATAACTTTCATTGTGTACCCTATACGTGTACTCTTTATTAATAATATCTCTACTAAGATCTAATCTTGAGGGATATGTTTCATCGATTATTCTTTCCGGATATACTAAGATTAAATTATCAATTCTTTGTAAAATATTCTCTACAGTAATTTTTTTATTTAAGTTCAAATCTAAGGAAGTAGGATAATCAATTATCTTTGCCTCTTCATCATTTAAATAATCATTATCTACCACTTTACTAGGAAAGCATTCTTCATAGTAATTCATTATTATATAATATTCATCAGCTTTATACACTAAATCATTAAAACTGACAATATTACAAGCGTTCTTTAACAAAGGTTCTTTAATGGTAATCTTTTCTAACTCATGAGAAAATACATCTAAATTACTTATAATCAACTCATCTTCAAACGAATTAAATACACGAATAATTTTCTTTTTAATATCAATATTTTTAATTGACTCTACATGCTCTTTTGCTTGGATAAAACGTTTACTTTTAAGCATTTTAACTAATTCTATCATAACAGGATATGATTTAAGTCTTATCTTCTTGTTAATATTATAATTAATCCTTGCATCTTTAAAGTATTTACTTAAATATAAATCATCTTCTTCATCACTGTTAACTATATTAATTTTATTAATATTAATCCCGGATTTTATAAGTTCAATTGTTTTTTCAAAAACAAAAAAGACTTGCGCTTTTTTATTTGAGACTTTAAACAAATCTACACTTTTATCACTTACTAAGTTCATTTTCAATGATTGAAATGACTTACTTAAAAAACTAGGTACGATTACCTCATCTACTTGATAGATTGAGGAGTATTTATTATTTGGGGTCATTAATACATTTGAATCTATCAAATACTTTTTAATATTCTTTAACTCTTCTATCTTTTCAAGTTCATATTGTTTAGAAACGCTAATATAATCAAAGTATTTCTTAATTCGCTCTGATAAAGATGGATCTATTCCAAAATGTTTACTCATTATAAAAGGATAGTTATTTGACAATTTAGAATAACTTTGACCAAAAATATAAAAATCAAGATTCAAAAATATTGAATTAGCACTCATATAATTCAATATTTCATACTTATCTTGATTGTTTGTTATTAGGAGAGAATTATCTTTTAAATTGTTGATTAAATTCATATAAACCACCATCAACAATTATATCATAATTTAATAGGATAAATTAAGATACTTTTAAAATCTAGCAAAAGAAAAACTCCTGAAATGTATTCAGAAGTTTATTCTTATAAGTAAATTCTTATTCAATTGCAATATATTTCTTTTCTTTGACGTTTGTTCCTTCTTTAGGTACAAATACCTTTAGAGTTCCTTTATCATATTCAGCCTTAATGTCTGTTTCTGCGATTTCTTCGCCCACATAAAAACTTCTAGCGCATGTTCCAAGAAATCTTTCTCTTTTTAGATAGTGAGCATCTTTCTTTTCTTCAGTTTTTTCTTTTATTGCTTCAACTGTTAAATAGCCATTATCTAAAGAAATCTTGATATCTTCTTTGTCGAAACCTGGAACATCAATTTGCAATTCGTATTCTTTTTCTAGCTCAAGAATATCCGTTTTCATACTTCCGCTAGAATATTTTGTTGTTGGTTGAAAAAAATCATCGAAGAAATCATCGAAGAATGATAAAGAATTGTTTCTTTTAACTAATTTTGTCATAATAATTCCTCCTTATTATATTATTATTAGCACTCTACTACCCCGAGTGACAATTATATTATATCACAAATATTAGCACTGTCAAGTATCAAGTGCTAATTTTTTTAAAATTTTTATTTAAAATATAATAGGCGCTAAAAATAGCGCCTAAATATTAATTGAATACCCCCGTAGAAAAGTACTTTTCACCTGAATCAGGGAAAATCAAAACGATTTTTTTATTAAAAACTATATTTTCTTTTAAATAATTAATTAGTCCAGCTAAACAAGCTCCAGAGCTAATACCAATTGAAATTCCTTCTATTCGTGGAACTTCTCTAGTATATCGATATGCATCTTCATCACTTACTGTTAGAATTTTATCTACAAAATTATAGTTAAATATTTCTGGGACGAATCCTGGTCCAGCTCCTTGGATTTTATGTTTTCCTTTTCTTCCTTCAGATAAGACAGGTGAGTTTTTTGGTTCAATTGCAAATATTTTAGTTTCAAAATCGTTTTCTTTAAAAAATTGACCTAAGCCTGTGACTGTTCCCCCAGTACATACAGTAGCGAAAATATAATCTATATCACCTAGATCATTCATCAATTCAACTGCAGTAGTTGTGTAATGAGATAAAGGATTCACTTCATTTTCAAACTGTTTAGGTTGAATGGAATTTGGAAACTCTTCTAGTAATTCTTTTACTCTTTTATTCGAACCTTCAATACCTTCGTCTCCACTAGTCAAAACAACATCCGCTCCATACTGTTTTAAAACATCAACACGCTCTTTTGAAACAGTTTCAGGCATAACTATAACAACTTTATTATCAAAATAAGCTCCAACCATTGCTAAACCAATACCTGTGTTTCCGCTGCTTGATTCGATTATCACAGTTTCTTTTGTCATTAATCCTTTTTCATATAAATCGTTTATCATCGCAAAAGCAGGCCTTACTTTTACATTGTTACTGGGATTAAAGCTCTCTAACTTTGCATAAACTTCATTATTTATGTTATACATTTTTTCGATTTTTTCTAAACGAACTAACGGTGTATTACCGATAGTTTCAAGTATATTTTTAAATTTTGCCATTAATCTTATTCTCCCTTAGCAACAGTTCAGGTTCTTTATTTGTTACAATTGTATTCTTAGGAATTGATTTTGTTATAAAAACATTCGAACCAATCACAGAATTTTCACCGATAACAACATCTCCACCGAGTATAGCTGCATTAGCATATATAGTAACATTATCCTCTATTGTAGGATGTCTTTTCTTGCCTTTTAAACCTCTTCCTTTACGAAGCGACATCGCTCCTAAAGTAACACCTTGATATATTTTCACATTGTTGCCAATAACTGCAGTTTCTCCAATCACAACACCTGTACCATGATCTATAAAGAAACCTTCACTAATTTCAGCTCTAGGATTGATGTCAATACCTGTAATTCTATGAGCATACTCACTCATCATTCTCGGTATTATTTGCACACCTATTTTATCCAAACAATGAGCTATACGATAAATAGTAATAGCGTATAATCCGGGGTAACTAATAATTACTTGATCAAGATTAAACGCAGAAGGGTCGCCATTAAAATGAGCTAGAGCATCTAAATACACCAATCTCCTAACTTCTGGTAGTTTATTTAAGAAATCAACACACAGTGTACAACTCTTCTCTTTCAACTCTTTGTCTCTTTCAGCGTCAGCTAAATATAACAAGGAATATTTGATTTGAACCTTAAGTAATTTATGCAACTTTCTCATCAATCTATCAGTATGATTAACGCCAGGTATTTCACTTAAATGCTTATCACTAAAATAACCAGGAAAAATTATTTCTCTTGTAAGTTCTATTATTTTCTTAATTTCATTTAATTGAGGAATTTTACAAGAACAATGGTCTTTTTTGATTAAAATATCTTTATAGGACTGACGAATACTTTTAACCGCAAAATCAGTTTTTTTCATTTTATTCACCTCATGTTTATTATAACACAACCTATCAAATTGCTTTTAGATTTAAGCAAAAAAAATGACGGAACAATAACTTGTCCATCATTTTAGTTAAACATAATAATATTTGGAAAGAATACCAATAAAAACCCTATTATAAACATGATAATCCCACCAATTAAACTTGAATATTTAGTATACTTGTTTGATACACCTGTAACCTTTAATGTAATCATCGCTATTGAAAATATGAGAATGTCATCTAACAAAAAGAAGAAAACATAAATCAAAATATACATCAAATAAACACTAAATTCTAAATTATTATAAGCTAGTATTTGTGCATATAAAAATGGTAATCCAGCAGAACAAGCAAATTCAATTAAATTAACAACTAAAGCCAAAAGAATTATTCCAATTATAGCGATGATAATTCTTTCTTCTCTAATTATTTTTTTTACTCTTTCAACTATTCTATGCCTTCTACCTTCATTGACAACTTCACAACCCTCATCACTTTTTAAACTTTTAATATATTTATACACATTGTAAGATCCAAAACCGACAGCTAAAGCACCGATGATAAACCTAAACCAGTTTATTGTAGTTAAAGCGATAGCTACTTGTAGCCAACTCATTAAAATTAAAAAATACACTAAAGCTGTAGTCAAGAGGAAAATCAAGCCAAGATACCACATTCTTTTCTTATCTTTAGAATTAATTAATAGTGTTATTAATAAAACTAAAACCCACATTGCACATGGATTAAATCCATCCACAGTTCCAATTAAAACCGCCGCTAAACTTAAAGATAAATCTTCTAACTCAACTTCTCCAATGAAGGGTAAAACAACAGTTTCTCTTACAAGGGTATCTAAATCAGATAACAAAACTTCTTGATTATTTATGACTTTTTGAACGACATCAACCTCATCTTCTTCAAGATATCTTTCTATTAAATTTATGATGTCTTGTTTAGTTTGATCATTAAATCCACGTAAAGAAACTCCGCCTATTACTGTATATGGAGTTAAAGCATCTTCTTCTTTAAAAACAGCTTTAACATCGCTAAATAAATCTTCGTTATCATAAACATTAATTTTAGTTACATTGATATTATATTCATCTTCAATAGATTTTAAAAACTCTTCTTCAGCTTGACAATGAAGACAAACCGGATCATGAAATAAATATATATTAACAGGATCATTAGCTCTAACTTTAGGTATAAAACTCAAAATTATAGCAAACAGTAACAAAAAGGATAAGAATCTACCTTTTTTCATCAAAAGCTTCCTCCAGCAATTTTTTCATTTGTTTCTTTGATTTTTCGCCTGTTATTCTAAACACTTCTTTCTCATCTTTTAAAAATATAACAACAGGTAATATCTTGCCGGGATTATATTCTTTTAATTTATCTTCATCGTCATCAAAATCATAATCGATAATTTCAAATTCAGGATAATCTTTAAAAACCTTATCCCATACTCTTTTCATTACTAAACAACTCATACACCAAATAGCAGTAATTCTAACAACTTTCATACTCTATACAATCTCCTTATACGCAGTAAAGAACTGATCTATTTCTTCTTTTGTAGTTAAATGTGAAATTGATATCCTTACAGAAGTTTCGGCTAAAACTTCTGAACCAGTCAACCTTTCAATGATTAACGATTTTTCGTCATTTGAGCTACAAGCTGTAGATGTTGATATATATATATTTCTTTTTGACATTTCGTGATGTAACTTATGGCTTGGAATATCTAAGAAAGAAACATTTATTATTTGGTTTAAAGAAAACTTATTAGAATTAATAACTGTATTAGGTAAAGAAAGAGTTTTTTCAATGAAATAATCATGATTGTCTTTTATTACACTTAATTTCATATCAAAGTTTTCATACATAAATTTTAAAGAATTTCTTAGTGATAACATTAATGGTGTAGCTGGAGTCCCAGCACGTAAAGGACTAGTTGATTTACCGCCATGGATGATTGGGACTAACTTAACTTTATTTTTAACTAACAAACCGCCAACGCCTTTCAAACCATAAATCTTGTGACCAGAAAAACTTATTAGATCAGCTAAACTAAAATCTATTCTAATTTTTCCTATCGCCTGAGTCATGTCGCTATGAAAAACAGTATCTTTGTTATTTCTAACTATATCAGAAATACTCTTTAAATCTTGAACAATGCCTGTTTCTGAATTAACCGCTCCTATTGATACAAGACAAGTATTTTCATTAATTAACTCTTTTAAACTTTCTAAATCGACTAAACCATACTCATCATTTTCAACAATGTCTACTTCATACCCCATTTTACTAAGGTAGTTTAAACACGCGACTACTGATGAATGTTCAAAACTTGTGCTAATTATATGTTTTCTTGTATCGTTTTTATAAGCAATTCCTTTTATAGCTAAGTTATTTGATTCAGTAGCTCCACTTGTATAAACCATTTCATAATCTTCTAAACTCAAGATTTCAAGTATTTCTTTAGAAGCAGCATCAATTGACTTTTTAGATTCTAATCCACTACCATGAATAGAATTAGGATTCGCAAAAAAATTTTCATTGTCTTTCACAAAAAGGTCAAGAACTCTTTTATCAGCCTTAGTTGTCGCACTATAATCTAGATATATCACTAATAATCATCTTCTTTCTAATCAACAAAATGAATCGCTTCTTTATCTAACCCTAAAACTGATTCATGAACTAACTCTTGAATAGTTGGGTGAGCAAATACAGTTTCTTTAATTTGTTCTACATCTAACTTATTTGATATAGCTATTCCATAACTAGCTACTAAATTTTCCGCTTCTTTACCAAAGATAGTTGCGCCAATTAGTTTTTTTGTCAATTTATCTCTAATTAATTTAATAAAACCAGTTTCAGACTCTAATATTAAAGCTTTTCCATTCGCTGAAAAAGGTGTTTTAACCATTTCAATCTCGATACCTTTTTCCTTGCAAGCCTCTTCTGTAAGACCAACTGTAGCTATAGGCGGATTAGTGAAAATCACTGATGGTATTATATCGTAATTCATCTCTTTTTTACCACCATTGATATTATCAATCGCAACTATAGCTTGATGTGAAGCTACATGAGCTAGTTGGATAATATTTGTCACATCACCTATAGCGTATATATTTTCAATGTTGGTCCTCATATGAGAATCAACACTAACACCTTTTCTTTCATCATATTCTAGTCCAGTATTTTCAAGACCCAGTTTATCTATATTAGGACCTCTACCAACCGCTTCAAGAACATATTCGCTGATAAGTTCTTCTTGTTTATCTTTACGTTTATAAACAATTTTTAACCCCTCAGCAGATTCTTCGATTTTTTCAACTGCACTAGATGTGTATATATCTATATCTAATTGTTTTGCAAATCTAACTAATCTTAAAGCTACATCTTTTTCAACTGTAGGTAAAATCCTTGGTAAAAATTCTATTACATTTACTTTAACTCCTAACTGTGCGTAGATAAATGCAAATTCCATACCAATAATTCCGCCACCAATTACTGTCAGTGAGCTAGGTAATTTAGTGTTATTTAAAATTGAACCAGAATCAAAAACATTTT
>Ga0172377_10006226_pt1 | contig 12287 bp, 27 predicted proteins | sample Pumphouse3metaG_FD_119749 | JGI IMG/M metagenome (GOLD analysis project Ga0172377, IMG submission 119749) | Leachate microbial communities from a municipal landfill in Southern Ontario, Canada - Pumphouse #3 metaG | ecosystem: Engineered > Solid waste > Landfill > Unclassified | place: Canada... | reverse complement strand
TGAGCTTTATCAAATACTTCGGCATAACCAGATACCCGAGCATCGCCAGATACTAGAGCATTACCAAATACCTTAGCATTACCAAATACCCGAGCATAACCAGTTACCCAAGCATTATCAAATACCCAAGCATTATCAAATACCCAAGCATTATCAGATACCCAAGCATTTCCATATACCCGAGCATTTCCATATACCCAACAATCGCCTTCATGTGAAAGGTTGAATTCGTTTTTGACGTATCCGCCAATGTCGCCTGCCTTTACGTCACCGAAATCACGCAATGCACGAATCCGATAAAGAACATCATATTCCTTTTCCTTAAACATCTCATATTTCTTTTCCTTAAACATCTCATATTTCTTATTCATAATTAATTCTTTAGTTATACAACAAAATCAAATTCCATTGTAAGATATTTTTTGCGAATTACTTTATTGATTCCCGGATTGATCTTGTAAATATGTTCCATCATATTAGCACGGATATAATTACGTGTCAAGTCCATATGTCTATTACACGGGTCATCTACAGGAATCAAGTTATGCCTTTCAGAATATTCAATTAAATCTTTCTTTTCTGTAATCAAGAATGGACGCAACACTTTTTCATCGTATGCAGGAATTAATTTCGATTGTCCATGTAAAGATGAAGTCACCCATGTTTCAACAGCGTCTTGAATGTGATGGACCGTAATGAATTGATTTTCGAATGAACGCAAAAAACGATAGCGAGCACGACGCCAGAAATCTTCGATACTTTGACCTTTTTTGGGCACATCCTTGATTTTTTCAACAATGATCGGTAGAGATAGGGATTCCGCACGTTGACGACATTGTTCTTCGATTTCATTTGAATATTCATCCCCATGATTGAAGTGTAGGAGTGTTACATTGTGGTTATTTTTAAAAAAATGTGCAGCCGCTAAAGAATCAACCCCGCCAGAGAAGGCGAGGTTGAATGTTCTAGGAATTTTAAATAAGAGTTTGATAGACATTTATTTGATATTGTTTACATGATAATAAAATACATCATCTCCAACACAGTTATCTATACTACCATAATGATTATCATCTGTAAAGAATTCTGCATAAATTTCGACGTAAACAATTAAATTATGATTTCCATTATATGAAACGTCATTTACATTAATAACATGTCCCATAGTAGCAAGATAAGAGAATGGATTTTTTGTTTTATAGCTATTACTAATACGGTGAATCGCATTCATAATGGAATTATACACATCCTCATATTTCCAATTATTTTCATTGGTATAAGGATTATTATTCAGAATATAGTCTACAGCCGCATGCACATCGTTAACATTGTATTTTACTGTGATGAGTGGCATTTTAGTATCCTAACAATTCAGTTCATTTCGAAAATTATGAATTTTATCAAGCAAAGAATACACGATAGGATCGTATTCTACCCATGATGGTTCTAGTATATGCCTAACTATATGTGTTAGTCCATACATTTTGGCAAGATTCTTTACCATGCGTTCAGCAACATTACAATGAGAAATAGATTGAATTTCATCAATTACTTTCATTACTTTTTGAAGATCATTATAAAGCATTAGTAGAATCCGTCCGAGATTTGAAAATCATATACCAACGTGTACCAATATGCAACCGTAACAGGAGAGAACCGTTCAGGATACCTTTTAATCATCAATAGAGTAATACTTCGCAGCAACCATCTAGCTTCATCTGATTTACTAGAAATCATTAGATGTGTAAGTACACGAGAAATTCTAAGAATATTATGATTGTTAGGATCAGTAATTGCTTCTTTAAATCTATCATGATCTAAAGCGTAATAATCATTCAACCCAATGAATTTCATAAATTGCTTAACCAGACTATTAATAATAAAGGAGGTTTCAGCAGTATGAATGAACGGCACAGTAATTACTGGAGCATCGGGATTGTACTTTGAAGGAGTATCAATAGGGAAAGCCCATTGTACCCAACCATGACATTTCTCCATTTCAGCATGATCAAATTTCAAATACTCACCAACATACCGACCAAGATGATCAGGAATAGTGCCAGATAAAAATTTAATTGCGGTATCGTTCATTCTCGAATTCCAAATTTATTCCAAAAATAAAAATTTCCACAGCATGATGTTCTACAATTCGGGAAATCTTTTTTGAATTGTTCAATTAATTGTCTGGCATGCCCTGATCCACGATATTGATGTCGTGTATATGCATGGATTTGTTTTTGATCAGAAATTATCCAAGATACAACTTCAAAATTATCCACTAAAGTATAAACAATTCCATGTGCCAGCTTAGATTTTGATCTAACAACATTATGTCGCAATCTGACCAACAGATCACGCATCATTCCATTAGATCTAAAATTTAAATTATACAATTTTGTATAAAGATCAATGGGAATATCTTTTACAGAATGATATTTGATCATTTTCATAGTAACGTATGCGTTAGGATTTAATTGATATACAACGGATATTTACGACCACTCGTATTTTTGATTGTTAGATTCTTCATCTTCTAAGTCTAGTTCGAGTTGGTACAATTCATCTTCTAGTGATTCAACAAGTTCCCAATCTTCCACATCACGAGCATTTTGTAGTGCCTTAGATGCTTCACGAATTTGTTGAATTAGCTTGATCATGCTCATTTTTGTATCAATTCCTTTTTAAGTTTATTGAAATGTGATGGAAGGATTATCCCTTCCATCGTCCATTAACATGCCTTACAAAACCAGATTTATCATACCGTGCTTTTCCTTTCGCTGTCAAGGCCACGATATGACCACCTTTAGGGTCCATAAAGCGAAGATCAGATTCATCGCCATTCACTACAGGAATTTTATTCCATGTTCTAGGCTTTGGAGCATCTCGCTTTACATTCATCACTACTGCAACATTGTATCCTTGTTCCAATGCCTTGCGTGCATCATTATCATTATTTTCTTTCAATGAAAATGTCAAATGATAATTAGGCAAAGACAACGCACGTTTACGACCTAAAATTGCAGTGTATTCATAAAATTGTACTCCTTCTTCCATGAACGCATCAATAACAGAAGGATACTCTTTACCGTTGCGAACGCATTTAATTTTCTCCCATGCAATATCGCTTGTACCATTGAGCCTAACGGCTGGAACCATATTTTGTCTTGTAGCTTTTTTGATCAATGCTTCAATATTGTTTACCAATTCTTTCATAAAATTCTCACGATCCGTAAAGAATTCTACAGTTTTCTTGATACGCGCATTCTGTACTTTGGTGTAAATCCCACGTCCAGCGGTATAAAGACAAGCAGCTTTACATCCTGCCGAAGCTTTTGGACACACTTGGAAACCGCTCAGATTATGTGGAGCCAGATAAAGCACACCAGTTAGAACATTAAACTTTTCACCTTTGATAGTTTTTGCATCATTTGATACAGACAACAGTTTCCTTGCCATCATTTTTTCCAAGTTATGAATGAAGTAGAATTATATCAGAGTTTTTAACGTTGTCAAGGAAAAGGGAGCCGAAGCTCCCTTTTCAGTTATGAACGGTTCAGAGTTTTATTCAGGACCGTGTAATACGAGGATGCTACAGTCTTACTTAGACCAAGACCTACAAATTGATTTACAACATCCTTGCGTGGAGTACCCGATGGAACATTTGCCAGAATAGCACGAGCGCGACTCATAGCAGAATCAGATACACGAGGACGGCCAGCAGAACTATGAACAGCAACAGATTCAGTCATGATTATTTCCTTTTATAAAATTAAGATTAAAGTTAGTGCGCCTAACAGGAGGACCATAAATCGCTGGCGCGACACGATTCATGGGAAATATTATCTCACATCAAAATTAGTTTGTCAACATCCCAATCAATCGTATTTCAGGAGCCATTCATTATTGATTGCCTTGAAGTGGATATGGGGATGGTCTACATTATTAAAAATCAATCCTTCACGCATTGTATCATTCAATACACTCTTACTATTTGCAACATTCAAAATATCTTGAATTGTTTGTACATTATGATCCACAACAAATCCCGTATCAATAACAGGAACTTCTGTCAATCCATATACTTCACAAAACTCACTTCGTCCAGTAGGGGTATAATATCGTTGCTTATCAATATTCCAAATTTTGAATACGAATAATTTATGTTCTGTCAATCCATACTGATTCCCTTGAATGCCGGGGCCAATAATTTCCCCTTGAATTGCGACACTGAAAGGAAAATCGTTAAAAATAGATTCAAAATTATATTTGTCGAAAATTTTCCAATACGTGTTTCCGTCTGAACGCTTCAATTCAAGATTTCGGCTACACACGCCATGTTCACCATTATGTGAAAATGTAGTAAATGATGTTCCATCTAGTTTTTCAGTTAGTTCGTATCTCCCATCAAGATGACCATCTCCAAATTGACGCTTAAGGTTTTGGATACGTTCTTCATCTGTTTTAGGAATAAAAGACGGAAAATTCCCTTTAGCAAATCCAGCCAGACTAGTAGGTAATTCCTTTTCCCATTTCTTAATGTTCAATACATCTGTTAGGTCAATATCTTCTTGTACAATACTGAATTTAAATAATTCATCTACAGGAATAATCAATCCTTGTGACAATTGTCCACGAAGGCGAATAGTCTTAAGACGGTTCCCCGTGATTCCTTGATACAATTTATATCGTTCATTTTTCGTGAGGAACGGAGCTAGATCATGGGGAATCCATGAATCAATTTCAAAATAACATACAATATCATCTTTTTGTACGCTATTTTTCTTGACAACTACTTCCCACCCATTGATAACTGCCACTTCGATAGCATCAGCATTTTCAATAGGTTTAATTTCTAATACACGTTGGGTCGATGCTAGTTTTCGCATTAATCAGATCCTTTATAGATTATCATTTCTTTTCCTGTAGAATTATACACAACCAATTCTGAATCAGGAATGAATTTGATTCCTTTATGGGTTTGAATCAATCTTCCAGTGTCTCCCCATTCAGAGCAATGCAAGACATTTTTTACATCATGATTCTTTAAAATGATTATTTGTCCGTTTTCCAAATATAATTTAGCAATGTGTGGACGTTTGAATAGTACAACAGCACGCATCAATCATCCTCATCAATTTTAAATTTGTAATATTCATCGTATTCTTTATCACCAAGAATAAAGTCTACAAGAGCAAACATAAGCCATGTGACGACTCCTGTCAACAGAAGCCATGTTCCAATGTCCAGTAGAAACAATTTAATCCATATCTCCATAATCTTCATCCATTAGAATATTTTGCAATTCTTCATCGTATGTGTATTGCTCTACAGAAAAAATTACATCATCAATATTAAAATAAAAATCGTCTTCATCCATTGTTATATTCCTTATTCCGATTGTTCTTCATCTTTAATTCCGTATTTCTTATAGTTTTTGATCATGAATGACTTTATATCACATTCTTTGCCGAGATACAAGTTCATTGCAAGTGAAAATATACCATCACTATTCAACTTTTCTTGACCTAGAATAGCATAAGATTTACGATCTAAATGTTTGTTTTTATTATAAAAATCATATACAGATTTATGGATATGATTAAAGATATTACTTACCTTTTCTTCCATTTTAACGATTCGGTCAACAATCACTTTATCATGTACAAACAACGCTCTAGCATCGTCAGAAGCTTCGTTTACACATGTTTCAAACAATCGTCGATCATTTGTTACACTTTCACGCAGTCGATGGAGTGTACAATATGCCTCTGTTTTCATTTTCACTAGCAATCCACTAGCTGTCTGAATAACATATCCTTCAATTCCTGTCAGACTTCGAGAATCTTCCAGAAATTTATAAGGATCATTAGGAATGTCATGGATACGAACAAGGTTATCTTCACCAAACAAATACAACAATTCGTTATATGGAAGATACGATCCATCATTCATGTTTCTAGCATTAAGAACAGTAAGTTTAGGCTCATTGTATCCAATAACAATTGTATTATCAGGGGATGTCCATTCAAAATTTACAGTGTATCCAGCAGTAGACAATTCTACAACAGAATCTCGCATTTTACGATCAGCATTGAATGTAAACCAATGTGCAGCATCTTGAGCTTGTTTAGACGTAAATGATGTTTTAGATTTCCACCGTGGAACAATGTATTTTCCATTATACACTGTAGAAATTAGACTACCATCTAATTTATCCATAATCATTATATTGCCAGATAGGTCAATTTCTTGGTCCCATCCAATATGTTCATCATAATTAAAAAATTTATTCATTGGTAGAGACACGAGTCTCCAATTACCATTGATATACTCAAAGGTATGCCCACGACATTCCAGAGCATTTTTATGCTGGAAGTCTGTAAATGATGCAAGACGATATGTGAATACACGATACTTTCGTCCAACAAATTCATGATCGACAAAATAAAATGATTCTGTAATAGTACACAAATTCATCAAATCTTCAAAAAGGTTTTTCATTATTAATCCAACCAAGTATCAGGAATAAGAGTTTTAGTCATTTTCCAACATTCTACCATGATGTTGCCGATATTCAACAAATCTTCTTCAGAGCATTTTTGTCTTGATAACTAACTAAATCGTCATGCACGTATGAAATATATACCGTGTAGTTAACATGGTATTCTTTGGGTTCTGCTACTACAGTATAACCCATGTTATGCCTCAGTCGCCAGCCCACATGGCATCGGGCCGCATCTTCGCCAGCGCCGCAAGCTGAAGCAGTGCGCGCTTAGCGTTGCCATCGGTTGCCTTCCAGTAGTTAGAGTCCACATCATCACCAAGCTGTGCCGCAGCGTTTTCCAGAAGCGGAATACTGTCCGCACCAGACTTGCCGTATATCGTGCGAATGCCTTCATCGCCCAAGAGGCGGCGAAAGATCGCGCCGTAGTTGTAGGTCACGTTCAAGTGAGCACGGGTAGTGCCGCCCAACGCATACGTTCCGCCGCACATGTGATGCGGTTCGTCCAGTTCAATAGGCTCTTTCGTAATCGGGTCGATCAGTTCAATGTCGTAGCTCATCACGTTCCTCTCATTTCAGGGAAATGTTTAATTAATTGTGTACCATCAAATTTCATTGTCTTTACTCCCAATCATATGAATCAACTTAGTCTCTTAAATATTCATACGGAATATCTGCATAAATATTATCTAGTGTATAATACACAGAATCCTTAATCCTTTACTTCAACCAATTTTCCAGCCGAATTCAACTGATACCACGTATCAGGCTTAACATTATTAATTCCTGCTCGAAATGCTTTAGCATGGATGATTTCGCCATTATTTTCGTCTCGATAACATACGACAAACCATGAACCTTCAGATGCTTTGGCTTTACTATCTGCTCCCGCTGCCAATGCAATTGAATGCTTCCCTTCCACACTGGCAGCCGACCTATAACCTGTATTAGTGGCAACCGAATTATAACCTGTATTAGTGGCAGCCGAATTATAACCTGTATTAGTGGCAGCCGAATTATAACCTGTATTAGTGGCAACCGATCTACCACCTGTATTAGTGGCAGCCGACCTATAACCTGTATTAGTGGCAACCGATCTACCACCTGTATTAGTGGCAACCGACCTATCACCTGTATTAGTGGCAGCCGAATTATAACCTGTATTAGTGGCAACCGAACTATAACCTGTATTAGTTTCGGTATTATCAATCCTATTAAGAATCCACTTGACTGTATAAGAAACCAATTCAGGAATCTTCAATTCAGCTTTAACTTTAAGGGTAGAGACAGCAATTTTAGAATCATCACTATCCCTAGCAATTTCACCAGAACATTCAACATAAGCAAACCGATTAATGTTTCCAACACTATCAGTAGGAGGATAATACTCAAATACTTCTAGAGGATAACCTTCAATAGCATGAAACCCGCCAGCAGCACATTTAACAACATCACCATTATGGGTAAACGTTTCACCCACTGCATATTGAAAACCCCGACACTTCCAATCAGGATCAAATCCTTTAATTGCAATGATAGTTTCATTAGTATTCATAAAATATCCTTAAGGAAAAATAATTGTAGCAATAAATTTCATGTTCATCTGTCGGTACAATTCCCATGCCTTTACAATTTCGACAGGCGTAGGAGGACGGTCACTTTTCTTTTCATTACATTTACGGCAAGCAATAACAGCGTTACCGTACAATGTGAATCCTAGCATTTTAGGGAACAGATGGTCAAGGGTATAACCGTCTTTTCTTGTAACATTTTCTGGATGGTATTTCTTATATTGCAAGTACTTTCCGCAATAAAAACATTTACAGTTTTGATTGGAATAAATCACAGGAACAGAAGAATAACGAAACTTTCCCTGAGGTTCTTTAATTTTGATAATAGGATACATGGCGCAACATGTTCTTGATTGGTGAATGATATTCTAAACTAATTGTCCTGAACCATAAATGAACAAGGGAGCATTAAGCTCCCTTGAGAATCAACCTACCATTTCTCTTGAATTCGTCTTCTGCTTCACCAAGCAATCGGATAGTTTGACGAAAGTTTTGTCCACGAAGTTGTCCCATTGTTGCCATGATCTTTACAGACTTGCTCACATTAATTGTATTACTTTTCTTAGCCTGTGGCTTCTTCTTTTTTTCCTTAACAGGAGCTTCTTTTTTCTTTTGACTCATTTTAATTTCCCTTTATAGTTCAATCACATGGAATGCCGTACAAACATTGTTCAATTTTACTTCTCAATTCCGAGTTTACTTCTTTTCCAGCCAATAAAAGCAAATGACGCATTTCTGTAACATGTTCCAAAACGCTCCATCCATCTGGAGTATTCAACAGTTCTGCAATATTTCAATATGTATCAGTCGCTACGTTTTCGTCATCATTGATTGTAATTGTAACCCATTCACCGTCAATTGGCAAGTTCAGAGTATCGCGCTCATATTCTGAAAATACATCAAATCCTGCATAATCTACCCATCCAATAGTGTTACTCCAGAAATCAGATTTGTTCTTAATATTTCTGATGACATAAAAACGTTTCATTTTTAATTTCCCTTCACGAATTCAGATTCATCAAATGGCTTATCGAAAATATATTCATATTCATCGATTAATTCTTTATCGCTGTAATGATTCAATCCTAGGTTTCCAAATTTAATTACTTGCATAGCATAATTATAATCATTAACAATATCGAAAAACATCTTTTCGGACAATTTATCAATTAGTTTGCCACGGATACTCTCATCCATATTATATTTCTCCGTTACTTAATAATTATTAAATTAAATTTTAATTTATAAATGTCGGTTTAATACATTAAATTCATGTCGCCAAACATTGGCATTTTTAATCAACATGATCGTAATAGGAGCGTATTCCATCAATAACATACCATGTCGATCCGTAACGAAGTATACATCTTCTTCTTCATCATAGTCAAACACCAACCCTTTGCTCTTAGCAATCTTCTTGATTGTTGCCAACTTTACACGGTTCATTTCTGAATAATCCTATTAGAGTCAAACCAACAATAACAAATACAGCATTTTTATAGTATTCAATTTTATGGCGCATATCGAATTACACATAACAATATCAGACCAGCCACGACAGCAATTGTATCCGCAATTGGAGAACTTGTCAACCACTGGAACATTCTAAATTTAGTCACATTTAATTTCCTTTAGAACTTCATATTCATAAAAATAATTTCCAGAATCCACAGTAAACCAAAGAAATTTCATAGCCTATGCCAAATGTTCGTAAGGAATGTTAGCCTTCCATGTTTCTACAGAACATTTATCATGGTGGCGACTGACAGGATTGTACCAGTAAACCGTACCGTTTTCAACATTTTCAAGGTTGTAAACTGAACCTCGCCATTTGATCGTATCAGGAATATTATCCATTACATGAACCATGCTAGAATGAAATAGTAAATAGCTGTAATGATAGCATAGATTACAATCGAAAAAGCATAACTAAGCAATCTAGTCATTGGTGTGGCATCCGTTCCAACCATTTTTTGATCAATTGTATGTTTCATAATATACGGAGCAAAGGGAACTGTAATCAAATGTACAATAGCCATAGCAACAGGCAATGAAATATAAGCCACTCCAAATGTAGGAACAATAAAAATACTCCATCCAAATTTAAAAATAAATCCAAACAAGATAAAAGAAACAACGCTGACAATAAATCCAAACAAGATAAAAGAAACAACGCTGACAATAAATCCAATGATAATCTTATTCATTATTCAAATCCATCCTTAAAGAGTGTATCGCAATCTAGTGTTAGAAAAATTTTTCGATTGATAATTTCATATACAAGAAGATTACCATTTTCTTGTGGGTTAATATAACAGTCCACAATTTCAATAGAATCGTAACGATAGATACTTACTTCTGCCGTAAAATTCAATAACATTGAAACAAACAAAAATGAAGTAATCATGAATCCGACTCCTGAAATACATCTCCACCATAACGATTTTGATAAATTTCTAGTTGCGATACAACATTTTTAATTGGCATTGCAGGGTTTGCCAGAATCCATCTACACACAGATTTAAGATCACGAAGCAATAAAATATTATGCAAGTCTTTTTCGAGTTGGAGAATTTTAGAATTCATTTTTAATCCTTAATGTGACAGTAGTCCTAAAAATTCAGAAATATGACTGAATCCCGGAACTTTGGTCCACAAGAAATGTTCTAGTGGAAATGATACAGTAACACCAATCCAGAACTTTCCATCTGAAAGAATTGATTTACATTTATGGTAACATTTTACCACAAATCCATTTTCATCTTTATGTTCGTGACAATGGTGCATAATTAATTCTCTATTAATAGGGGGTAGGTTACTCGGCATCCTACCTACAATTTTTAGCCACTCAGGGAATATCCCACATAGTATTGTAGAGCATTTGCTTCCGACTTTACGCTGTCCCGGATTCTGTCGGTTCAATCAGGTTAGACTACTTTACCAGATTCGTTTACAGTAGTCAACTACGGCCAATTTTCTATTCTAATCTGTCTGGCCGGAAAATAACGTATGCGTTAGGACTATTGTAGTCCATTAGCTCTAAAAATACGATCCATGATCCTACGCATTTTTGGAATATCTTTTCTGTTAAATCGTGTGTTCCAGTTTTCTTGATATTTGATTACTTTTTCCAATACTTCCGGGGCTAAGTATCCATCCATTTTGGAATAAAATTTGTTCCATATTTTAGATTTACTATTAGGAACTGAACCATCAATATCCCATACAGCATTTGCAAATTCTATTTTGATATGTCCGAAACCTCCAAAATTGGTTTTCTCGTACCATCGCCATGTCTTAGACAACGGAACGTTATTTGTAATCAGATGTGATTGAATTTTTTCAATATTTGAATATAGTGGCAGTTCCCAAGGATCGTTATCATGATACACAACAATTTTAGCATTAATACCATTCCGTAACAACCGTTTATGGAGTTCGAAAGCGTATACGCCGCATCCACCACAATTAACATTGTGAACAACATTTGATACTTCACTTCCAATATCAAACAACAATTGACGAATTTTATTGATATTCATAAGTCATTTCGCTGAAAGAAGAATCATTCTAATACAATTTACATGAATGTAATATGAATTAAATTATTTCAAATGTCCAACCATCATCCAAATATTCCTTAATCTCGTCTACATGGTATTGTTCGTAACAATTCATTGCACGCAGCCATTCGATATAAACGTCAAGAGGATTATCGGATTCAATTGCTTTATAACTAACATCGGTAGGAGTTTGGTAAAGAACATCAAAATTTGCACGCTTACCCTTAACCAGCATAAGGTTCATTGACATATATTAATCTCCCAAGACATTATGTTCTGTGCCATATTACAAATATATTAATGAGCCTTATCTGAATGTCATAAATTTAAATTTACGGGCGAATTCATGTCGCTCTATTATTCCATTTTTTAATAACTTCATCACGGCTATCGGCAGAAATGTGTGCGCCACATCCGCCTTCGTGTGTCAAACAATTCATTTCCCAACAGCGTTCTCCATCACGGGGATCGCGGTGACTGATATAGTGTCGAACACCATTGTCCACTCGCCAGCGGGTTGTAGACGGGTGTAATGCATCACGTAGGTCTTGCGTAACGTGTCCGCAAAATGGACAACAAAGTACGTTTATTTGCGTTTCGATGGTATGTTCTACTTTATGGATGCCAATGAATTCCGGGGTATTATCATGA
>Ga0172377_10006225_pt1 | contig 12288 bp, 10 predicted proteins | sample Pumphouse3metaG_FD_119749 | JGI IMG/M metagenome (GOLD analysis project Ga0172377, IMG submission 119749) | Leachate microbial communities from a municipal landfill in Southern Ontario, Canada - Pumphouse #3 metaG | ecosystem: Engineered > Solid waste > Landfill > Unclassified | place: Canada... | reverse complement strand
TCAATGCAAACACAAATAGATTTAGCGAAAGCACTAATTAATTTTGATTCTACTAAGGCGATAGATTTATTAAATAATCTTTTATCCCAAGGAAAAGAAGTGAAAAAAATAACATTAAACTTAATAGAGTTTTTTAGAGATGTTTTAATGTTTAAAAATATTAAAACTCTTGATGAATCGAGTCTCTTGTATGGGCATAAAGAATTTGAAGAAATCGCAAATGAAATAAGTAATAGAAAAGCATTTTATATAATTGATGTTTTAAATAATGCTTTAAATGAAATTAATTGGTCAAACAACCCTAAAATCCATTTAGAGTTAGCTTTTCTAAAAGTAGCTGACAATGAAGAAAACAGCAATTCTAATGTTTTGGCAGCGATTGATGAAATTGAAATAAGATTATTAGAATTAGAAAATTTTAAAAACTTTGTAGAAGCAGAAGATAAAAAAGAGTCTAAACAAATAATTCAAAATATAATTTCTAAAACAAGCCGAATTGAAGAAACGGATGAAAACATAATTAAGGCTGCGGTAGAAAAGATAAAAGATAGAATTTTTACGACGCCTGAAATTGAAGGCAATGAAGTTAAACCGAACGAAACTAAAGAAAATACAAATATAGAATTAGATGTTTTTGAGGGACAAGAGTCGATAGATTTTAAAGAAGATATTTCAAATCATGAGAAACATGAAATAGAAGAAGCTAAGGGAAAACCTCAACCAAATATAATTGAAAATAACTTTAATCAGCAAGAAGATATATTAGTTAACAATCCAGATACAATAAAAGAAGAGTTATGCAAAGATATCTCAAATACCTACGACATTAATTTTGTAGAAGAAGTATTAAATAACGGTGATAGAAAAGACAAGTTATTTTTACTTGAAAAATGGCAAAATTTTCCTGATATCGAAGGTGAAGAGGAATCTAAATATTTAGCTTCTTTACTAGAGACTGGAACAGTTGTTGCGTCATCTTATGATAAAATTGTCATTACTTTTTCGAGCGCTACTATATGTAATACTTTAATGATACCGACAAACAAAGAAATAGTAATGAAAATCATAAATAAAAAATACAATAGAATAATTAATTATATGGCTTTACCTTCATCAGTGTTTTCTGATATATCAAAAGAGTTTTTACAACGATATAGGAAAGGCGAGAAATATATTAAGCTATCAAAGATAGTCTGCGAAGGCTTGCAAGACGTATCGAAGATTGAAAAAACGCATAACTCAGATTCAAATCCTAAAATAGTTCAAGATGCAATTGATTTATTTGGAGATAAGGTAGTTATTAAAGAATAGGAGGGAAATAATATGTTAAATCCACAAATGTTAAAACAAATTAAACAAATGCAAGAAGATATTAAAAGAATTCAAACTCAAATAAATGAATCAACTTTTTATGGACAAGCTGGCGGATCAGTTGTTAAGGTGTCCGTAAAAGGGACTAAGGAAGTGCTTTCAATAAACATTAAAAAAGAAGAAGTCGATTTTTCAGATATTGAAATGGTTCAAGATTTAATTGTCGCTGCTTTGAATGACGCTTTTAAAAAAGTAGATAAAGAACTTGAAGAATCTTTAGGCTCTGTAACTAAAGGCATGAACATGCCGGGGCTATTTTAAATGTCTTTTCCTAAATCACTCGAAAATTTGGTTGAACAACTAAAAGTTCTTCCTGGTGTAGGAAGAAAAACAGCTGAGAGATATGCCTTGCATATCATCAATAAGCTTGATCAAGAACAGTCGAACCAAATAGCTGATGCCATACAAGTTGCTAAAAACAAAATAAAGCATTGTTCAATATGCGGAAACTTAACTGATGATGACGTTTGTGATATTTGTCAGAGCAATAGTAGAGACGAATCGACAATTTTAGTTGTAGAAAACTCTAAAGATGTTTTTTCAATAGAAAACGCTAATCAATACAAAGGCTTATATCACGTTTTAAATGGTGTCCTTTCGCCTATGGATGGTATGGGTATTGAAGATATTAATTTAGATAGTTTATGGAAACGAATAACTGATGATAAAGTAAGAGAAATAATTATTGCTACTTCATCAACTCCAGAAGGTGAAACAACGGCTCTATATATAAGCAGAGTATTAAAAGATATCGATGTTACAGTAAGTAGAATTGGCTATGGTGTACCAGTAGGTCTTAACCTAGAATATGCCGACGATTTGACTCTATCTAAAGCGATTGAAAACAGAAAAAAGTATTAATGTAAAAAAAACGAAAAAAATATTTTAGAAATCTATTATTATGATATAATAATATGTAATCGAAACACTATGGGGTGATTGATTTGTTGAATTATCTATATCCATTTACCTTAGATATAACTACTACTATCAATGAGTTTTTAGAAAAATATATAACGATTATAACCGATATGTTTGATGGTTTAAGTGTATATTTACAAGCTGGTATTTTAGTTATATTAGCAATATTTGTTATATATGGATTATTTAAGTTTATCAAAAAATTCTTTGTATTATTTCTTGTTTTAGCTGTTTTAGGAGCGGCTTTTTGGTATATTTATACGAATGGATATCTAGATAGCATATTCCCTAATCAAAATGCTACGATTATAAACTCAATATTTAAGATTTAAAAAGAATACCATATATATGGCGATTCTTTTTCTTTTTTTCTGTGAAGGATTATTTCAAAATAATCCTTCATAACTATCATTACAGGCAATTTTTATATTTGAAAGAGGTGTTTTTACAAATGAATATTAAAAAAATTTCTAAATATTTATTAGTTTTATTTGCTTTGCTATTTATTGGTGGTTGTCAAAATAACTCTAATGAATACACATTACCCGATCTAAGCGGGAAATCAAAAAGTGATATAGTAACTCTACTAGATGAAGCAGAAATGAAATATGAGTTTAGTTATATTCAAGATGAAGATCTAGCAGCTGATACTTTTGTTGAATACGGCAATGATTTAGAAGCGCTAGATATCGTTTCAAAAGATGATTTAATTTCAATAGTCCTTTCAACCCCTAATTTTGTATTACCTGATTTGACTGGAATGAATCAAGGGGAAATTTTACAGTTGTTTATATCAACTGGAGTAAATTTTTCTTTTGAAATGGAAGTCAATAATGATGTAACTGATCAAACGTTTTCTAAATATGGTAATGAATATTCTATCGGAGACCCTATTGCTTCTGGAGCAAATTTAACAATTTATATTGGATTTAATACAACAAAATTACCGGATTTAACTGGAATGTTAGCTGGACAAATTGAAAGAGTTTTAATAGAAGAACAAATCCAATACAGTTTCGAATATGTAATAGATGATAACAATACAGAAGATATGTTTGTAGAATACAAAGATTTTGAAATAGGCGACGACTATAACGATGAAGTAATAGTTATTGTCTTGTATGAAAACACATTTACAAACGCTGATTCTTCCTTAATAATATCTAAATATATTGATGGCGGAGAAGGAACTAGCGATCAAGCTATTGAGATTTATAACCCTACTAATTCGGCAGTTGATTTGAAGGACTATCATATAGCGATATATGAAAATGGTTCATTCGAAGTTACCTATAATATCCCATTAACTGATATAAGTTTAGGAGCTAGCGAAACTTACGTTATCGCAAATAAAGCATCAAGCAACGGCGATTTACTTAGAAAAGCAGATTTAATTTCTGACAACTTAGTTTTTAACGGTAACGATACAATTCAGTTAAGATATAAGAATAACACCTATATTGATACAATTTACCATATCGGAAATAGAGATTTTGTTTTTGATAACGAAATTTTTGTTAGAAAAGCAGAAGTTGTTTCCGGAACTAGAGAATTCGTTTTTAATCAATGGACAGCTTATATTCCTACATATATAGATGTTTTGGGAACTCATCCAATTACAGCCCCAGATAAAATCACATATGATTTTATTAATAGAGATTTTTATGATCCTCTAGGTGGAATGGATTTAGTAACTTTAGTTAAAATTAATGATGGAGATACAGCTTCTTTTAATCCGGGATTTTTAGATAATGAAAGAGTAAGATTCTTAGGCGTCGATACTCCAGAAACTTATCCAGTGCAAGATCCTTGGGGACCTGAAGCTAAGTCCTATACTACTTTAATTCTTAATAGCGCTATTGAAATCTATATTCAAAGCGACCCAATTTTGGGTTATAAAGAAAATTACGGTCGTCATCTTGGTTTAATTTGGGTTAATCTAGGGGAAAATGGTTTAACAATTAATATTCTTAACAGCGATGATGAAGTTATGAGAACCGAACATTTAAACGGTTGGATTTTATTAAACTATCACTTAGTATTAAACGGATATTCATATAACTACTATGGTTCTGAATCAAGACTTATTTTTGATAACAGATACCTTTATAGATGGTTCCAAGATGCACAATTATTCGCACAAGAAAACGGATTAGGAATACACGAATGAGAATCTTTGTAAGAGTTTTATATTCAATGCTTGCGGTAGGTATATTCTTATGGATATGGGTTACTGCTCAAGATGTTATGGAAAAGAAATTTTGGCAACCTTTTTCTGATTCCTTAACAGATGAAAGTTCTGATTTACCAGATTTTTATTATTTTTACACTTCTATACCTAATTATCATAAGTCAGAACCGATAATATCAATCGAGATAGATGGCTATGAAATAAAAGGTTATGAAGTAGCTGTGACAGCTAAGGATGAAGACGATAACTTAGTTATTGAAGAATCAATATATATTATTGTCTATAGCGATAACCAAGATTTATCTCAGGTTAAAGAATTAACTTTATTTGAAACTACTGGAGAAAAATCAGAAGTTATCTGGTTAACTAGATTTAAACATTTGAATCTTATAAACGCTATTAATGAATTAGGGGAAGTATATATACCAAAAGATTTGTTTTTAAGCGGTGAATTTGATAGAATAAAACTGACTAATCATGATGACGAAGTATTAATTGAAAGCGCTTTAAATATTGAAGAATCTAGTTTTACTATAAAATCAAGTCTAGAACAGTTCTATCAAGAACATGATAAATTACCAGACGCTGAAGATATAGATGATTTGAGCAGTCAAAGTATTGGGATGCAAATCATTCATGAAGGCGAAGAGTTTGAAGTCGATGGAGATATATTTTTCTACTCTATCGGTGGATACTTAATTGTTTTATTAATCACAACGTATTTGCTTTTTTTCAGAAAAGCTAGATATGAATAAATTTAAAAATAACAAATAGTTGTTTGGGAGGAAATATATAAATGGAATTAAGATTAGAGAATTTAACAAAGGTTTTTACAAATAAAACCGGGCAAGAAACTAGGGCTGTTGATAATCTTGATATTACAATCGAATCAGGAACTTTGGTAGCTTTATTGGGGCCTTCTGGTTGTGGTAAATCTACAACATTATTCATGATTGCTGGATTGGTTAAACCAACTTCAGGAAAAATATTTTTCGGAGAAGATGATGTAACTAAGTTGGCGCCGGAAAAAAGAGGAATCGGATTAGTTTTCCAAAACTATGCATTATATCCTCATATGACAGTATTTAAAAACATTCTTTTCCCACTGGAAAATATGAATGTACCAAGAGATGAAGCTTTTGAAAGAGTAAAAGAAATGGCTAATTTAGTTGGTATTGGGGAATTACTTGATCGTAAACCTTCTCAGTTATCAGGTGGTCAACAACAACGTGTTGCGATTGCTAGAGCTTTAGTTAAGAAACCAAGAGTACTTTTACTTGATGAGCCTTTATCTAATCTAGACGCTAGATTAAGATTGCAAATGCGTGAAGAAATCAAACGTATTCAAAGAGAAACTGGTATTACGACTATTTTCGTAACACATGACCAAGAAGAAGCGATGAGTATTTCTGATAAAATGGTAGTGTTAGATTTTGGTAAGTACCAACAATACGACGCTCCACAAGAAATGTATAATCAACCAGATAATCTTTTCGTTGCTAAATTCTTAGGGAATCCTCCTATCAACGCTTTTGAAGCTGAAGTTAAAAAAGGATATTTAATAATCAACGATAAAAATTTTGTCAAAGTTAATAACGTACCAGATGGATTATATGATATTGGTATGAGACCAGAAAACTTCCGTGTTGATGAAAAGGGATTTAAAACCGAAGTTAAAGATATCTTCCATATCGGTAGAGATACTATGATTCACTTTGAGTTTAATGGTAAGAATGTAAGAGCTTTGGTAGATTCAGATACTATAAGCGATACACAAAAAATCGTACCTCTTACAATTAAATCCGAAAGAATCTATATTTTTGACAAAGAGACAGGAAAGGTAGTAAATCATGAATAAACTTATTAAAAACATAAAGGAGTTTTTAATAAGGATTGGCAACGCTATTAAAACCTTCTTTTGGAATTTAAGAAGAATAACTAATAATGGAAAGCGTGCTATCGGTAATTTTTTAGATAAACATCATATTAACCCAGCAGGTAAGTTTCCTGGTTGGGCAAAAGCATTGTTGTATTTATCACCAGCATTAATAGTTTTAGCGATTTTTACTTTTTATCCAATTATTAATGCATTCGCTCTTGTAGTTTATGAAAACTATAATATGTCAGATAATACAATTACCGGTTACACAATTTTCGGAAATTTTATCACAGTTATTAATGATGGGTCATTTATTTTCCCAGCATCACATACAGCATCCACAGCTTTGATTAATACACTAAGAGTTGTATTTATAAGTGTTCCGATATCAATCTTCTTGGCTTTAGGAATTTCAGTTGCCTTAAATTCAATTAAGCCATTGAAAGGATTTTTCCAAACTGTTTATTTTTTACCTTATGTAACAAATACTATCGCAATTGGTTTAGTGTTTGCTTATATGTTTAGAACTGAAGGTGGTTTGGTAAATGAGTTCTTAGGGATATTTGGATTAGATCGAGATGCAAATGGAAATCTGTTATCATGGGTTGAACAAAATTCGGTATATAACAGATCGATGTTTGTTTTAATTTTCTACAGTATTTGGGCATCTTTAGCATTTAAGATTATGGTTTTCTTAACAAGTATTCAAGGAATTGATAAACAATATTATCAAGCAGCCGCTATTGACGCAACGCCAAGAGGTAGAATTTTTAGTAAAATTACAGTTCCATTAATTTCTCCGATGATTTTCTATATCACTGTAACTTCGGTAATTGGGGCTTTTAAGATTTATAATGTTATTGTCGCTCTGTTTGGAGTAAATGGTACTCCTCCAGGAGCTCAATATAACTTACAATCAATCGTAATGTATATCTACACTTATATCGATAAAGGTACTCCAGGTAGCTTATCACAAGCTGCAGCTGGTTCTTTGATATTGTTTGCGATTATACTAGTTCTTACTATCGTGCAAATGCAAGTTAGTAAGAAACGTGTACATTACTAGGAAGGGGGATATAAAATGGATAAGAAATTATTTTCTAAAATAAAAAAGATTGAAAGAATCACTTTTATCTTTGATTTCCTAGCAATTGTAGCTTATATCTCATTATTCCTTATATTTTTCAACTTATTAGAATTACCAGCTATTGATCCGTTAACTGGAGATATGAAATTAGATGATCTTCAATATATGGATCCAATTTATGAGCTTCTTGGAAGAACATTTGATAAATGGCAAATGAATAGCATTATATCAGTATTGATTATATTTATGGTTGTATCAGTACCGATGATATTCATTAATATTAAGAAAAACAAAACAAAAACAATTTATGATTTTGATTCATACACTGCTGCTAATACATTTATTCAAGCGATAATTAATTTAATTACGCTTAACATTGTAGGTTTCGGTTTAAGAATCTATAACATGTTTTTACTAATTAAATTTGTAAAAGGATATAGTCCTAAAGAATTCTTCTCTAGAATAATTCCTTCAATCAAAGAAAAGTTCGCTGAAAGAAAAGCTAAAAAGAAAGAATTAGAAGAACAAAAATCCGCTGATGAATACTCAGCCTCATTGAAAAAAAGTATCAGAAGACAAACAACTTTTAATATCATAAGACTTACATCAACTTATCTTTTCTTAGTTTTGATGGCTTTAATAATCATAATTCCTTTTTATTGGATGGTTTTAACATCAGTAAAAGATTTCTCAGGAGCTACATCATTAAACCCAGAGTTTTTCATTAGCTTCAGTAGATGGAATTGGGTTAACTATAAAGTAGTTCTTACTGAGCTAAACTTTGGTTTGTATATTAAGAACACAGTAATTGTAGCTTTGTTCTCAACTGCCGGAACGATTCTTACTACAATTTTCGCAGCGTATGCTTTTGCGAGAATTGAGTTTAAAGGTAGAGAACTATTATTTTCAATCTTGATTATGACAATGATGATTCCTGGAGAACTTTATATTATTACTAACTTCATTACAGTAAGTAAAAATGGTTTAGGATGGATTGGTAATCCTGTAGGCGAAAACAATTATTTCATAGCTATGATAATTCCATTCGTTACAAGTATTTCCTATATATTCTTCTTGAGACAAAACTTTAAACAAGTTCCAGAATCACTTTATAAAGCAGCTAGAGTAGATGGCTGTAGCGACTTTAAGTTCTTGATGAGAGTTATGGTTCCTATCGCTTCACCTACTATATTTACAATTACCATTTTAAATGTTTTCAGTTCATGGAATGCATATATTTGGCCAAGAATTATTACAGGTGTTGGTGGAGAAGAAGGAAAGAGTTATTGGCTAATCTCCAACGCCTTGAGAGATACTGCATTTGTTTTGGATAATGGTCAAGTAATGTATAACTTACAAATAGCAGCTAGTGCTTTAGTAACCGTACCGCTGTTAATAGTATTCTTTATGTTCCGTAAATACATTATGAACGGAATCGGTAGAAGCGGAACGAAAGGTTAAAAGAGGTGAAAAAAATGAAATATAAAAAAATCTTATTATCCTTTTTGTTCGTTTTCCTTGCTTTCTCAATGATGGCTTGTCCTTCAAAGACAAACCAAGCACCACAAATAGTAAGGATTATTGATGGTGAACCAGTTAAAATTGATGAAAATAACCAAATTATTTATGAACATGAGAAGGGTAAAACTTTCCACCCAGAAACAATGGTTCAGGATTTAATCGACAACTATAATATTAAAGCTATCGACTATAACCAATCAAAAATTGCTTTAGGTAACGATAGACCTTATGACGATATTTCAGATGCACTTCTAGTTACCAACTTTTATTTAAGATGGGAAGAAGATTCTGACGCGAATTTTGATGGTGTAGTTGATGAACTAGATGAAGAGTTATGGGGAACAATAAAGACTGACGAAGAAGGAAATTATGTTTTAGATGCAGGAACTGTATTTGTGGTAAGTCTTCAAAATGTAGGTGGCGAAATGCCTTTTACTTTAAGAATTGTCGATGAAGATGGAGCTCGTTCAGAAGTTTCAGGCATAATAAAGATAGTATAAAAAACACAGTTTTAACTACCTTGTGCAATAAGGTTAGTTATTATGGAAAAAAAAGCAATTTTGTAGTATAATAAATTTAATGAATAAGGTATTAATAAGGAGGAATAAAATGAATTTTAAAAAGAAATTTGTTGCACTTTTTATGATGTTATTACTTTCAATAGTATTTATTGGCTGTGGAGAAACAACTGAAAGTTCAACGACAACAACTACAGACCAAGAAACTTCGACAACAACAACTACAGAAGCTGTTAATCAAGCGCCAAGATTTGTTGGTTTGTTCCAAAAACAAACGATTTATAAAGGTGCTCAAGAATATGACATCTTAGCTGGTGCGAAAGCTGTTGACCCTGAAGATGGAGAACTTGAAATTTCTATCGCTGGGGCTTATAGTACAACTAGAGTTGGTACTTATGAAGTATACGTATACGCAACTGACAGTGAAGGAGAGTCTGTAACTGATTCAATCACTTTAACTGTTAAAGATTTAACTGCTTATACTATTCCAGATGAACTTACTACTGACAATATTTCTATTGATTTGTGGCATTCAAATGGAGCGACAATTGAAGCAGCTTTAAAAGCTTATGCAGTGTCATTCCAAGAAATTTATCCTAACATTACTGTTAACATTATTAAAAATGGTAATAATTACGATGAACTTCGTGAAAATACAGTTAACGCTATTAGAGGTGGACAAATACCTAATATCGTTCAAAACTATCCAGACCACGTAATGGAATATATTGACAATAATGGTGTAATTGCACTAACTCCATATATTTACCATCCAATTCATGGATTCAATCCTGAAGTTGAAGAAGAGTCATTCTTAGATATCTTATTAAGTTATCGTCGTGAAAATTCTCAATATACAACAGATGGAGAATATTATTCATTACCATTTAATAAATCAACAGAAGTTATGATTTATAACAAAACAATGTTTGATATGTTAATTGAAGATGGAGTTATTGATGAAGTTCCTAACACATGGCAAGGATTATTTGCGGTAGCTGATGAATTAATGGGAGTTAAAGATGAAGTTATTGATAGCATTACTACAAAACTAAACGCTTCACAAACACTATCATTACATAAAAATGCAGAAGAAATTCAAGCTATAAAAGATAACTTTGTGCCAATTACATATGATTCACCTGCAAATGCTTTTATCACATTAGTTAGACAATGGGGCGGACAATATACTACAATTGACTCTGCGAGACAAGGAGTTGTTTTGTTCGATAGTGATGAAACTAGAGATATGTTAAGTTATTTCTTTGATAACAGAGATAATCCATTTACATTACCTGGAAAATGGGGAACTGAATATGCATCTGATGCTTTTAAATTAGGTCAAACAGCAGTTACATTTGGTTCTACAGGTGGTGCTAGATATAACACACCAGAAACTGTTGATGGAGAATTCGTATTTGATTTTGGAGTTATGCCAATGCCATATAATGAAGATATGCCATTAGAAAGAACTGCAATTCAACAAGGAACTAATATGTCAATCACAACTGCTGGAACTGATCAAGAAAAATTAGCTTCATGGTTATTCTTGAAATATTTAACTAGCAAAGATGTTCAATTAGATTTTGCTTTAAAAACAGGGTATTCACCAGTTAGATATTCAGTTTATGATACAGAACAATATGATGATTTTAGAAGTGGAACTGATGAAACAGGAAAACTTTTAGCTGGAGAAGATTTAATGAAATCTTTAGCTGCTAATGCAGCAGCAGAACAAGCTGATTTCTTATTCTATGATCAAGCTTATGTTGGCTCTTCAGTAGCCAGAGCAGGTGTAGAAGTTGCTTTCGAAAGAGTTATTCTAGGTTCTTTAGAAGGAACTACTAAAGAAGCGATAATTGAAAACGCAATTGCATACGCTAAGGACGAAGCTGAAAAATAGGTTTTAAATTAATACAGTTAAGTTATTAATTTAACATATAATTATAATTATTCTAAAGAGGAGGATAATATGAAATTAAACAAAAGGATTTTGAGTGTGTTCGTTATTGCTCTATTAGCGATTTTGTTAATAGGCTGTAATGGGACATCATCAAGTACTGGTGGAACGGAAACGACAACTTCCGGTTCAGGAACAACTTCTGAAACCACTACTACCACAGAAACGCAAGTTTCAATTGATTGGGCAACTTTAGAATCAACATTAAGAACTCAGTACGCTGCAAGTCTTGATGATGATGATTTTGTTGCTACAGCAGATTTGAATCTTATTACTCAAGTTGGAGATGCTACAATTTCATGGTCTAGTAATAAACCAGAGTTAATTGAAAATGATGGTACAATCCATCGCCCTGCATTCTCAACAGGAGACCAAACAGTAATTTTAACAGCTACAATTACTATTGATTCACAAGAACATACAGTAATGTTCTTCGTAACAGTAGGAAAATTAGCTAAAACTGACGCTGAAAGAGCAGAAGAAGTATTCGTTAAAGTTATGGCTTTCCCTAACAAAGAAAAATGGTCATCAGCTGATAGCGATTCATTAACTTTTGCAGAAAAAGGAACAGACCTTGATAACGTAGAATACGATGTTGTATGGTCATCAAGTCATCCTGAATATATTTCAGCAACAGCTGATATTATTCAACCGTTAGATGAAGACGTTACTGTTACAATTACAGCAACTGTTACAATCAATGGTGTAGATTATAGCAAGACAAAAGAATTTGTAGTTGCTAAACTTGAAGAAGGAAAACCAGTTGCATCAATTGCTGAAGCCATCGCTGAAGGTCAAGATGCATATGTAATGATTCCTGGAGTAACAGTTATAGCAATG
>Ga0172377_10006223_pt1 | contig 12290 bp, 8 predicted proteins | sample Pumphouse3metaG_FD_119749 | JGI IMG/M metagenome (GOLD analysis project Ga0172377, IMG submission 119749) | Leachate microbial communities from a municipal landfill in Southern Ontario, Canada - Pumphouse #3 metaG | ecosystem: Engineered > Solid waste > Landfill > Unclassified | place: Canada... | reverse complement strand
TGATTTCGAATCTGCATTAATTTTTACCAATGCTCTTGAAATACCAAGACGAACTGCTTCAGCCTGTCCGTTAATTCCACCACCATCAAGATTCACCTGTATATCATATTGATCAGCAACATTCAGTAAATTCAATGGCTGCATAACAATATACTGAAGTGTTCCCATTGGGAAATACTCCTTATAGTCCCTTTTGTTAATAATAATATTACCCTTTCCTTCTTTTAAAATTATACGGGCAACGGCTGTTTTTCTACGGCCTAAGGCATTAACTGCTTCCATTGTTATAGTTTAATTTTATTAAAATCAATTACTCTGGGATTCTGAGCTTGTTGATGATGCTCAGGACCTACATATACTTTCATATTGGTAAAAAGTTTGTTTCCAAGACGACTTTTTGGCAACATCCCTTTAACAGCTCTTTCAACCAATCTTTCAGGATATTTAGCGAGAACATCCCTCGGTGTTTGAAAACGCTGACCACCAGGATAACCGGTATATCTCACATAAACTTTCTTACGTAATTTATCTCCTGATAATTTTACTTTTTCAGCATTAATCACAATAACATTATCCCCACAATCTACATGAGGAGTAAAATTGGGTTTGAGTTTTCCACGCAACATCTTTGCTACAGCTGAGGCTAAACGTCCCAGGCACATATCAGTTGCATCAACCACAACCCATTCTTTATTAACCGTAGCAGGATTAGCTGAAACGGTTTTGTAAGATAAAGTATCCACTTACTTAAATTTTTAATTTACTACTAAAAAAATCATTCTTACAATACTACCTTCCCATCTAAAAATCAAGCTGTTAAAACAGGTATTAATAACAACCATCCCTATTTCAGGTTCCGGTAACTGTAAGTAAAGGACAATAATCGGGACTGCAAAAGTATTCTTTTTTTTGGAAATCACAATCTTTCTTAGTCACTATTTTATATTTTTAGTCTGTATTAACATAAAAAAAATCTATCATATCAATTTATGACTCAAGCCCATTCATATTTTCAAAAAGTTCAGCCCTTAACCATTTATCTGTTTAATATAATTAAAAGGGCTGTATTACTGGTAGCATTGAAGAACTACAGATGCCTGTCCACATCCCCAAGCTGGTAATATCCCCTTTGCGTTAACAAATTCAACAGGAATGTTGAACTTTCATCGTCATTAGCCTAAAACTTTTTTAGACGACCATAAATGTTTTATCAACCAGGAAACTTTAATTACTAACTATTCCTTTTTTATTTGTTTTTTATACAGAGTAACATATTTATTGAAACCAATCTCAATACCTTCCCGCATCTGCTGATAAGCTTCAGGACATTTTTCTTTTACAAATTTCATAACAGCCACAGAGATGGGATGTACCGGATGGTAAACGTCACTAACAGGCATCATTGCTTTATCATGAGATATTGTTTTATCTCTTAATTCTTTTAACACTTCTGCATATTTTGTATCTGATGCGAGATTATTCAATTCAAACGGGTCATTTTGCAAATCATATAATTCTTCTTTTGGTTTGGTGGATACAAAGAAAAATTTCTGATCATCATTTAATTTACCCTCTTTATTAAGGGTTCGCATAACGTGAACTGCAGGTCTGTAAAATTCCAGATAAGCCTGATGATCATCATAAGGAATTTCCGGTTTATCATTACGAATATAAGCCCATCGCTTTGTATAAACAGATCTCGATTTTTCTGCTATCTCATCCCACAAATCTCTGGCTCCATATGATTCTTTTCTATCAAAATTTTTATTTAGAAACGATTTCCCGGTCATATAGTCAGGAACTTTACAACCCGCAATATCAAGTATTGTAGCCGTTATATCCGTAGAACTTATTACATCATTAATAATTTGTTTATTTTTAAAGACAGTAACATCCTTTGGCTGATAAATGATAAGAGGAATACGTAATCCAGGATCATGCAAATAGCCTTTTCCTAAAATATTACAACGACCATTATCTCCTATAAAAATGATTATAGTATTGTCAGCCATTCCTTTTTGCTTTAGTTCCTTCTCTATCATACCAACTTCATTGTCTATATATTCCATCTGATCAAGGTATTTAGCCCAGTCAAGACGAATAGCAGGACTATCAGCATATTGCGGAGGTAATACTACTTTCTGCGGATCAACAGGATGTTTAGATTCATCCCTTACCTTTGACCACCAGTCACCTCTATGTGTTGCCAGTAGTTGAATCTGAGCAAAAAATGGCTGATCTTCAGGTAAAAATTCATCATATTTATCAAACAAACCAAAATTTTTCTCTCCATCCCATTTACCCAATGGTTTAGTCTTAAAATTACAGTCAATTTTACGTCCTTTCCCCATTACACCATGATTACCAAGAATACAGGTATATCCTGATTTTCGAAGATAGTATGTAAAGGGTTTGTATGGTTTGGACAAAGCAACATCCCTGTTACTGCGATGATTATGAGCATTTATCTTTACCTGATATGTCCCCGTCATCATCGCTGATCGGCTAGGCGAACAAATAGGATTTGTTACAAAACAATTTTTGAACATGAGGCCTTTTGCTGCAAGATCATTTAAATTAGGAGTATTTACAGCCTGCATTCCGTAACATTCAAGATCAAGACTAATATCCTCGGCCATTAGCCAAATAATATTGGGCTGTTTTACATTCCCTGCAAAACATATCTGTAATGTAAATGCTAATATTACTGTAAATAATATGGTTCTTTTTTTCATTCATTAGTTTTTATGGGTAATTATTGGGTAACTCAATATTTTGGAAGCATTTGTAAAATATCCATTTTTAAGATCACCATCACATGATTTAATAAGTTTCTCTTTTAAGAGTTCAACCTTTTGGGGGTACTTGCTTAATAGATTATGTTCTTCCCGGTAATCATCAGGCAGATAATATAGCTGATATAATTTTTCAGGATAATAATATCTGAGTTTCCAGCCATCCTGAGTTACTAATGCAGGTCCTTCAAAAGATGCATAAACTATATATTCATGTTCCTTTTTTATTTTCTCTCCAAATAATGATGACAAATATGATATACCATCTTTTCCCTTAGGTAATTTAACATCAAGAAAATCAGCAAATGTTGTCATTATATCATAATTTGCAACCACTTGTTTAATTATTTTACCTCCTTCAATTTTCCCGGGCCAGTAATAAACAAGAGGGACTCTCACTCCACCTTCCCAGTTAGATCTCTTTAACCCGGCAAAGCCATCATTCCCATTAAAAACATCACCCCCTAATTCACTATAAAATTTGGTGTGTATTTCATCAAACTTTTGACCTGTAATCATATTTTTCACAGGCTTGTTGATCTTTCCTTTAGATGGATAATAAATCTCATGTCCATTATCAGCTCCAAAAATTATGATTGTATTTTTGTATATACCCTGTTTTTTTAATTCATTTATAATAACACCAACATTATCATCCAGCATTTTAACCATTGAAGCATATACTTTTTCTATTTCTGTTAAATTGGGATTATTTTTAAATTCAGAATCTATTTCAGGAATAGAAGAAGGTCCGTGTGGTAGTTGTGTAGGATGATAAAGAAAGAAGGTAGTATCTTTATGATTCCTGATAAAATCGATTATTTTTTCCAGAAAAAGATTTTGGGAATATACTTTTTTACCCGCCATGTTCCATCTGTCTTCATAACCACCATTCTCATCTCTTTCCTTAGTTTTCGCGCAATCTGCACGGGTATTACCCTCAATATTTACCATTTTGCCATTCTCAAAAAGAAAAGGAGGATAGAATCCATGGCAACGCTGATGATCATAATAACCATAATAATAATCCCATCCATGTCTTTTTAATTGTTTATGGGTGGTCGCAAAACCCCAGTCAAGTTTTCCTACTTCCCCTGTTATATAGCCTGCTTTTTTAAAAACTTCAGCAAGAAACATTTCATCTTTCGGTACTATTTTTGCTTGTTCATCATAACCATTTTCAATTTCTTCACAGGTGTATTTTCCTGTAGTAATACCCGAATATATACCAGCTTTAGAAATTTGCCACTTGTCTCCATGACAATCGTGATATCCTGTTAACAGACTTGCTCGGGCCGGAGCACAAAGCATGCAGCCATATACATTCTCAAATCGTACTCCTTTTTCTGCAAGCTTATCAATGTTGGGTGTTTTTATAATTTTCTGCCCTTCATACGATAACAATCCCCTGCCAAGATCATCGGCATAAATAAATATTACATTAGGTTTAGTAATATTTGTCTTAGTTTGTCCATTTGTTTTGCAAGTGATAATTGATATAAACAAAAACAGAAATAAAAAATATTTTTTCATGGTTCTATTAATTTATGTATTATGTAAATATATAAAAAGGGTGCTACATATATAGCAGCACCCTTTAATTTTTCGGCAAAGTTATTACCATCCCCAATTTTGGGTAAGTGCTCATTTAAGCCTATATCAACAATATATATTGGATATAAATTACTTTTTTTATTTCCCGCAACATTAAAATCTCCTAAAAGAAATTAAGTTTTATATTTTAATTAAATTGAATTTTAAAAAATCAGGGACTGGTATCAACCAGTCCCTGATAAAAATAAATATATGTCTTACTATAAATATAAAGGTTTATTTATTTAATACCTTAAATTATAAGTTTGTCCTGCAACAGTATAAATATCATAAAGTTTTGTTTTAGAAAGTTTTGGCTTTTTTACTGATGCTTTTTCTGAAATCAATGGTTCTTTAACTGTGTTTACTACATAAAACTGATTTGGATTTTCTCCGTTGGCTTTTTTTAGTAAAGTTCCATCTGCCATTTTCAATGCATTCCTGGATCTTATACGACAATTCCCACCAAGTTTTGAGAGAATAGTTAATTCTTTTATTTTCCCGTTTTCCCATTTCATACTAATTTCAAAACCACCTTTTGCCATTAAACCTTTTACATTTCCTTTGCTCCAGCGATCAGGTAATGCAGGTAGTATAAATATAAAACCATCACTACTCTGCAGAAGCATTTCTGCTATTCCTGCCGTACATCCAAAATTCCCGTCAATTTGGAAAGGAGGATGAGCATCGAAAAGATTAATATATGTACCACCACCTATTTTCCCGTCAGGTCTGACTGCAGGTGAAAGCTGATCTTCAATCAGACTATAAGCATGATTTCCATCCAGAAGACGTGCCCATAAATTAACCTTCCATCCCATTGACCAACCTGTGGATGCATCTCCTCTGTATATAAGAGACTGCTTTGCTGCACTAAAAAGAGCTGGTGTCCTGTAAGGAGAAATCTGATTACTCGGATAAAGTCCATACAAATGAGAAACATGACGATGATGGTCTGTAGGGTTATCAAAATCTTCCATCCATTCCTGCAACTGACTATACTGACCAATCTGCATAGGAGCCAGTTGTGATTTAATCAATCTTAAACTATCGGCAAAAGAGGAATCCACTTTTAAAATATCTGCAGTACGTATTGTATTTGACAACAAATCAAAAACTAACTGATTATCCATAGTAGCTCCGGCACAAGTTGTAGCATTTTTTAAATAATTATGTTCCGGTGACATAGAAGGAGAAACAACCAGCCATCCGTGATCAGGTTCTTTCTGCAAAATGTCCATAAAAAATTTTGAAGCTTCCTTTATTACAGGATAGGCTTCCTCTTTAAGAAATTTTTTATCTCCTGAATAAAGATAATGCTCCCATAACTGCTGACTCATCCATGCTCCACCTGTTGGCCATAAACCTGAGAAAGAATGATCTACAGGTCCTGAAATACGCCACAAATCTGTATTATGATGAAAAGCCCAGCCCCGGGCACCATAAATTTCTTTTGCTGTCTCACGACCACTTTGAGAAAGATCCTCCACCATATTTAAAAATGGCTTACTCATCTCCGCAAGGTTTGTATTCTCCGAAGGCCAGTAATTCATTTCAGCATTGATATTTGTAGTGTACTTACTATCCCACGGAGGAGAAATTTTGTCATTCCATATTCCCTGTAAAGTAGCAGCCTGTGTGCCGGGAGAAGAAGACGAAGAAATCAGAAGATATCTTCCAAACTGGAAATACAGAGACACCAGTTGTGGATCATCTCCTCCTTTAAAAGCTGCTATCCTTTCATCAGTAGGTTTCTGAGCAGCAGCAGTAGTTCCCAAATCAAGACCAACTCTGTAAAAATATTTCTGATAATAAGCACTATGATTATTTAAAGCTTTTTTATAATCAACTAATAAAGCTTTTTTCAAAATTGAATCAGCCTTAACTAAAGCATCCTCACTTATATCCTTATAATTTTTAAAATTAGTAGCAATAGAAATATAAATTGTTGCTGCATTAGCATTCTCAATAGTCAGTTTACCTTCCGAAACAGAAATATTACCTCCTTCGCAAACAGGCTTTACCAAAGCATGAAAACGCACCTGCCCAATAACTCCGTCCTGATCATCAGAAATTCCTGAGAGATCAATTATCTGATCCTTCCCAACAGAAACTTTACTCCTCATCTGACAATCCATCACAAGGCTACATGAAATTTTTCCGGGCTGATCTGCTGTCAGACGAACAATAATCACATTATCGGTGAATGATGAAAAAAACTGACGGGAATAATTTACACCATCTGCTTTATACTTTACAGATGATACAGCATTTTCAATATTTAAATCACGATAATAATCGCTAACCGACCCCTGATCCGGAAAATCAATCCATAAATTCCCAACAGGTTCAAACTTCTGTCCATTGTCAGTAGAATATACTTTATCATACGCCAGCCTTCCGGCCTCATTGTATTTTTTTTCAAATAACAATTTAGTTATCTCAGGAAGCACTTCTTTTATGGCAGGATTTGTATTATTTCCCGGGCCTCCTGACCATACAGTTTCTTCATTCAGCTGAAGTTGCTCTTTTTCAGGCTGTCCAAAAACCATTGCACTAAGTCTGCCATTTCCAATAGGCAAGGCCTCATTCCAGTTTTCCGCAGGATCATTATACCACAACTTCATATTTGTTTCCTGCGCCCACACTCCACATAAAAACAACTGAAAAATTAAAATCAAAAATATCTTCTTCATAGTTTTAAAAATTAAAATCAAATGTAGCCATTTGATCGCTATTGACGTTAGAATTCATAAGGACTGTTATTCCCTCTATAAATATACATCAAAATTTTAAAGAAATAATTTTTCAATAACCTAAATCCCACAAGAAAGTTTCGTTATGAGCATACAAATAACAATATAGCAGAAAGAACCCGATTGAATCACAGCAACATCTATGATGATTGAGGATTACTTAGTGAAACAACTGATTTGAAGTTTGTTGGATGCGTAACAGATGATTTCTTGCGGATTTTAGACTATAAAAAAATATTTATAAACAAATAAAAAGGATTGATATGAAAACGATTAGTAAAGTATTCCTGACAGGTTTTTTGGGATTTTTTTTGCCGCTATATTTCTCAGCATGTAGTAACGATAGTGATGGAATAACCGAAGATGCAGATGAAGTAATAGCCGAAGCAGAAGATTACTCAGACTGGACAGTAGAGACTCACAGTAACGACGTAGATCCCAATTATGATGTTGTATTTGATGATAAAAGTTTAATGTGTATTGGCATAGTAATCGATGGGACAATAATGAAGCCTTTGAGGATGAGAAAGGATGTTTAAGTTTATCTCTTTCAGCGGTTACAGACCACTGGCCTCTTATTAATTATCTTATGGGAATAGATAGTTATAGAGCTATATATAAAAAGGATCTGCAAGATTTCGTTGATAATGTTTATTCCACGACCTACATGAATTCTCTGTATGATACTTACTATAATTTGCTGAAAAATTACGCTTCAGAGGAAGGAAACAACAGCTTTTCAAGTGCCGTCTCTACATTAAGACCTCATGTGTCATCAAGAAAAAATGCAGTTGATAATTATCTGACAGAGTAAAATACAAAATTGAAGTAATAAGAATTAAAATTTTATTTTGGTTCTTTTTTAAAGTAAATATTTCTTTAATGTTAAACGGCTTAAGCTCATATTTAACCATAGAAATATTTACTTTAATATTTTGAACATTTATGTCGTTAATGATAAATTTAGCTGTGCTGAAAAATATAAAACTACTGTCAAATGTTACAGAATCTTATATTTATTTTTCCGTATGTTTAATTTTTAAGGGAACAAAAAAAATACGCCTATATGATTAACGCCTACCTCTTCCACGGCCTCCACCACGTTTGCCGGTTCCGCCACCTATACCAAAAAACCCATTAGAAGCCCCACCTCGTGAAGGCATTATAATCCATAAAATTATATATATCCATATACTTAATCCATAAATAAAAACCAGAATAAAAGTAATTATTCTTATTATTGTAACATCTACTCGAAAATATTCTGCAAGACCGCCGCATACACCGGCAAATACTCTGTTATGTGATTTGTAAAGATTTTTCATACTGTATAGAATTATATTGTAATCATCATTCCGCCATATATCGCTTTGAAATAAAAGAGCATACCTATGTCATTATTTTTCCTGCTAAAATAAAGGTAAAAAATAAAACATCAGAAGATAAAAGTATAATTTCTTTAATGTTAATTTTTAAGATCAAACATTTCCTCTTTAAGAGGTTCATCTGGATTTCTTTATTTTCGTATAATTTTTTACTATCTCAATTGCCTTTCTGACCGTATCCGTTATATCATACCTTTTTTAATGATATAAACGCCACATAAAAAGACATCCATAAATAAAAAACATAACTTCACGAGAAATTTCATCCACCTACCCGGATTCCCGACACATAACAAAAAACACAAATGTTTTATATTGCAGATCTTCACATACATTCTCATTATTCAATAGCAACCAGTAAAAATCTTAATCTGGAATCACTATACCAATGGGCAAGGATAAAAGGAATAAATGTAATAGGCACAGGTGATTTCACTCATCCGGGATGGTTCAAAGAACTTCAGGAAAAGTTGGAACCTGACGGGAATGGATTTTTCAGACTAAAATCACCTCCCCATGAATCAGGTCTGTCCGGAGCAAAAGTCCATGATACAAAAGTTCGTTTTTGTCTGTCATCTGAAATCAGTTCCATATATAAAGACTACGGCAGGGTACGAAAAAACCATAATCTTATTTATGCCCGCGATTTTGAAACCGTATCAAAAATAATCGCACGACTTTCAACCATCGGAAACCTTAATGCCGACGGACGTCCAATACTGGGACTGCCGTCACATGATCTTCTGGAAATAGTTCTGGAATGCTCCGATACCGCCCACCTTATTCCGGCTCATGTCTGGACTCCATGGTTCTCCACACTCGGCTCAAAAAGCGGATACGACAGCATTGATCAATGTTATAAAGATCTCACCAATCATATTTTTGCCCTGGAAACAGGACTTTCTACAGATCCTGATATGAACTGGAAGCTTAGCGCCCTGGACAAATACACACTCGTATCGAACTCTGATGCCCATTCTGCAAAAAACCTTGGACGCGAAGCCAATCTTTTTAATACAGAATTTAGTTACGAAGGTCTTTTTAAGGCATTAAAGACACAAATAGGATTTCTTGGAACATACGAATTTTTTCCACAGGAAGGGAAATATCATCTCGATGGGCACAGGAAATGCAACGTGGTTCTTACTCCTCAAGAAACGATCAAATGCAAAGGGATCTGCCCTATATGTGGAAAGCCTCTAACCATAGGTGTTCTTAATCGTATAGAATCACTGGCCGACCGTTCTATAGCACAAAAACCTAAGGGACATTCAGATTTTAAATATATTATTCCTCTTCCAGAAATAATAGCACAACTTAAGGGTAAAGGACCTGCCAGCAAAACCGTATTAGAATCCTATCAGAAGACAATCTCAACTTTCGGAAATGAATTTACACTCCTTTGGAAAACACCAATCGAAGATATAACAAAACATGGCAATGATTTGCTATCGGAAGCCATCCGACGGATGCGACTTCGTGAAGTTGATCCACAACCCGGATATGACGGAATATATGGAAAAATAAAAATATTTAAAGAAGGTGAACTTGAAAAACTCTGCGGGCAGTTGTATCTGTTTGGAAATCCATGTTCCGAAACAAAAACAGCCGATAAAAATCCTAAAATTCAGCCTATAAAAAAGGAGCAAAAGGCTCCTGAAAAAAATGGGAATAAAAGTAAAATATTTTTAAATACCGAGCAGCAACAGGTAAGGGATGTACTTTCAGGAGCAATACTGGTAAAAGCCGGCCCCGGGACAGGAAAAACCAGCACACTTATTCAGTGGATAGGTAAACAAATAGAAAGCAAAAAAGCGAAACCTTCTGAAATTATTGCCATCACCTTTACCAACAAATCAGCCGGTGAAATCCGCGAAAGGCTGACACTCATGACAGATATTGAGATCACAGGCATCAGAACAGGAACTTTTCATTCCATCGCATATAAAATGTTGCAGGAAGAAAACCCGGAACTTACCACCGTATATGATGAAGCCAGCCGGCTTTCAGTCCTAAGAATTCTCTTTCCTACACTAAAGGGAAAAGAATGTAAACAACTCTCAGATGATCTGTCCGAACTATTTGAAAAAGGGGAAGACTCAGAAATAGAATCTCTTCAAAAAAAGGCCGATACATACAGGGAATATGTAAAATACAGAGGAGCCATTGATCTTTCCGATCTAATTGGATCACTTGTTGGTCTATGGGAAAAAAATCCTGCAATACTTGAAAAACAACGCTCTTTTGTAAAATCTATTTCAGTAGATGAATTCCAGGATATAAATATAATTCAGTACAAATTTATCAGTCTGCTCGGGAAAGGGAAAAATATACTTGCCATAGGAGACCCCGATCAGGCAATTTATGGATTCAGGGGATCTGATGTACATCTGTTTTTTCGATTCAAAGAAGACTTCCATCCTCTGGAAATCAGTTTGACAAAAAACTACCGTTCTGCTAATCAGATTTTGGATGCTGCCGGAGAGCTAATTGACCATAATAATTTAAATAGCCAGATCCAGTTGCAGGCCATTCGAAAAAAAGACTCTCCCATAAAATTATTTCAGGGAAAGGATACAAAAGATGAATCTCATTTTATAACACAGGAGATAGAAAAAAAGGTAGGAGGATTTAATCTGCTTTCAAGCGGCACAGCCTATGATGAAGAAAATTATTCATTTTCAGACATAGCTGTATTATACCGTACACATATGGTCGGACGGGAACTGCTGTTTAATTTGAAAAAGGCTAATATTCCAGTTATCCCCGGAGACGGAACAGCTTTTTTTAGCACAGAACCTTTTATTAAGATAGCAAATGCAATAAGACTGATACTTCACCCTGATGATCTTATTGCCCTGGAAGGAATACTTAACCATCTTCCGGACTGGACTCCCGACAATATACGTTCTTTTCTTTCATATATATCTCAGGAAGAAAAAAGCTGGACTGACCAGTCTCTTTCGTTATTTAATTTGCCGCAAAAGGCAAAAGAAAGCCTTAGTCAATGGATTTCGAGCTATAAAAAAATTATTTCCCTTTATCAGCAAAAAACCGAAAATATTGCTAAAACCATTTTCAATGAATTTCTACCTGACAAGCAGTTAGATGAAGAACAGATACTCAAGAAAAAGATTCTCATCCTCCGTGCAGAAGAATACAAAAATAATATAGAAAAATTTCTTAATGACAACAGTCTTATCCGTTATACAGATACAGGACGCAATAAGGGACAGGGAGTACGTCTGCTCACTTTTCATGCTGTCAAAGGGCTGGAATTCCCGGTGGTATTTATTGCCGGGGCAGAAGAAGGAATCACTCCCTCTCTGAGGAAGGATAGTGACCCCGAAGAAGAGAGACGACTTTTTTATGTTGCGATGACACGAGCAAAAGACGAACTATATATCACTCACTCCGCCAAACGCTATAAATTCGGTAAAACAGAATTATCAAAGCCCTCACGGTATCTTTCAGAATTTTCTTCGTCATTAACCGTTAAGGCAAATGAGACAAAAAAGGGGAAAAAAGACGAAAAAGATGGAGAACAACTAGCGTTATTCTAAAGAAATACTGCATTGCACTAAAATTATACAATACCTTAAATCCGCAAGGGTTTTCGTAACAAAAAGTCTAAATGACTGTTAGTGTTGATGTAGCGCATCAAAAAGCAACGGAAACATAGCCGAGTTATGGTGAGTAGGTTTTTGATAGCATTCTCAACAATGATAGGCAGTTAGGCTTTGTAGTAGAAATACTCTTGC
>Ga0172377_10006221_pt1 | contig 12292 bp, 6 predicted proteins | sample Pumphouse3metaG_FD_119749 | JGI IMG/M metagenome (GOLD analysis project Ga0172377, IMG submission 119749) | Leachate microbial communities from a municipal landfill in Southern Ontario, Canada - Pumphouse #3 metaG | ecosystem: Engineered > Solid waste > Landfill > Unclassified | place: Canada... | reverse complement strand
TCTACTCCAGCTGACCTACAATCGTTTATTGCATCGGCTACATCTAAGCGAACAGGATCGGAGATGGCGGTTATACCAATGAGTCTTAATTGGTTGTCATCTAACAGCTCAATGCAGCTTCTTTGGTCAGTATTTGATACTTCCATGTAAGCGAATGCAAGTGTTCTCATCGCTTTATCTTGGAAACCGGCTAATTGTTTTTCAATTTGCTCTTTTATTTCTTGAGGGTTTTTTGTCTCATCTTTTAAAAGTACTTGAGTTGACTTTTCTAATAAGACTTCGGGAGCTCCTTTCACATAAAGTATTTTCTTTCCTAGTGCCGACTGAACTAGTGTTGCCATTAGTTTTCGCTCTGTTGAGAAAGTGAGCTGATCGATTGCATGAGCTTTTTCTCGGATGGATAAATAATCTTGATTTTGCTTTTTAAGCCAAAGGAGTAAAGCTACTTCTGTGGGATTTCCTAATCCCGTTGCTTTTTCTCCATCTTCTAGGTGTGCAGTTGTATTTGCACTGATGCTTTCGGTAATTAGGGTTTTAATATTTTCATCTTTTAGTTGGTCTAGAGGAGTTCCCTCTATTGGAAAGAAGTGTGCCTGATAGACAGTCATTTGATTTTGGGTAAGTGTTCCTGTTTTATCTGTACAGATAACATCAATAGCACCCATAGTTTCTGATGCATGCATTTTACGAACAAGATTGTTTGTTTTTAACATGCGATTCATGTTCAACGCTAAACTTAAAGTCACACTCATAGGTAATCCTTCGGGCACTGATACTACAATAAGAGTAACCGATACCATAAAGTATTTTAGAATAATTTGAAGGATTGTGGGGCTATCAGACCAAGTAATAGCCTCGTGTATGTTTATATATTGATAGATATCTCTAAAAACAAAAACAACAAACACAATGATGGAAATAGTAAATCCAATCTTACCTATTAGGTTAGCTAGTTTTTGAAGCTGCTTGTTTAATGGTGTTTCTTCTTCACTAACCGCTGTGCTTAATTTCGATACTTTGCCTATTTCAGTGGCGTCGCCTACTGCTGTAATTTCTAATACACAATGACCTGCCAACACCGATGTCCCTCTATATAATTTATTGCTAGGGTAAGGGGCTTCATCATCAAAGTGTTCAGAATCAGTTGTTTTACTGACCATTGGTTCCCCTGTTAAGTTGGATTCGTTGATTTGTAAAGAAATGGCTTCTTTAAGTAGTCCATCAGCAGGAACCTCATCGCCTGTTTCTAATAAAACAAAATCGCCAACGACAATATCTTTACGAGCTACTTGAGCCACTTGTCCGTTGCGAATCACTTTAATTAAGTTGTCCTCATTGACCTGAGTTAGAATTTTAAATTTTCGATTGGCATCGTATTCAAATAAAAAACCAATAGTTGTTGTTAGTAATACAGCAGCGATAATACCTATTGGTTCTACGAATTCGTTTTCAATGAATGCAACAATGAGCGAGAGAATAGCTGCAATTAATAAAACCTTAATTACAGGGTCGTTATATTTATCTAAGTAGAGTTTCCATAGAGAAATTCCTTTGGATGGAGTTAATACATTACTTCCATTTTTCTCTCGGCTTTGAAGGACTTCCTTATCTGTTAATCCTTTGTGATTTGAATCGGACAAAGTCATAAATTTGTTCTTTTATATGTCGCATCACAAAAATACATAATCTTTTGATAAAAGCACATTGCCCATTTCCTTTCTTTTGTCAATTTAAGGCTATTTTATAAATTGAAGATAATCAGTAACGTAGAAATCTCCTTTGCTATGTTAGTGAGAAAAAACCACTTTGTTTTTTATTTCTTGAATAATAGAAACAATTTAGGAATTAGTTTTGTTATATTAGCAATGTGTTAAATTAAAAATGAAGTTTATTATGAAAAAGTACATTTGTGTAGTTTGTGGATATGTTTATGATCCAGCAGAAGGAGATCCAGATAGTGGTATTGAACCAGGGACAGCTTTTGAAGATATTCCAGACGATTGGGTTTGTCCTTTATGTGGCGTTGGAAAAGAGGATTTTGAAGTTCACGAAGAATAAACCAACTATTAGAAACAATAAAAGGGTGTCAATTGACACCCTTTTATTGTTTCTAAGCTTATGTATAGAGTTCTATTTTTTCTATTCGTGCTTTTTTAATTTTGTGTGTCTAATACACCTGTTGATGCCTCAACAACGTTCACAACATAATCTCCTAACTTTTCACACTCTATGATAATATCCATATAGTATACTCCCATTTGATAGTCATATTCCTTGTTATTAACATCTAGAATATTCTGACTTTTCAGTTGGTTTCTATAATTGTTGATTTCATGTTCTATGTTGAACGATTTATTAGCATCAGTGTTTTTTACTTCACCTTGATCGAGTATAAACAACATTTGATCTAGTGCGTCGCGTGTTAGTCTCATCATGAAATGAATATGGTCGTACTGTTTATCTACAAAATCTTGACCAGTTTGACGTTTCCTATCAATAATACGAGCTAAATTATAACAACTATCTCCAATGCTTTCTATTTCTGTAACTTCACGCAACATGGCTCTAATCTTTAATTTACTCTCAGAACTTAATCGTCCTTCTGAAACACGATTCAGGTAATCTGCGATTTCAATTTCCATATTATCGCTAATACTTTCGTATTTTTCTATGCGACTAAAGACCTTATTAAATTCATCGTCATTTTTAATATGTAATAAGTCTTCTACCATGCCATACATTCTATGGATGCGTTTTGCGAAAAGAGAAATTTCCTTTTTAGCTTGTAATATTGAAAGCTCAGCTGTCGATAACATACCTCCTGTAATATATCTCAATCGAGGTTCCTCATCTTCAGCTGTCATTTTTATTATACGTTGAGCTAATTTCTCTATTTGCTTAACAAAACCAACAAGGAAACATACGTTACAAATATTAAATAAAGAGTGGAAAGCAGAGAGTTTATAAGACATAATTACTGCAGAATCATCTGTATAAAAGAAAGTATCAACAATCCATGTTACTAGATTGATAAAAGGATGGAATATTATTAACACCCATATAACCCCTAAGGCATTAAATAAAAAGTGAGCAAATGCAGCTCGCTTGGCTTGGGTATTAGCAGTTAATGCAGCTAAATTTGCTGTGATTGTAGTTCCTATGTTTTCGCCCATGACTAATGCTGCTCCTAACTCCAGACTAATCCAACCATTAGCACACATAATTAATGTAATAGCCATTGTTGCAGCCGATGCTTGAACTATCATTGTTAATACAGTACCGATAAATAGGAAAAGTAGAATAGAACCAAATCCCATATCAGTATACTTCTGAACGAAGGCAAGCATTTCTGGATTTTGCTCTAGGTCTGGTGCATTCGATTTGAGTAGTGCAAGTCCCATAAATAAAAACGCAAATCCAAAGATGAATTCACCTATTGATTTGCGTTTACTTTTACTGGAGAACATTAAAGGAATGGCAAAACCAAGAAGTGGTAATGAGAGAGAAGCCATGTCAACTTTAAAACCAAATATGGATATAATCCATGCGGTTACAGTTGTTCCTATATTTGCCCCCATAATGACACTAATGGACTCGGCTAATGTTAGTAGTCCTGCATTAACAAAACTCACAACCATAACAGTTGTAGCTGAGGAGGATTGAATTAGAGCAGAAATAAACATACCTGTCAATACACCGGTAAATCGGTTGGTTGTCATGGCAGTTAGTACACTTCTCAATTTATTTCCCGCGACTTTTTGCAAAGCCTCGCTCATGATTTTCATTCCATATAGAAATAGCCCTAACGAACCAATGAGCTGTAATAAATCATAAAAAGAATATTCCATCTTGTTTTTGTTTGTGTTTTTGTCTTCTTTATAATTTTAATGCCTTATATTTATTACATCCACTAAATTGAATGACATTATGAAAAAAGAGACAGTTCAAATTTTTTGCAAAAATAACAATATTTCTAAAAGTTTTCCTATAGGAAGTTCACTTTTAGATATTTATAAAGGTTATGACTTAAATTTACCTTACTTAGTTGTGAATGCAAAAGTAAACAATGTTGCTGAAGGACTAAAATATAAAGTGTATAATAATAAGGATATTGAGTTTTTAGACTTAACCAGCCCTTCTGCAATGCGTACTTATGTGCGTTCTTTATGTTTTGTGCTATATAAAGCCGTAAAAGATGTTTTTCCAGAAGGACGATTATACGTTGAACACCCTGTCTCAAAAGGCTATTTTTGTAATATTAAGATAGGTCGTAAGTTATGCGATGACGATGTTGCTAAAATAAAAGATCGTATGACAGAGATTATTGCACAAGATTTACCTTTTCATCGAATAGAGTGTAAGACAGAAGAGGCTATAGAAGTTTTTAAGGAGCATGGATTAAAAGATAAAGTAAAACTATTAAAATCCATTGGCTCTCTTTATACATACTATTTTAAGTTAGATGAAACCGTGGATTATTATTATGGTTGTTTAGTTCCAAGCACTAGTTATCTAAAAGTGTTCGATCTGATGCCATACTATGAGGGTGTATTATTAAGAATTCCGAATAGAGAGAATCCAGAAGTCGTTGAAGATTTTATTAAGCAGGAAAAAATGTTCGATGCGTTTAAAGAACATATGGAATGGAATAGAATAATGGGGGTGCGTAATGTCGGTGACTTCAATCTATCATGCCAGAAGGGAAATGCTACAGGATTGATAAATGTCGCTGAGGCACTTCAAGAAAAACGAATAGCACAAATTGCCGATACTATTTATGGAAGAGGAAGAAATGGAGATCGCATTCGATTGATATTAATATCAGGACCTTCATCTTCTGGAAAAACAACATTTAGTAAGCGTTTAACTATTCAGTTAATGACGAATGGGATAAAACCTACTGCTATATCTTTAGATAATTATTTTGTTGAACGTGAAGAAACCCCTCTTGATGCCAATGGTGAGTATGATTATGAATCTTTATATGCTTTAGATTTGGAGTTATTCAACTCTCATATCCAGGCACTATTAAATGGTGAGGAAGTGGAAATTCCACGATTTAATTTTACTACAGGTAAAAAAGAGTATCATGGAGATTACTTCAAGATTGAAGAGGACACTATGATTATATTAGAGGGTATACATGCGCTAAATCCTAAATTAACGGAGCATATACCTGATAAATATAAATATAAGATATACGTTTCTGCATTAACTACTATTTCAATTGATGATCATAGCTGGATTCCAACAACTGATAATCGCTTGATACGTAGAATTATACGAGATTATAATTATAGGGGTTATTCAGCACAAGAAACGATTTCACGATGGAAGAGTGTTAGGGCAGGAGAAGATAAGTGGATATTCCCATTTCAAGAAAATGCAGATTCCATGTTTAATTCTGCTTTGTTGTTTGAATTAGCAGTACTTCGTATGCACATTGAGCCTATTCTTATGACAGTTCCTAGGAATAGTCCAGAATATTCTGAAGCTTATCGACTTTTGCGTTTCATCAAACTTCTTACTCCTATACAAGATAAAGAGATACCTCCAACTTCTTTGTTGAGAGAGTTTTTAGGGGGTAGTAGTTTCTCTTACTAATAGTCATAAATAATAAAATTCGAATAGGTGTAGTCATAAAAGCTACACCTATTTTTTTATCCAATAATTGATTTTTTGTACACTTCTAGTTTGTGCTTTATTGTGCCTATTTTGAGCAAGTGACCTTAATTGACTTTTTTTTAGTGAAAAGAGTACTCTTAAATGTCTTCGTTTGGGACAAAGGAGTTTAAATATGAGACATTTCAAATATTGCTTCTTTTTTTGTTTTTGTTGATGTTTTTTAAGCTTTACATTTGAATTGTTATACATACGTGAAAATGTGTGAATATTTAGATGCGTCTATTATTCGATTGGAGCGAAAATAAATCTAGTTCAATATTTAAATTAATCAATTTAACAAACTATGAAAAATGAATTTTTTATATCTGTACTGCTAACTGTTTTACTGCTGCTTTTTCTAGGCTGTGGTAGTGATAGCAAAGATGAACTTATTCCTTTAAATTCTATAGAAATACAGAATTTAGATGAATATGGAAATATAAGAGTAAGAAAGGGGGATTCTCTACAAATCGATGTAAAAACAAACCCTAATGTGTCTATAGATAATTTAGTCTTTGAGAGTGGTTACACTAATGCTTTTACTGTTACATCGAGCGGTATTATTATTGCACTACAAGATGGAGAAGGAGAATTAACTGTTAAGTCTTATAACGACTTTTCTATTTATACAAGAGCTACAGTACTTATAGATCCGTTATTATTAGAGTCTCTTGAAATACTAAATCTTGAGGATGGTAAGCTTGTTGTTGAAAGTGGTGTTAAACATCAAATAAAAGTTAAAGGTCTTCCAGAAAATGCTTCCATGATGAAATTTGGATATGAAAGCAAAGACACCTCTGTTTTTTCAGTAGATGAGAATGGTTTTATAACAGGAGTAGCAGAAGGGGAGGCTGAGTTACGTGTTTTTACACAAGATGGGTCAAATATTGAGAAACAGTGTATTGTTAAAGTTAATCGAACTTTGGTTCATTCTATGATAGTAAAAAATGCAACTGTATTTATTGGATCTACATTAGATCTAAAACCCAATATTACCTATACCCCAGCTAATGCAAGAATAGATGATTTAAAATACACCTCATCTGATGAGGCTATAGCTAAAGTATCATCTACTGGAATAGTAACAGGTGTTTCATCAGGAGTAGTTCAAATAAAAATGGAAACAACAGATGGGAGCAATATAACGACCACATGTGATGTTGTAGTTGGTTCATCCTATGTTGCTATTGATCGAAGTGGATTTTCTGTTGAGTGCTCGAGCCAGACTGAAAGTGATGGTGGAGGGAAAAATATGATTTTGAATGATGAATATGATAAGTATTGGCATAGTCAATGGGATGGTGGAAATGCTCCATTACCGCACTGGTTAACAATGAAAATGGATCAACCCTATGAAGTATCTAAAATTCTTATTGGTCGGAGAGTAGAAAGTAATGGAGGGGTTAATACAAACACTCGATTAGTGGAAGTTTTAGGTAGTACCGATGGAATACGATATAAAGTATTGGGTGCTATTGACTTTGGAGATAGCAAAGATAAGGATATGTACATTGAGTTTTATCCTGAGAAGATTCAGTATATAAAGCTTGATATTGTTGAAAGCAATAGAAATCCATTTGCTAACATCTCAATACTAAAACCTTATGTTATTAAGTAAAATAAATAAATTATTATTTAAGTGAATATATTATGAGAACACGAGAAATTAATCTGTTCATATTCTTTTTTTGTATTATTCCTACATGTATCTATTTAACATCATGCTCAGATAATAATGATGATAAAGCTGAAGAATATGATCCTAAAAATCCAATAGAGTTAACAAGATTTTTTCCAGATTCTGGAGGAATTGCTACTCGCTTTATTATAGAAGGAAAGAATTTTGGTTCAGATACAGCAAACGTACAAGTTTTTTTTAATGAAAAAAAGGCTACTGTATTGAATGTTAAGGGGAGTAAAATTTATTCATTGGTTCCTAAATTGCCCGGAGAATTCTGTAATGTCACAGTAGTTGTAGGAGAACAAACCGAATCTTTTTCAGATATTTTTCATTACAAAGAACAATATTCTGTAACTACTATTGCAGGGCAGCCTGGAACAGAGGAATTTGTTGAGGGCCCTTTAGCTACTGCACAGTTTGGATTAGTCAATCATGTGGCTGTTGATAAAGAAAACAATTTATTTATAACTCAACGAAAAGAAGTTGGAGCTCCTATTTGTTCTGTGTTGAATGAAAAAAGTGGCACAGTTACCTATTTATTTAAGGGTACAGATAATTTAAATGTTCCTACAGTTGATGATGATACTCAAATTGTTTATGTGCCATTAGATGGAGGAGATACTTATTTCGAAATGAATCCAGCTAATATGTGGGTCCCTCGAACAAGACAAATATTACATCCATCTGCAGAAGAGCAAGCAGAGGGTAAAAAGGACTTTAAAATTGATTGGAAGCACTCCTTTGCTTTTAGTCGTTTTGATGGAATGATTTATACAAGAGCATGGAGTGGCAATTTGGTTAGGTTTGATCCTGAAACAAGAGTGGGAGAGTTAGTAGAATCTGGTTTAGGTCAGTCTTCTGATAGTTATTTAGTTTTTGATCCTCTTAATCCTGAAATATTGTACATATCGTACACTCAACGCCATTGTATTTATACATATAACTTATTAACAAAAGAACACAAGTTATTTGCAGGAGCACCAGGTCAAGCAGGCTGGAACGATGGGTATCTATTAGATGCAGAGTTTAATTCTCCACGTCAGTTGACTTTAGATTTAGAGGGAAATGTGTTTGTAGCAGATGAAAAAAATCACTGTATAAGAAGAATTGACAAACAAGGAATTGTAACAACAGCAATTGGTCAGCCAGGGAAATCTGGTTATGCAGATGGAACACCTGAAGAAGCTTTGTTTAATAGTCCAAGAGGTGCTGTAGTGGATGCAGAAGGAAACGTGTATATAACAGATCATGAAAATAGATGTATTAGAAAACTTACACTACAATAAAAAAAGATATAAACGATAGAATAAAATACAATGAAAAATAGAATCATAATTTTTATAATATTATGCATTACAACAAGTGTTTTTGGTGCATTATATGCGCAAGAAATTGTTGTTAAGGGTAAGGTTCTAGATCAACAAGATGAAGTAGTTATAGGAGCTACATTGTTTCTGAAAGATCGACCAGGTGTTGGTGCAGCCACAGATATCGATGGTAAGTTCTCATTAAAGGCGTCCTATGGTGATATTATGGTTGTTTCTTTTGTTGGTTATGACCGTAAGGAGGTTTTATTAACGGAGTCTAAAGATGATTTAGTGGTAAGGTTAAAAGAAACTTCAGAAGTATTGGAGGATGTTATTGTCACTGGAATGGGTGCCAAACAACGGAAAATTAGTGTGGTTGGAGCTATTACTAATGTAGATGCTGATCAACTTAGAACACCTGGTGCTTCGATAAGTAATATGCTTGGAGGTAGAGTTCCTGGTGTTATTACTCAACAATACAGTGGTGAACCTGGTAAAAATGTTTCTGAGTTCTGGATTAGAGGAATAGGAACATTTGGTGCTAATAGTAGTGCTTTGGTTTTGGTAGATGGAATTGAAGGTGATTTGAATAGTTTAGACCCAGCCGATATTGAGAGTTTTTCAATTCTTAAGGATGCCTCAGCTACTGCTGTATATGGTGTTAGAGGTGCTAATGGTGTTATTCTAGTAACAACAAAGCGTGGAACTACAGATAAGTTAAATGTAACAGCGCGAGCCAACTTTACTCTTTCTCATTTAACCCGTATGCCTGATTATCTTGGTGCATATGATTATGCTAAACTAGCAAATGAAGCAAAAGAGGTACGTGGTGATTTACCTTTATATGATGAGATGGCTCTTTATGCTATTCGTTATCAATTAGATCCCGATTTATATCCTGATGTTGATTGGAGGAAAGAGACCTTAAATAACACTTCCTTCCAGCATACTTATTATGTGAGTGCTAGGGGTGGTGGTAGTTTAGCTCGCTATTTTTTGAGTTTAGGTATGTCTGATGAGTCCGCTGCATATAAAACGGACAAAAAAAGTAAGTACAATAAAGGATTGGGGTATAACACTTATAATTATCGTGCCAATTTAGATATGGACTTGACTAAAACAACAAACATCTACTTTGGTGTAGATGGATGGTTTAGTAAGAAAACAGATCCAGGAAATTCATGGAATGATGCTACAGATGCCATTTGGAATGCACAAGCTTTATTAACCCCATTAACAATTCCAACTCGATATTCAACAGGACATTTACCTTCTTATGGAGCAGATGATAGTTACTCTCCGTATGTAATGTTAAATCATACAGGAAAGAAGCAAACAGAAAAACATAATAATCACATTACCTTGGCTATAAATCAAGACCTTTCTTTTATTACAGAAGGTTTAAGTATTAGAGCTCAAGGAGCTATGACTAAGTTTACAGATTATCAAGAAATGAAGTCAGTATTACCTGAAATGTATTATGCTAGTGGTCGTTATGTTACTGGAGAGCTTATGCTCGTGAAAAAGCATGAACAAAAAAATGCTGAGTTTAGAAATTGGCAGAATCAATATACTAAATATCATTTTGAGACTTCATTGAATTATGAAAAGCTTTTTGCACAAAAACATCGTGTTTCAGGGTTACTTTATTACTATATGAGCTCTGAAAAAAATATAGCTGATATTGGAGGGGATAATCCTAGCATGGCAGCGATACCTAAAAGGTATCAAGGTTTGTCTGGACGTGTTACCTATGGATATAAGGATACTTATTTACTAGATTTAAACTTTGGATATACAGGGTCTGAGAACTTTAAACCAGGAAAACAATTTGGATTCTTTCCATCTATTGCATTAGGGTGGATACCTACTCATTATGATTTGATGCAAGAAAAACTTCCTTGGTTGAACTTTTTGAAGTTTAGAGGCTCTTATGGTATTGTAGGAAACGATAGAATATCAGATGGTAGGTTTCCTTACTTAACTTTAGTGAATACAGGTGCACCTACGGGGTGGACTTCTGGATCGTATGAGTCTTCTATAGGAGGAGGCATTACAGAATCTGTTGTTGGGGCTGATAACTTAAAATGGGAGAAAGCTAAGAAGTTTAATGTGGGATTTGAAACTAAGCTGTTTAATGAAAAGATAGACTTAGTTTTAGATTATTTTGTAGATAAACGTGATGGTATTTTCCAACGAAGAACTCAAGTGCCTGAGTATGTAGGTTTAGTGAATTTACCTTTTGGGAATGTGGGTGAAATGAAAAGTTGGGGTGCCGATGGAAATATAGCATTTAATCATAGAATTAATGAAGAGATGTCTTTTGTAGTTAGAGGTAATTTTACTTACAGTACAAATGAGATATCAAACTGGGAGCAACCCGATCCTAAATATCCCTATCAAAGTTTTAGTGGCTGGCCCTATCAAATACATCGGGGATTAATCGCCTTAGGTTTATTTAAAGATCAAGAAGATATAGATAATAGTCCTATACAGACGTTTGGGAAATATATGCCAGGGGATATAAAATACAAGGATGTAAATGGTGATGGACGTATTGATTCAGATGATGAAGTGCCATTGGCTTATTCTAATTATCCTCGTTTAATGTTTGGGTTTGGTGGTGAGTTTAATTATAAAAGCTGGACTTTTAACATTCTATTCAAAGGAATTGGAAAAAAAGATTTTTACTATACTGGAGAAGGAGGAGCTGGTTACTATCCGTTTTTATGGGGTGAAACAGGTAATGTTCTAAAGATTGTAGGAGATACAAAGAATAGATGGATTCCAGCATCATATTCTGGAGATTCTTCAACTGAAAATCCTAATGCAAGGTTTCCTAGATTAAGTTATGGACAAAACAGTAATAATGTTCGCACTTCAACTTTTTGGAAAGCTAATGGACAATATATTCGCTTACAAGAAGTAAGTATAAATTATAATATGCGAAATAAATCTTTAGCTAAAATAGGTATTAGCTCTATTGATTTGCAGTTAGTAGGTAATGACCTCTGTGTGTGGGATAAAATAGGGGGATTATGGGACCCCGAGCAGACTTCCAGAAATGGTAGAGCTTATCCTATCCCTGCTCGTTATGCATTCCAAATGTATATTAATTTTTAAGTCTAAAAAGATTATGAAAAAAATATTAAATATAATAATAGTAGTTGGCTGTCTATTTTCCTTCGCATCTTGTGACTTTTTAGATGTTGAAGATGAGTTTAGCGATACGATGTCTTATGATTCAATTTTTGCAAGTAAGCGAAACATCGAACGTTATATATGGGGTACTGCAGCACTATTTCCTGATGAGGGGAATTTGTTAATGCACTCACATACTCCTGGTCCACTTGCTTCTGATGAGGCTTTTACAACTTTTAGTACAGAGCAAGCTAGAGGGATTGCTTTTACTTTAGGTGAAGTAACTCCTGATAATTTATATGGTCTAGGTAATTGGGGAAGTATGTATAAAGTAATAAGAAAGGCAAACTTAATATTTAGTCGTATGGATGAGGCTAAAGATTTGACTACTGTTGACAAGTTTACTTTGTTAGGATATACTCATTTTCTAAGAGCTTATGCATACTATAATTTACTCATGGACTTTGGCCCACTAATCATTGTGGGTGATGAGGTGCTG
>Ga0172377_10006220_pt1 | contig 12293 bp, 12 predicted proteins | sample Pumphouse3metaG_FD_119749 | JGI IMG/M metagenome (GOLD analysis project Ga0172377, IMG submission 119749) | Leachate microbial communities from a municipal landfill in Southern Ontario, Canada - Pumphouse #3 metaG | ecosystem: Engineered > Solid waste > Landfill > Unclassified | place: Canada... | reverse complement strand
TTTAATTTTTCCGCCCAGAAGTTACCGACTTATGGCATTGGAACTAACCCCTTTAGACAAAGTAAAGGTAGTAATTCTTGGTCAGGACCCTTATCCCGGCTATGGCCAAGCAAATGGGCTGGCGTTTTCGGTAAATAGGGGAATTGCCATACCGAAGAGCTTGCAAAACATTTATAAAGAATTAATTCAAGATGTTAAAATACCTGTTCCGCGTCACGGCGATTTAAGTTGTTGGGCTCGCCAAGGGGTATTGTTGCTTAATACCGTATTGACGGTGAGAGAAGGCGCTCCCTTAAGTCATGCAGATAAGGGATGGGAATCCTTTACCGACGAAATCATCAAAACCATTAATGAACAAGACCGCGGAATCGTCTTTTTGCTTTGGGGCAATAAGGCGATTGCGAAAAAGCATTTATTGACCAATCCGAAGCATTTGGTGTTAACCGCACCGCACCCTTCGCCGCTTTCTGCCAGTCGCGGTTTCCTTGGTTGCCGGCATTTTTCCTTAGCCAACGCCTTTCTAAAAGATCAGGGGGTAGATTGGCGAATTATCTAGAACCCCTCTTTGCATATTGATTGCCGCTTTTGAATAAAATGAAGTGGTGATTAATATGCGTTTTTTTATTAACAAATTAAGATGGTCCCTTGCAGTGTGTTTAATAATAATTATGTTGTTAGGGGGAGGAAGTGTACGGTCAAAAGGGGAAAGTTTTGGCGACAAAAAAGTTCAAATCGACCTTACCCCGCACTCGAAAAGCGCGATTTTGATTGAAGCCGAAACCGGCAATGTCCTGTATTCCAAGGAACCCGATTTAAAGCTTGCACCGGCCAGTATGACGAAAATTATGACGTTAAAACTCATTTTTGATGCTTTGAACCAAAAGAGGATTAATTTGGACGATATTGTAACTACCTCGGAATATGCGGCGGGGATGGGAGGTTCGCAAATATACTTGGGAGTCGGCGAACAGATGTCGGTTCGCGATTTATTGAAAAGCGTAGGGATTGCTTCCGCTAATGATGCGGCGGTGGCATTAAGCGAAAAAATCAGTGGCAGCGAAGCCAATTTTGTGCAAATGATGAACAATGAAGCGAAAAAAATGGGACTCAAAAACACCTTGTTTCAAAACTCGACCGGACTTCCCGAATCCAACCATTATTCCACTTCTCGGGATATGGCGATTCTTTCCCAAAAGTTAATCGAAGAGCACGGTCAAGAAGTTTTGGCGCTTACTTCCCAGTATGAAGATTATATCCGGGTGGGAACCGAAAAACAGTTTTGGTTGGTTAATACCAATAAACTGGTAAAACATGTTCCGGGGGTGGATGGAATCAAAACAGGGTGGACGGAGGATGCGGGATATTGTCTTGCGGCGACGATGCAAAAAGACAGCATGCGCGTTATTTCGGTTGTCATGGCTGCGCCAAGCGTAACCGAACGGACTCAAGATACGATGGCGCTATTAAATTATGCGTTTGCCAATTTTGAAAAAGAAGTCGTATTGCCTAAGGGTACAGTCGTCGAAACAATCGATAACGTGTTGTTGGAACCGCACCGAATAAATGTTATTACGGGAGCGGATTTGGTTCGCATCCGAAACAAGAATCAAGAAGCGGAACCGGTTTATTGGCGTTACAGCATCGACTATAAACTGGTTAATGAATTAAAGAATCAAAATATCGGTTGGGCAAAGGCTTATTTGGGGGAAACAGTGGTTGATGAAGTGCCTTTGCATTTGGAAATCAAGAGTTCAAGAGCTTCCTTTTTTAGCATTTTCAAAGAAATACTAAAGAAAATATTTACCTAAATGCCAAAAAAAACGGGCGTAAGACAAAGAAAGACTTTCTTTTGTGGTCTTCAACAAGAAGGATAAAATTTATTTATTGATGTCCCTGTCTTGTTTTGACTACGATTGTCGAAGGTCTTTTTTTTCTTTTTTTCCTATGTTACAATGTTTTGGGTGATAAAGATGGGATTACAAGTGCAAATGGCAATCAGAAGAAATACCCTTTATATTCGACTTAATGGGGAATTGGATCAAGCCAGTTCAAGCGGTTTGAAGGTGCGGGTTAGTGAAATTGTCAATAAATACTACATCCGCAACATCATCCTAAATTGTCAAAAACTAAACTTTATGGATAGTAGCGGAATCGGGTTTATCATCGGCCGTTACAGTCAGGTGAAGGTTAGGAAAGGCAAGATTGTTTTATGTGAAATGAACGATATCGTGGAACGGATTTTTAATTTATCCGGTTTGAAAAAAATCTGCCAGGTTGCTTCTTGTGAAGAAGAAGCGGAAGGCTATTTGGAGGTAGCGTAATGCACAATGAAATGAAAACCAGTTTTTTGGCAAAACCCGAAAATGTAATTTATGCGCGGACGATTGCAGTGGGATTTTTGCTCAACTTAAATTTGGAAATGGGGGTGCTTAATGAAATCAAAACCGTAATTTCCGAAGCGGTTACCAATGCGATAGTTCATGGTTATGGCAGCGATCCAAGTGAATGGGTTCATTTAAACATGAAATACGACGATGAAGCAATCGAGATGGAAGTCATAGACCATGGCATTGGGATTGAAGATGTGGAAAAGGCGAAAGAACCGTTATATTCAACCAAAGTCGATGAGGAACGGGCAGGTTTAGGTTTTACCATTATGGAAGTCTTCACCGATTGGTTGGATGTTTTTTCCACTCCGGGAATGGGAACAACGGTGAAAATGAAAAAAAAATACTATGTCAGGTAAGCAAACGGTTGATTTAGAGGAAGTAGTAAACGAACATCAGGGTCTAGTAAAATCAATCGTTAAACGCTTTTCGGTTAGTGCTTTTGACCAGGATGATTTAATGCAAGCAGGGTTTATGGGCTTAATCGATGCTTTCAAGCGCTTTAATCCGGAAAAAGGATATGCATTCAGCACTTATGCAACGCCCTTTATTTTAGGAGCGATCAAAAAAGAATTAAAAAACCAAGAGATATTGCCGATAAGCCAACATTTTCGCAAAATTGTCAAAAAAGTGCAATCGTCCTCGCCCCTGCTCTCGATTGAAGAACTGACTAATCACTGCCAGACATCTCGAGAAAACATTATATTAGCTTTAAATTATCAACCTCAAGTGGTTTCTTTGGATGAAGAATTGTTGGACCAAATACCCAGTATTCATGATTGGACCATATCTCTTGCATCAGAACTATCTTACCTTTCTTCCATTGATAGAGAAATCTTTCAATTAAAATACTTTCACCATTGGACGCAAAAGAAAATCGCTCAAAAAATAGGAATTAATCAAAGCAGTGTCTGTCGAAGATTGCATAAAATGGTTTCCATGTTAATTAAGTAAATCTTTTTTAAAAAGAACGCATTATAGTTAGGTTTCCAAGAAACCGACAATGCGTTTTTTTTGAATATTTTTGCCAAATTAACCAAAAATAACTATGGTGATAAGATGGAAAAGCAAATCTATGAAAAAGTCTTGAACAACACTAAAGTTAAACGCCCCGTATTAAAAAACAGTTTACAAGCCTTTTTAATTGGGGGAATTATTGCTTTACTCGGTCAAGCACTGCTCGATTTTTTTCAAAATGTTTTAGAATTGGAAGAAAAAATGGCCACCAGTATGATGTCGATAAGCTTAGTGTTTCTTTCCTCCCTGTTGACCGGAATCGGTATTTTTGACCGGATTGGGCAGTTTGCGGGGGCAGGATCGATTATTCCGATAACCGGGTTTTCCAATTCGATGACTTCGGCAGCTCTGGAAAGCAAAAGCGAAGGAATAGTTTTAGGCATAATGACCAATATGTTTAAATTGGCAGGCGCGGTAATTGTGGCGGGAATTGTCAGTGCCTTTTTTAGCGCTACGCTAATTTATTTATTCTCGAGGTGATTAAATGCGAAAAGTTGGAAAGCAAAGCATAATCTTTGACAAGGTTTATTTAAAAAGCGCTTCAACCATTGTAGGACCGCTGGAAATGCAAGGACCGCTTGCTAAATACTATGATGCCAATTATGATAATTTGTATTGCGAAAAGCAAAACTGGGAACAAGCAGAAATGCAGCTGTTTTCCGACGTCTTGGATATCGCTTTAGTCAAAGCGAATCTAGCGGTTGACGAGATTGATATGATATTTGCGGGGGATTTGAATAATCAATTGTCGATTGCAAATTACTCTTTGCGCAATTATCCGATTCCCTATGTGGGAATCTATGGCGCCTGTTCCACCAGTAGTTTAAGTTTAATCAACGGTGCTTGTGTATTGGATGGGGGATTGGGAAAATATATTCTTTGCGCTACCAGTTCCCATAATGCCACTAGCGAACGGCAGTTTCGTTACCCAACTGAATACGGAGGACAAAAACCCGATTCGATAACCTTTACGGTTACCGGAGCGGGAGCAGGAATATTAACCCGAAATATTTGCGATGTCAGATTAACGAAAGCGACGATGGGAATCGTGGTCGATTCCGGAACCACCGATTCTTTGGACATGGGGCGGTCAATGGCTCCTGCCGCTATTCATACCCTGAAAACTCACTTGGAAGACTTTCAAGAGGATATCAACAGTTTTGATTTGATACTTACGGGTGATTTATCTACCTATGGGGCCAAAGCTTTTAAGGAACTTGCGAGAGAGTTTAAAATTGACCTAGGCAACAACTATCATGATTGTGGCATGTTGGTTTATGATTTAGAAAACCAACCGGTGTTTGCGGGGGGGAGCGGTTGTGCCTGTGCGGCGGTGGTTATGTATGGCTATGTCGTAAAGCAAATGCTAGCCGGCCGGTTGAATAAAGTTTTGGTAATTGCCACTGGAGCACTGCTTAATCCGATTATGGTGGCGCAAAAAGAAACCATTCCGGGTATTGCCCATGCAATCGTCTTAGAGAGGGTGAAATAATGGATTTTGTCGACTATTTGATGGCATTTTTGGTTGGCGGGTTGATTTGCCTTATCGGTCAAATTTTGCTTGATTATTTTCGTTTGTTGCCGGTTCATTTAGTGGTTTTATTTGTTATGATTGGGTCGCTTTTGGAAGCGTTTAAGGTTTATGATTGGTTAATAAAAGTTGGCCGAGCCGGTGCTTTAGTGCCAATTTCCAGTTTTGGGCATTCGTTGACGCATGCAGCATTGGTGGAAAGCGAAAAGGTAGGATATTTGGGAATTCTGACCGGGGTTTTTGATTTAACCGCGGGCGGAATCGCCAGTGCGATTTTGTTTGCTTTCATCATAGCCTTGGTGTTTAAACCGAAAGGTTGATGATGATGGAAAGCATCAATCAAATAACTTCTAACCACCAAGATAATGTCAATCGCCTTGGCCAATCATTAGGATATGGCCAGGCTTTTGATATTGACACGCGCGATATCGTAATTCATGAGCATCGCCTTACCTTTTTTTTCGCTTCTTTTTTGGTTGATTCCAACCTAATCGGTTCAATTATTGAGGGTTTGTTTTGGTTTAAGCAAAATCCTCTTTTGCCCGACGTGGAGTTTAAACACCAAGTCATAAATTTTTTAGCCGCCCATAATGTTTCACTGGAAAAGAATCTTTCGAATTGCGGCAGTGCGGTGCTGAACGGGCTTTTAGTAATCTTGGTTGAGAATAGTACAGAAGCGCTTGTGTTGGATACCAGAAAGTATCCCGGACGAAATATCGGCGAACCCGATAGCGAACGTGTAGTGCGGGGTTCTCGCGACGGAATGACGGAAACTTTGGCCATCAATTTGGTATTAATCCGCAGAAGGATAAAAACAGGAGATTTATGTACCATCATTTACCAAATCGGTTCAATCAGTAAAACCGATGTGGTATTGGTTTATCTAAAAAGCAGGGTAAACCCTAAGACGGTTCAACTAGTCCAAAAACGCCTAGAAGAAGTGCAAGTTCCGGAACTTACGATGAGCGATAAAGCTTTAGAGGAATTGATAATTGAACATCCGTATTCTCCTTTTCCTTTAGTGCGTTATACGGAACGCCCCGATACGGTTGCAGCGCATCTTTATCAAGGGATGTTTGCTTTGCTTGTTGATACCTCACCTAGCGCCATCTTGGGGCCGGTCAGTATTTTCGACCACATGACGCATGCGGAAGAGCATCGACAGACTCCTCTTTCGGGAACCTATCTACGGATTTTGCGTTACATCGGCATTTTGCTATCTTTTTTACTGATGCCTTTGTGGTTTTCGATAATTGAATATAAAGCCATATTCCCAAGTTTTTTTCAACCGTTATTGGTTTATGAAAGTAATCGCTTAATAGTATTTATTCAAATCATTTTGGCGGAAGTGGGAATCGAACTTTTGCGAATGGCTTCCATCCATACGCCCAACTCCTTAGCCACCTCGATGGGTCTTATCGCCGGTATTTTAATTGGAGAAATTGCCATTTCGGTCGGTTTGTTCACCGAGGTTATCGTCTTATTGGGGGCGATTTCTGCTATTGGTTCCTACATCACCCCAAGTTATGAATTAAGTTTGGCCAATAAAATCATTAAGTTATTGCTGCTTTTGTTTATTTTCTTTTTTGAACTCCCAGGCTTAATCGGGGGATTGGTCTTAATCTTTTTCTATTTAATGCGGTTAAAAAGTTTCGGGCGACCTTATTTATATCCATTAGTGCCGTTTAAAGGCAAAGATTTGGCAAAATATATTGTTCGGGCACCATATAACCGTAATAAGGAATAAAAGTACAGCCTATTGATTGCTAAAAGTGAGGTTTTTTGGTATAATCATTAAAGATAACACAAGAAAGAAAGGATCTTTATGAGTAATATTAAAATATCAGCTTTAGGAGGATTAGGCGAAAACGGCAAGAACATGTTTTTGGTCGATGTTGACAATCACCTATTTATTTTGGATGCCGGATTAAAATACCCCGAAGTCGACTTATATGGAATAGATGCGGTGATACCGGATATCACGTTTTTATTGGAAAACCGACATCGCATTGAAGGGATTTTTATCACCCATGGACATGAAGACCATATCGGGGCTTTACCTTATATTCTCGAAAACATCAATATCCGAATTTACGGAACTCATTTTACTATTTGTTTAATCGAAAATCTTTTAACCGAACATGGTTTGAATATTGAAAACTACAAATTGTACCGAATCAATGAAAATAAAACGCTCAAATTTGGCGATGTCATTATTTCATTTTTTAACACGACCCACAGCATTCCCGAATCGGTAGGTATAGCCATTACCACGGAAGACGGCACCATCGCTTACAGTCCCGATTTCAGTTATAATACCACCGTTGGTGCTAAATACAAAACTTCATTTGATAAAATCACCGAAATCGGCAAAAAAGGTGTTCTGGCGGTTATGCCAGAAAGCCTGGGTGCAGGCGATCATGACCGGGTTTCAAGCGACCGGATTTTTGAACACACCTTCAATAATCTCTTAACCAACGCGAAAGGGCGTATCATTGTCGGTGCTTTTTCCACCGATTTGAATCGGATTCAAAGGATTATCGATTTGTCGATAAATTACGGGAAGAAGATAGCGGTGATAGGCCGGAAAGCACAACACATCATCGACATTGCCATCAAAACGGATTATTTGAAAATCCCGCAAGGCCATTTGGTCAACCTTAAATTTATTGAAGATAAAAACGGTTCTGAAGTATATGATGAATTGTCTCAAAATAAAGACTTAGTCGTCATTACTGCGGGAATTCGCCATGAACCGTATGTTTCGATATTAAGAATGTTAAACAAACAGGACCGTTTGGTACAACTAACCCAAAACGATTCAGTTGTAATTATTTCAAATCCAGTTCCGGGAACGGAAAAATTTGCTATGCAAGTTTTGGATACATTGTATCGCAACGATATAGATGTTACCTTATTCGATAAGAAGATTTTACGGAGTTCCCATGCGAATGCGGAAGATTTAAAGCTTTTCTATGCGATGACCAAACCAAAATACATTTTACCGATTATCGGTGAAGCAAGGCATTTATACGAACACGCCAAAATTGCGCAATCCGCTGGTTTCGATAAAGACCACATCTTTACCCTAAGTAATGGCGATGTCTTAGAATTCAATAACGGCGTTCCAAGCCTTTCGCAAACTAAGATACCGGTAGGCGATATTTTGGTGGATGGTTCTTTAACCGGTTTAATCGATGAAACGGTAATTAAGGAACGCGAAAATCTGGCTGAAGAGGGCTCTATCATCATTACCGCTAACATCAACAGCGAAAAACGCAAAATTATCGGTAATCCGGTAGTCACATCAAAAGGGTTTGTTTCTAAGCAACCGATTGAGAACTGGTTGGAACTTGTAATGGAGATTTTCCAACGTACTTTTCAAAACCATGCTCGTCGCCCCCGCTTTGAATTGGAAGCTCTTAAAAAGGCTGTCCAAGAAGATGTCCGTCAACTTGCTTATCGCCAAATGAAAAAAAATCCGACGATAATCGTTTTGTTAATTGAAACCAAAGATAAATAAATGTCGTAATTTTTAATTTAAAAGAAGTTAGAAAATAATAATATTTCCGGTTCTACCCCCATATATTGTAGGGGGGTGAGAACATGGGAAAAGACAAGCTTACTTATCATCAATATGATACCATTGAACAACGGTTTTTAATGGAGGTAGCGGAGATTATCCACACCCGGCCGTTTTGGTGGTATCTTTTTATTAACAAAATTCTCGGTTCACCCCTTATAACTTATTTTAAAGATACGACGATGATAATATCTTTGAACGATTTGTCGTATCACCATACGGAAATTGCTTTTGAAATAATCCGCAAACTCCTTAAGGTGCGCGCTGCTACCAAAGTCATCAAAAAAAAGGAATTTATTATTGTTCACCTTTATTCTCCAGTTATTGTCGCTTATTTAAATTCCCTCGATAGGTGGAAAATCATTCCTTTTTATCACATCATCAAAAAATACTATCCTACTTATAAGTGTTATTTTGATGTTAAATATCAAAACGAAACCGAAGAAGTACTAATCAATCTTTTATTGCGCAATAAAAACACCTATTGGGTAACTGTTGGCAAACCGAGTGAAATCAGTTATCCAGGTGTTAATAAATTGCAAATAGTGCTTGGGGAGCACTGTCGCCTAAAGTGCGAAAAATATTATGATGTTTTTCAAATATCTTTAGATACGCAGGAAATGGTAGAAGTTTTAAATTCATATTTTCAATTACTTGCATCAAATGAAAAATTATGCTATAATTGATAGGAATCTATAGGAGGAAATACTATGCGTATCAATTTATTACTAAAATGCACTGAATGCGGTGAAGAGAATTACCTCTCGGAAAAAAATAAACGTAATACTCCTGATCGTTTAGAACAAAAGAAGTATTGCCCAAGATGTAAAAAAGCAACACTTCATCGTGAAGAAAAAACCAAAAGATAACCGGGTTGATTCCTGGTTTTTTTCTTTTTCCGATGCCCAATTTTCGGCTTTTTTTTTGCTTAAAATAGTGTTTAATTAACACAGGTGAAAACGATGGCGAAAGAAAAGCATCCAAGCATAGAACAGGAACGAAAAAATTTAACGTTTTACTATGAAATAATTGGCTTATTTTCTTTGATAATCCCGATTCTTGCCCTTGCGCGTCTGGGAATAGTCGGTTTTTATATCATGCTTACTTTTCGCATTGTTTTTGGCGATTGGTATTTTTTGGTTTTGATCGCTTTGATTGCTTTTGGCATTAGAAGTTTACTGGTTCATAAACCATTGAATTTAAAAAATGTGCGTACCATCGGTATTTTGATGATTTTAATCGGTATTATGATTCTTTCGCATTTTACGATGCATAATTTTGTGAAAAATTACGGAACCAATTATTTATCGATGACGATGAGTTTATATTTAGACTACTTTAAAAATTACCAAGACGGTATGAAGGTTGGCGGAGGTATCATTGGAGCGTTGTTTTTTTATTTGTTTTTCACGATGTTTTCTTCTGTCGGAACGGTCATTATTGTTTTTGTCATCTTGTTTGTAGGAATAGCATTTACCTTGCATAAAACCGTATGGGAGTTTTCGCGGGATATTGCCGGGGGAGTAACCGGGCTCTTTAAAAGAACCAAGAAAATGGTTCATACAATCAAATATGATATTGATATGGGAAAACCCAAAAAAGATAAAAAAGTTCGAAGAAAAATACCGATTAATAATCTTGCTGCCTATCCTTCCGCTCCTTTCTCGGCGGTGGAGGAAAGGTTTGCGGAAGGGACAAAAAGAACCATTGCCAATGTATTGAACAATATGAATGTCTTTTACAATGACATTAGTTATAATATCGGTTATCACAGCACCAGCTTTTTAATCAATAGTTTTGCCAATGTAAGTATTGATGCCTTTCATATGAAACTAAGAAAAGTTTTGGCTAATGATTTTTTAATCAAACACAAAAAAAGCGTCAATGCTTTGCAGGTGGAAGTAAGTAACATTCACCCACAAACCGTTGATTTAAAAGATCAATTGCTTAATTATAAGAAACTTCCTATCGACACTTACATTTGGGGAATCGCCGGAAAAAATGTGCCGGTATATTGTCAGTTTCCCGAACAAAGCAAAGTTTTCTTACTGGGAAACGTAGGAGCAATTAATTTTATTCATGCTTTTTTGATGGAACTATTTTTATTGGATCAAAACAATGACAACAACATCACCATAATTGATTTGGGAAATGTCTTAAAGGAATGGCAAAAGTTTAGCGGTTATCATGAGGATGGTAGCATTTTGGAAGAGATGCAAAAAGATACCGATGAACGGTTAAAACTGATGCATGAGAAAAGCGTCAATCATTTTGAAGAATATCGTCAACTTCCCCATTCAGAAGAATTGACAAGGGAAATAGTGGTAATTACCGGTTTGGAAAAAATAATTATCGACCAAATAAAAATGCCAACCTTGATGTATTTACTCCAGGTTGGCAAACAATGTGGATATGTCTTTTTTGCTTTATATGATAGTACCGAAGAGGTACCGAATCATTTCTTATCGCTTTTTGAAGATAAACTGATTTTTCACAACGAGAATCCTTTAGCTAATAAATTATTGGGTTTTCAGGGAGCAAAGCAATTGGATGCTACCGGTGAAGTGTTTTATCTTCGCTTGGATGAGGTGTTGCGCTTTAGTTTCTTGCAAACACCTTTAAGCAATATTGAGTTAATGGTCAAATAAAATTATTTATCTTTATTCTTAGGTGGTTTGCTTATTTTTGCTTTCCAAGCTTCGATTTGCTCATAACGGTCTTTTAAGCCTTGTTCAAACTTGGAACTGTTCTTTGGATGATAGTATTTAGTTCCTGCTAAAGAATCTGGCAAATATTGTTGATTGACCCAAGCATTGGGATAATCATGAGGATATAGGTAAGGGGTTTGGCGTGGATCAAACGAATATTGGTTTTTTAAATGAAGGGGGAGCGTTCCTCCTTTTCCTTTTTCAATGTCGGATAAAGCGGCATCAATAGCTAGCATAGCGGAATTGGACTTAGGCGACAACGCCATTTCGATTACAATAACCGATAAAGGTAATCTTGCTTCGGGGTTTCCTAATTCCCGTGCCGCATCAACAGCGGCTTTAACCCGTGGTCCAATACCGGGATTGGCAAGACCGATATCTTCATAAGCAATCGCCAGAAGGCGTCTTGAGAGACTCTGCAAATCATCGGCCACAATCAGCTTCGCCAAATAATGAAGGCTGGCATCCACGTCGCTTCCGCGAATGGCTTTTTGAAGTCCGCTTAAGGTATCGAAGTAATTATCATCGCTGGCATCTATATTGATGACAGGTTTAAGCAAAACAATTTGGGCTTTTTCCAGGTTGATGTCTTCGTCCTGATAGATTGTAAGAAGGTTTTCAAAATTGTTGATTAAAGTGCGTATCTCTCCTCCTGACAATTGAATCATGTAAGCAATGACATCGTCGTCAATTATTCCTTTGTATTCGAGGTGTTTGAGGGCGCGCCGGATGATTACCTCCAAATCGTCTTTGGTTAAATCATGTAGTTTATAGATATGAACCCGGGAACGGATCGCCGGATTAACCGCATGATACGGATTCACCGTTGTTAAGCCAATCATCGTCAAAGTGCCGTCTTCAACAAAGGGAAGCAAAAAGTCTTGAATATCTTTTTTCATGCGATGGATTTCATCGACGATGATTAGAGTCGCTTCATTAAACCTTGCTTCGTTGACAATTTGTTTAAGCTTGTCTTTGTTGTCAGTGGAAGCATTGAAGCGATACCACGGATAACCAGCCATTTTGCAGGTCGCTTCCGCAATCGTCGTTTTCCCACAACCGGGCGA
>Ga0172377_10006217_pt1 | contig 12294 bp, 11 predicted proteins | sample Pumphouse3metaG_FD_119749 | JGI IMG/M metagenome (GOLD analysis project Ga0172377, IMG submission 119749) | Leachate microbial communities from a municipal landfill in Southern Ontario, Canada - Pumphouse #3 metaG | ecosystem: Engineered > Solid waste > Landfill > Unclassified | place: Canada... | reverse complement strand
TACACTCCAGACCATATTGTCTATAGTGGCTTTGCCCCCCTCTGGATAGGGGAAGAGGTTTTCGATTCAGCTGATTCAAAAGGGGCAATTGTGGAACAAATCAATGAGTACCAACGATTAAACATTGTGGCTCCCAAGATAATCGCTTTCCAAAATATTGGCGCTTTTGCTATTAGTGAAGTGGCGATGACCCTCTTTTTAGACACCCTAAAGGTGGCCACCTTTGTGGAGAGTTTTGGGGGGCCGCGCTTCATGGATGATGATCAAATAGAGTTTATCCGTAACTGGGAAGTTGAGAGTTACAGGTCTAAGCTGTTAGAAAAATAGGGGAAGGAAGTATGGAAAGAGTTGCTTTTATAATGCAATTGAAAGAGGGGTGTGTTGAGGAGTATAAACGACGGCACGACGCAATTTGGCCTGAGCTATCGAGGCTAATTAAAAGTGGAGGGATTAGTGACTACTCAATCTTTCTCGAACCTAAAACCTTACAACTCTTTGCTGTTCAAAAAAAGGAGGAGAGCCCCCTAGATTTAGCTAAAGATCCCATCATGCGTAAGTGGTGGGATTATATGGCAGACCTAATGGAGGTCAATCCTGATAACTCACCGGTTTGCATAAATTTAACTGAAGTTTTTCATTTAGAATAAAGGAGTGGTGATACGAATGGGTAATAAAACAGTAATTGGTCTCTATGGAATTGGACTTGACACCTACTGGCCCCAGTTTAAAGGGCTTAGAGAGCGTCTAGAGGGGTATCAAGCGAAGATTGTAAAGCGGATGCAATTACATGAAGGTGTTGAAATAGTCGATGGGGGGCTTGTCGATAACCCCGATACTGCCCGCGAAGTGGGGAAGTATTTTAAGAGTAACAATGTTGAAGCAATATTTTTATACATTGCAACTTACGCACTATCACACACAGTTTTGCCAGTAGCCCTTAGTGTTGGAGTCCCCATTATTATCCTCAATTTGCAACCTGAAGCTCAAATAGATTATGAAAAGTTTAATGCATTGGGTGACAGAGGATTGATGACGGGGGAGTGGCTGGCAAATTGCCAATCGTGTAGTATCCCTGAAATTGCCCATGTCTTTAACAATGCCCACCTCAGCTACGAGATTGTGACAGGTTACCTTGATGATGAATTAGCATGGAATGAGATTGATGGATGGATTAGTGCTATCAAGGTAAAAGATACACTTAAAGATACTAGGTTCGGGATACTTGGCCACTACTATTGTGGCATGCTTGATGTCTACACCGATGTGACGAGGGCCGTCGCCGTGCTTGGGTGCCATTTTGAACTCCTTGAGATGGACTATTTAGCTAAACTAAGGGTGGCTGTTAAAGATGAAGATGTAGAGAAAAAAATAGAACAATTCAATCAAGCATTCAACGTCTTACCAGAGTGCGATCAGTTTGAGATTGAAAGGGCAGCCAAAACATCGTGTGCCTTGGATGAGCTGATTAAGGAAAATAGACTGGGGGCAATGGCCTATTACTACGAAGGAATCGATGGCAATGAGCACGAAAATGTTGTCACCTCTATAATTGCCGGAAATACCCTGCTCACCGCTGCTGGGATTCCCATTGCAGGGGAGTGTGAAGTTAAGAACGTTATTGCTATGAAGATTCTCTCACTCTTTGGTGCTGGAGGTTCTTTTGCAGAGTTTTATGCGATGGATTTTGTTGATGACGTTGTCTTGTGGGGCCACGATGGACCAGCTCACCCGATGATTGCTGAGGGGGATGTCTCCTTAGTGCCGCTTCCTGTCTACCACGGTAAGCCAGGGAAAGGGCTCTCTATTCAAATGAGTGTTAAGTATGGACCTATTACTCTCTTAGCCTATGTACAAGGGCCAAATGGAAGCACCTTCCTCTTAGTCGGAGAGGGGGAGTCGGTTCCAGGACCGACACTTCAAATTGGAAACACCAACAGTCGCTACCGCTTTCCCATAGGTGCTCGTGCTTTTGTCGACCAGTGGTCTAAAGCGGGTCCAGCCCACCATAGCGCAATCGGTATTGGCCACATAGGTGATAAAATTGAGAAACTAGCACACCTATTAGGCATTGAGTGTCGTAGGATTTGCTAAATTGAAATGAAGTGTTAAAGAGTGCTCTTACGATATTATTTAGACTTATGATGGTCTTAGGCCACTGATTAAATTTGAGCCAAGCAACATTGCAGAGTGGAAGAACGTTTACTAATCTTATTGTACCTTCTTTCGGCGCCTCGTAAGGGGCGCTGTTTCTCTTCTAAGGTGACAATGCTCATAAAAATGTAACTTAAGGGCGACTTCTTTGTACTAATACTAGTACTAAATGGGGAGAAGAAGTGGGTCAAATGAAAAATAGAGTATTAACCGTTATAAACATCATCGCACTACTGTCGCTAGTGGCTCTCTTTTTTATAACTAAATCACTCCCTTTCTCTTCTGCGCATGAGGGGATCTCTTCCTCAATTTTCTCCGATATTTTCGAAACTCTCTCTATTAATAAAATTGTGTGGAGTATTATCTACCCCCTCCTTTTTCTCTTCTCTATCTACCAAATAGCAATGAGTAGTAAGGGGGGAGGTGAAGACCCTATTGGAAAAGTGGGAATCTGGTTCTTCGTTGCAGCTCTAGCCATTGGTTTCAGTTTTATAAAAATTGAAATATCTCTATTGATACCCCTCCTTGTCCTCCTCGTCTCTCTGGTAATTCTCTACCTTAGAGTGCAACAGAAGGATGCCTCTTTAGGATACCGTATTGGGACAATCTTCCCTTTTAGTGTCTTTTTGGGGTGGATTAGCATTGTGTCGGTTAATGAGTTTACCTTGTACATCTACAACACCTTCACCTCATACATCCCCTTCTCTAGAGGGACCTTAACCCTTATCTCCCTCTCTATAGTGGTGGTAATCAACTTCCTAGCGGTCTTAATCTATGGTGATATCTGGTTCTCCTTAGTCGGAGTGTGGACCTTAGTAGAGTTCTATTTCAAGCTGAGCCACCATGTAGAAGGCGACCAAGAGATCCATCGCTTAACCCTCGCTGGGATAGCCCTTTTAATTCTCTCAATCTTGATCCACCTGATTATAAAGGGGGGGAGGGTGGCTCGCCAAGAGGCTTCAATCTAGGGTAGAGGAGACCTTTACGACTCTCTCTTATCTCACCTAAATCAACTAACCGTTTAAGGATTGTGTAGAGTTCCTCCATAGGCCACCCCGCCAAGAGGGCGTAGAAGGGGTTGCCCTTTAGAAGGGGCCTTCCCCCCTCTCCCGTTAAGAGTTGAGCACTCTGTCTCATATTGTAGCAAAGGGGGTAGCGTTTTACGAAACGTTTAATCTCTCTCAACCCTAAAGGGTGGTCAATGGGGTTCCCATCACACACATCGCAAGAGGAGCAACTCTCGCTCTCAAACTCCATCAAGTTCAACAGTGCTTCCCGTCGACACTGCCCTGTTTGGCGACACGCCTCTACAAGGGGAGATGTCTCTTGCCAATAGTCGAGAAGGATAATTGCTTCAGCCAACTCACCGTCCCGCCCAGCGCGCCCCGACTCTTGAAGGTACGACTCGATATCTGCAGAGAGGTCGACATGGATCACACTTCTAATATTAGGTTTATCGACCCCTAATCCGTAGGCACTGGTTGAGAAGAGGAGCGCCTCCTCTTGTTGAAAGAACCACTGCTCTCTATTTTTACGCTCACTACTCTCCATCCCTGCATGGTAGAAGGCGACATCAAGGGAGGGGTGAATCTCTTTGATTTTCTGGGCGAAGAGTTCACACCTTTTACGGGTAGCACAAAAAAATAGGGCTGGAAGGGGCAAAGCGTTAGCAAGGAGGAGGTTAATCGTATGGAGCTTTGAGAGAGTGGGGTAGACTCGATAGTTAATATTGGGACGATCTGGATTTCCCCTGACAAGGTGAAATTTATCTCCTCTAAAGAGGAGCTCGGTTAATCTCTCTATGATTAGAGGTGAAGCGGTAGCGGTGAAGGCCGTCACTTGTTGGGGCTTTAAACACTCTATAATAGGGGGGAGGCCCAAATAAGAGGGGCGAAAGCTCTCCCCCCATTGAACGACAGCGTGAGCTTCGTCAATTACCATCAAGGCAACTTTGCACCCTTTGAGCGACTCTAAGACAGTTGGTATTTGGAGTGTTTCTGGATTGGTAAGGATAAACTTAAGATTTCCCTCTTTGGCTAATTTGAAGATCCTCTGTCGCTCTTCAAAACTCTGCCCCCCCTTAAGGAGTTTAACCGAGGTCCCTAAAGCTCCTATGCGTCGCTCTTGGTCGTGCATTAGAGAGAGGAGGGGGTAGACAATAATAGTGAGCCCCTCAAGGAGAAGGGCAGGGAGTTGAAAACAGATTGATTTGCCACTACCGGTGGGGAGAATTACCAGTTGATAGCGGTACTCTTTGCGTTGCTCCAAGATGTTATAGATCACCAACTCTTGGTAGGGGTAGAGCTTCTTTAAATTAAACCTTGTCTCTAAAAGGAGGTTAATCTCCTCAGCTAACCTCTCATCCATATCCCATTAGGGGGAAGTCTCCCTTTTTACTTCACTTAAGAGAGGGCCATTTCGTAGATTCTGTACTCTTTTGTCCGCTCCATGTTGAGCTTCTCTAGGGCGTTACGGATATTCCAGTTGATCTCCAAGATGTAGTTAGCCTCAAGGAGGGTTAGGCGCCCCTTTAGGGCATCGTGGAGGTTCTTATAGAGGAGAACATCGAGCCCCATCCCGTGGTATTCAGGGAGGACAGCTAAGGCGAAGAGGCGGTAGCGAGTCTCTTTGGAGCGCACTTTGAGGAGTTTGGTAAACCCGAGGGGAAACATCTTCCCCTTAATTGCTTTGATGGTGGGGTTTGGGTCAGGAAATCCTAGAGCATACCCCACTGGCCTCCCCTTATCTTCAACAAACCAGACAGCGTTGGGGTCTAAGATATCTTTTAGCCGTTTTATCATATCTTCGATTACCGAAGCATCAACAGGTACATAGCCCCAGTTGTCGAGGAGGGAAGAGTTAGAGATTCTCCAAATATGGTTAGCCTCTTCTACAAGGTTTTTAACATCGATAGGACGACAGGTGAAGTGGCGGTTTTTAGTTTGGAAGAAGGTGACAAAACGCTCTATGCGCTCTGGTATTGTATACCCCTTATCTAGGTCAACCTCATAGGCAAAGAGGTCCATCGCCTTTTCAAGGCCAAAGTTCTCCATCAGAGTGTGGTAATAGGGGGGATTGTAGGGCGCCATCAAAACTGGTAGAGAGTCGTACCCCTTAATGAGGAACCCCCAGCTTTCGGCAATAGGATGAATTGGCCCCCTCATAACTTCCATTTGGCGGCTACGTAGCCACTCTACCGAGGCCTCTAGAAGAGCTGAGGCGACCACTTGGTCGTCGACTGTCTCAAAGGCTCCAAAAAATCCCGTCTTAGCTTTGTAAAATTGGTTGAATTGGTTATCAATATAGACGAGAGTCCGTCCTAATATTTCCCCATTAGAATCTTTAGCCAAGAGGAGGGCATGGTCATTCCCCTTGAGCATCACATTAGTCTCACCATCGTAAGCACTCATCTCTTCGCCCCACAAGGGGGGGACCCAATAGGGGCTATCTTGGTAGAGTCTCTTGGGAAAGAGGGCAAAATCTTTGATATCTTTTTTTGTTTGAGCTTCTACGATTTGCATAGTCCCATAGTAGCACACCCCTTAAAAGAAGGCACCATTATTTTCAGTTTTGCCTCTCAGATGTGTTATAGTTACCTTTAGAGCTGAATATTAAGATTGAGGAGGCACTACATGTATGTAGCTAAAGCAGATCGTTACAAAGGGATGAAATATAATTATTGTGGCCAGAGTGGTTTGAAATTACCCGCTGTCTCGTTGGGACTGTGGCACAATTTTGGAGATACAACGAGCTTAGAGAATGCTCGAGAGATGCTCCACACTGCCTTTGACCTAGGGATTAACCACTTCGATTTAGCCAATAACTACGGCCCCCCAGCTGGTTCGGCTGAACTCAATTTTGGAAAGATTTTTAAGCAAGACTTTGCCCAATACCGCGATGAGTTAATAATCTCAACTAAAGCGGGCTATTACATGTGGCCTGGCCCCTATGGGGAGTGGGGGAGTCGTAAATACCTCTTGGCAAGTTTAGACCAATCTTTACAGAGGATGGGGCTCGATTATGTCGATATCTTCTACTCCCATCGCTTTGATCCCAATACCCCCCTAGAAGAGACGATGGGGGCCCTTGAGAGTGCCTATAGGCAGGGGAAAGCCCTCTATGTGGGAATCTCCTCCTACTCAGCTGAAGATACTCGTCGCGCCTATGAGATCTTGAAGGGGCGCAATATCCCCATCTTAATCCACCAACCCTCCTACTCAATGTTGAACCGTTGGGTGGAGAAGGAGCTCCTCTCTACCCTCGATGAGTTGGGCATTGGAACTATCTGTTTCTCCCCCTTAGCTCAAGGGATGCTCTCTGATAAATACCTTAAAGGGATTCCAGAGGGGAGTAGAGCAGCCACTGCAGGCACTTTCCTCTCCAAGAAGTTAATTACCAAAGAGAATCTGGAGCGTATTGAGGGGCTTAATGCCATTGCACAGCGTAGGGGACAATCCTTAGCTCAAATGGCTCTCGCTTGGGTACTGAGGCGCCCAGAGGTGACTAGTGTCCTAATAGGGGCCAGCTCCCCTCAGCAGATAGTTGAGAATGTGGGTGCATTAGAGAAGCTCTCTTTTAGTGATGCAGAGCTCCAAGAGATTGATAAATGGGCTGAAGAGGGGAAAATTAACCTTTGGGCTCAGTCGTCAAAGAGCTAGAGTTCTCCTGTTAACTTAAAGACTCCCTTATGATCTCTATAATAGCCCCTCAGCTCTTGAGGCATGAGGAGGGCGAGACGCACCATTATCTCATCGATTAACTCTTCACGCGTTTGGGCATCTAACCTTCCCCCCTTTTGTATAATCTCAAAGGGGGGGCCCACAGCGATTGTAATGGGAGTACGTCTAAGGCGTTTAATATTTTTAGAAAAATTTTCAAACCCAATGGTCGCTATCGGGATGAGTGGAACCCCCTTCTTATGGGCAATATATGCGACACCAGGCTTACCTTGTTGCAACTTTCCATTGCTACTACGTGTCCCTTCAGGGGCGATAGCTAAGATATTTTTAGCATCTAGGGCATTAAAGCACTCTTCGAGTGTTTGGCGCGACATGTTTTCTCGATCAACCCCAATCGAGCCCCAGATATTCATTAAATAGCGCGTTACAGCTTTGTCCCAAAGCTCTTTCTTGGCGAGGGCAATTAGGGGGCGAGGTTGCATAAAGACGTAAAGGAGAGGTCCCTCAAAGATTGAGATGTGGTTGGAGATTATTATAGCAGGTCCCTCTTGCATCACCTCTTTAAGGGGCGAAGTGTCAACTTTAAATAAGATTCTAAAGAGCCCCCTGAGGAGGCTGTTAACGATGCGTTCGCTGATTTTCATGGACTCACTATAACAGAGGAGTTAATTCGTAGATAGAGGATGAGAGTAACGTTGAATTCCTCTCTTGGATAGATTATAATTGTCTATCTAAACTTGTCCTCAAATGGGGACAAAATTTTACAGTTTAGGAAGTCATTAATTAGATAAGGGGGTAGTAATGCAAAAGGGGCCAGACTTTTCTTGGGTTCTAAATAAAAGGGAGAAGAATTACAGCTTAGCTAAGGAGTTTTTTTCTGACTCGATTTCAAGTAGCGCACTCAATTTCCATACTCAAATTCCGGGCTATGAGAGGACCCCGTTGGTCTCTCTCCCCAAATTGGCAAATCACCTAGGGGTGGGGTCAATCTGGGTTAAGAATGAAGCATTACGGCTTGGACTAAACAGCTTTAAGGTTTTAGGAGGCTCTTTCGCCCTCTACAAATTTATCCAAAATCGCCTTGGAATGGATGGCAAAGAGCTCAGTTATGAAGACTTAGTCTCCAAAGAGGTTAGGGATAAATTGGGGGTACTCACTTTTGCCGCTGCTACCGATGGGAATCATGGGCGGGGAGTTGCTTGGGCAGCCCAGAAACTGGGCCACAAGTGTGTCATCTATGTCCACCACGAGACCAGTCAGCGCCGTATAGATGCTATAGCCAGTTATGGGGCAAGGGTTGAGGTTATAGTTGGTACCTACGACGACGCAGTGCGACAAGTGAGTCTAGATGCTGAAAAGAATGGGTGGGAGGTAATCAGCGACACCAGCTGGGAAGGTTACACCCAAGTTCCTACCTGGATTATGCAGGGCTATATGACGATGATGGTTGAAGCTCAAGGGCAATTTAGAGAGATGGGGATAGCTAAACCAACCCATATTTTTGTCCAAGCAGGCGTTGGAGCACTAGCAGCTTCTGTAGTGGGCTACTACTACAGCCATTTTGGAAAAGATGCCCCTAAATGTGTCGTTGTTGAGCCTGAAAAAGCTAATTGCCTCTACCAGAGTGCTCAAAAGGGAGATGGTAAAGCGCACGCTGTGAAAGGGGAGTTAGATACTATTATGGCTGGATTAGCGTGTGGTGAGCCAAGTGAACTTGCTTGGGCAATCCTCAAAGATAGTGTTGATGTGTTCCTCTCGCTCCCTGACTACACCGCAGCCCGTGCAATGCGCGTCTACGCAGCCCCTATCGCTGGGGACCCTCAAATCATTAGTGGGGAGAGTGGCGCTGCTCCACTGGGAGCCCTTTTAACTCTCCTGGGAAAGGGTGGATCTAAAGAGGTGTGTGAATACTTGGGGCTAAATGAAGAGAGCCAAATCCTTTTAATAAATAGTGAAGGGGATACCGACCAGATTTTGCATAGACAAATTGTCTGGGAGGGGAGTAACGCTGTACCAAGTGATTATTGGTTAGAGTAGAGCCTTAGTAGTTGGGCTTTCTTGACTGATCAGCCACCTCGTCTAGAGCTATTTTTAGCTTGTCGATGTAGTCGGAAAGCTCCATATCTTTCTCTACAACGTTACGACTTACTAAGTAGGCGATATCTATATCGAGGGCATCGGCAATCTTTTTTAAATTGAGAATCTTAGGGAAGCGTCTATAGGTCTCGATATCACCAATATAACTGGTTGAGAGACCACACAAACGGGCTAATTGTTCTTGAGTTATCCCTTTTGCCATTCGGTAACGGCGAATATTATCGACTATCTCAAGCTCATATTTATCACGGTTACGACTCATAATATTATAGTAGCTCACCCAAAGTGATTGGCTAACCACCTATATAGGGGTAGCTTTATCCCTATTTAGGGATAAAATAGATTAAATAGACATTGATTCAATGTAATTTGAATTTTATAAGTAATAATTTACTGTAATGATTATAGATTTTAACAAACTATCCCCCCCAGAGTAGATTCTAGGGGGGTAAGGTAAGTTAGGGAGTGAAGCCTAGATTAGCAACTAATTTTACCCCCATAGTTGGCTGCTCAGCTAAAAAGAGGGTTGGCTCAATCCCAAAGTTTAAGGCGGTACTGTCGCCCATTTTCTTAGTCAAATAGAGCCCATTACGGAGGGCTTTATTGTAGCGAGATCCATAGATTGCCGGCATTATAAGTTGGACGATTCTCCCCAGTACAAAAGCCCCTGCTCCTCCCGCCATTATGTAGAGTGAGGTTTTCAATAGTTCATCGTGTTCAGCCGAAATTTCCTGCATCAAAACAAGCATAACTAAGACATCAATAAGGGCAATACCAGCGCCAACCCCCACCACTGTAAGGCTGGTCCAATCGAATATTTGACCAACTAATTGGCCTGCTATGTCTCCCTGTTTTTGGGACCCTGTTCCAAATCCCACTAAAAAGTTTCTAAACATTGACTTTCCAATAATTTGGTGGGTCTCTTGGTAAATAGCGACCCTCTCCTCGAGGGTGAGGCTACCAAAATCGTGATCTTGAAGATTCTTCTTTAGTTTGCGAATAGAGATTCCCCCAAGGAGAACCTCTTCTCCATTAATTTCAACACTTTTAAGGGTAGGCAAATTGGCGAGGTTGATACTACTCTTTAAGATAGAAGATAAAATTTGACTACTGGCAGCAGTCGCTGAAACAACAACAAAACATAGCAATAACATAACACTTAGTAGTTTCTTCATGACGTTCCCCTTTTTATCAATTTGTCCAACTATAGCACAGTAAAAAGGAAAATAAACAATTTTATTTGATATATCAGAAGGAGATTAGTCAAAATACCTTTTAAGAGTGTCCTGTTCGTGTTATACATACAAGTAATGAATAGAGAGGGAATAGGATGAGAATAACCAAGAAGATATTTGTCGATCTGGCCATTTTCATGATTGGCTTTGGATTAGTTATTGGGATAGTTTTCCCCTATTTTATGTTGATGATGGGAATTCCCAAAGCTTATCTCTTAACCTTTCCGTTTGCCTTAAGTTGTATTGTAGCAGGGGTAATCGTTGGTTTAGTCAACATAATCCTTGCAAAAACAGTTGTTGGTTCAAAAATAGCTCTCATGGCTGACAAAATGAGTTTGGTCGCTGATAAGATTGACCAAGCTAAGACTTTCGATCAACTCCAAGGGTGTAATGAGGATGAGTGTCGCCTAGAGATTGACAGTGAAGATGAGTTGGGTAGGGGAGCTAATTCGTTCAATACCCTCTTAAAGGCACTTGCAGATGCTTTGTCAGCTGAAGGTACCATCCGCTCATTTACCGCCTTGATGAGTAATCAAATTGAGTTAGAGGCACTAACCAAGGGGTCTTTAACCTACCTCCTCGACTTTCTAAAAGCAGAGGCGGGGGCCATTATTTTAGAGAGAGGAGGAGAGTTTTACGTCGCCTCTTCCTTTGGAATTAAAGATGCCAATACAATCCTCACTAACCCCAACTTGTGGAAGTTCTTTGAGAAGAGGGAGGTGCTGAAGCTCTCTTTAGATAAAGATTTGGAAATTGATGGGCTTTTACTCTCAATTGTCCCTAGAGAGGTCTACTCCTTCCCCCTCCTCTACAAAGAGGTCCCCTTGGGGCTCTTAATAGTTGGAGCTACCAAGGAGATAAGTGAGCGTCAGTTGCAAACCTTAGAGATGTGTATACAGAGCCTCTCAATTTCTCTCAACAACTCGATTACCTACGACCAGCTCCAAAAATTGGCTGCCAATGACCCCCTCACTGGTCTCTATAACCGCCGCTTTGGTCTTCACCGCCTCTCAGAGGAGTATTCAAGGGCCGTTCGCTCTCAAATGCCCCTCGGGATTTTAATGTTTGATATCGACCACTTTAAGCGGGTTAACGACACCTATGGTCACGCTGCAGGGGACCGCGTCTTGATTAACGTGGCCAAGATAGCCACCATGGCTGCCCGAAAGGGGGACTTTGTTATCCGATATGGGGGAGAGGAATTTATTATGATTCTCCCTGGAGCAGGGAAAAAAGATTGTCTCTTTATCGGGGAGCGCTTAAGGCACATGGTAGAAGAGAGTGTTGTGCAGACAGCTGAAGCCCAGATGAAGGTGACTATAAGTGTCGGTCTGGTCTCCTACCCCGAGTACGCTGTAGAAGATGAACACGCCCTCACAAAAGCGGCTGATGAGGCTCTCTATCTAGCTAAAGAGCGAGGGCGTAATATGGTAATCTATGCACCCTAGGTGAGCGTTCCGTAATCGCCAGAAGTGTGCTATAAATTGAGAATAACTCTTTCGAAGTGTTAGAAGGATGGGACTTATCAAAACGCTCTTTTTTGTAATAGTTGATAGGGGAAAAGGTAACACTGTTTTGCACCAATTAGAGGTTCTTGGTGGCAGTGGCGGCACCATCTTCTACGGAGAGGGGACTAGCCACACCAAACAAGTGAAACGCTCCGATGCTGCCCCTTCGCGTAAAGAGATTGTGATGGTCTCAGCCCCAAGTTCTCTGCAAGGGGAACTTCATAAGCTAGTTCAAGAGAGTTTTACAATTGAACGCAAGGGGCACGGGATAGCCTTCTCTGTCCCTTTTGTTGAGTGGACCCCCTCAAGCAAGAAAAGGTCTTCCATTAAAGCAAGCCACCATTGCATTTTTGCAATCGTCAATCGAGGTAGTGGGGGAGAGTGTATTAAGGCAGCCCGCTTGGCAGGAGCGCGGGGAGGGACTGTTATCCATGGGCATGGGGCAGGGGTTCCTGTCAACTACTATTTCCCACTAGCTATTGAGCCGCAAAAAGATGTTGTGATGGTTCTAGCAGCCTCCGAAGAGGTGTCGCCCATTAGAGAGAGTATCTACACCGCCTTGGAGTTAGGAAAGCCGGGAAATGGTTTTCTGTTTGTTTTGCCAGTGACCCAAATTAGTGGTTT
>Ga0172377_10006214_pt1 | contig 12295 bp, 12 predicted proteins | sample Pumphouse3metaG_FD_119749 | JGI IMG/M metagenome (GOLD analysis project Ga0172377, IMG submission 119749) | Leachate microbial communities from a municipal landfill in Southern Ontario, Canada - Pumphouse #3 metaG | ecosystem: Engineered > Solid waste > Landfill > Unclassified | place: Canada... | reverse complement strand
TCTGAAGCGGTGTTGATCGGGATGCAACCCGATGAGATCCCGATCGGATCCCGATGAACCCCAGTTCGGCTGTAGCGCAGGAAGCCGATACCTACTGCGTGTGTGATGAGCTAGTGTGTAGGATTTACAGGGCTGAGATCATTGCTTTGCGAACGCGTTTGGTGATTACCACCAGGAACAGGGTGAAGGCAATCATCAGGGTGGATAGCGAATTAATGGTGGTGATGGTGCCACGGCGAATGGTGCCTTCTACATAGATGGGAAGTGTGTCAAACCCTCTGCCTGAGGTGAAGAAAGTGATAATAAAATCATCAATGGACAGCGTGAATGCGAGCAGAGCCGCAGCTATAATGCCGGGAAGCATGAGCGGAAACTTGATCTTCCAGAAGATAACCGCCGGTTTCGCGCCCAAATCCATCGCTGCCTCTACCAGAGAGTAATCGAAGCCTTCCAAGCGTGAATTGATCACGATCACAGTGTATGATATGCAAAACGTGATGTGTGCTATCAGCACGGTAAACATCCCCGTATTTACCCGCGTGAAATTGAATAGCAAAGCTAGCGATACACCCATCAGGATATCCGGCATCACCAAGGGCACATAGATGAGTGCTGAGACCAGCTTGCGTCCGCTGAACTTCTTGTTCTGTAAGCCCAGAGCGGTTAGCACGCCTAACACTGTGGAAACAAGGGTGGATAGCCCTGCGATTAGCATGGTATTCCGAAAAGCTTCCTTGATGGATTGATTACCCCAGAGCTGGACATAATACTTCAGCGTGAATCCCTTCCAGCCGGTGATAATCTTGGCATCGTTAAAGCTAAAGATTACCAAAATGAGGATGGGAATATACAGGAAAATCATTACCAGGGTAAAGGCAGTGAGATTCATGCCTTTGTAAAAGCGGGACGCGGATAGTTGTTTCAAGCTATCCGCCTCGATTTCTGGTGTTTATAGAGCATATAACCCAAGAATAATAGCAGTGCCACAAAAAGCAGCAAAGTAAGCGATAATGCCGATGCCATAGGCCAGTTACGGGGGATGTTTTTAATCTTGTAAGTAATCACTTGCCCCAGATACAGCGTTTTCTGATTCCCCACCAATTGCGGAATGAGATATGCACCCAAAGATGGAATAAAAACTAACAGCGAACCGGCAAAGATGCCTTCCACCGAAAGCGGTAAAGTGATATGGAAAAAGGCTTTCACATCGTTAGCCCCAAGATCCATAGCGGCATGTAAAAGCGTGAAATCCAGCTTTTCTAACACACTATAAAGCGGAAGTATCATGTAGGGCAAATACACATAGACCATCACCAGCATCACGGCAAGATCGGTACGCATGATTTCTAAAGGCTGAGAGATAAGCCCGATATTCATCAGCACATCGTTCAGCACTCCGTTGTAAGCCAAAAAGATACGCCAGGAAAAGATGCGGATGATCAGATTTGTCCAGAAAGGGATGATGATAAACACCAGCAGGGCGTTCTTGGTTTTATCCTTGGCACGGGCGATGAAATATGCCACCGGAAAACCAAATAACAGGCAAAGCAAAGTGGTAAGAAAAGCAAGTTTGAACGATTGCAGGAAGGTGTTCAGATAGGCACTGTTGAATGCTTGACGGTATGCATCCAGCGAAAACTCGAACTTCACATCGTAAATATCGGGAGTAAGAAAACTGTAGATAACCACAATGAGATAGGGCACCAGAAAAAAGACGATCAGCCAAAATAATGCCGGCGCTGATAAAGCCCAAGAAGCGAGATTACGCCTGCTATCAGCCTTTTTCACCAGGTCGTTTTGCCTGCTCCAGTCTTGCTTATTTTCTCTAGTCATATCGGCATAGGTCTCTTAACGGAACGTTGATACTGATTAGCTCCATCGTCGCTTATCTCTTTGGCAGAAAGCACTTTATCTGGAATCTCATCGATCAGCCAAGTGTCTGTGTCGTGCCAGAAGAGCCAAACGGATTCTTCCCAGTCCAAAGCTTTCTCATCGAAATAGACTCTTTTGTGCTGACTGAACACACGGAACTTTAGAGCCCCTACACGGACAATATATTGCGTGTGGGTGCCGAGATATAGGATGTCCTCGATTGTGCCACGTAGCATGTTAATATCGTCTTGAACGCGGGGCTTACTGCGAGTAATGGCAATCTTTTCAGGACGCAGGGACACGGTGAGCTCTTTGCCTATCACCGGAGGAAAATGGAAGGTGCTGTCTATCTCGAAAAAGCCATCCTTGCCATCGGAACACTTAAGCTGTACGTATTCTTCCTCAATGCCTATTACTTCGCCGGTGATAAGATTTGTCTCACCGATGAAATAGGCGGAAAAGATGCTTATGGGGCGTTCGTAGATGTCATCTGGAGGACCGGACTGCACAATCTTGCCATGGTTCATCACCGCCACTCTATCCGAAATACTCATCGCTTCGCCCTGATCGTGGGTTACATAGATAAAAGTGATGCCCACTGCGTCATGGATGTTCATCAATTCGATAAGCATGTGTTGGCGTAGCTTGAGGTCTAAAGCAGCCAAAGGTTCATCCAAGAGCAGGACTTTGGGCTTGTTTATCAAAGCTCTGGCAATGGCGATGCGCTGCTTTTGCCCGCCGGATATCTGGTCGGGATATTTAGACGCCTGGTCTTCCATTTTAACCAATGCCAACATTTCCCTCACGCGGTCTCTTATTTCAGCTTTGGGAGTTTTGCGGATGCGCAAGCCAAAAGCCACATTGTCATATACCGTCATGTGGGGAAAGAGTGAGTAATTCTGGAAGATAGTGTTCACCTGTCGCTTGTAGGAAGGGATGTCGGTGATATCAGTATTACCAATCAATATCTTCCCGCTGCGAGGGATTTCAAAACCGGCAATCATGCGCAGCAACGTGGTTTTTCCGCACCCGCTGGGTCCCAGAAAAGAAAACAGCTCTCCGCTATTGATAGCCAGAGATACATCATCAACAGCAGTAAAACCGTCAAAATCCTTACTTAGATGTTCAATACGTATTTCTTCCAACTGTAGCCATCCTCCTTACTTAAATAATATGGTTTTTTAAAGTTAGTGGCAATGAGGATCATTAAAGAGCTCAAGATAAGATACTTCATGATGAACTCCCAATTATTTCTGGGCAAAAAAATACAGTGGGGAATGCCGGGCGGCATCCCCACTGCTCGGAGGGCATTCTATGTAGGGTCTGTAGGCTGAAGTCATATTTACGGGCTTCCCGTTTTGTGTCAAGAACAAAATGTGGAAATAAACCATAAGCCCCTGTTGACATATATCCACAACACCCTATTTACTCATTAGTAGCTTGTGTTTATAGCTGTTTTCTGCTATGGAAAATTCCACTAAATATACTCCACTTGTGGACATATTTCCACGCATATCTTTCCCATTCCAGCTTAATTCCTGCAAGCCCTTGCCTGTGGAAGAGGAATGTTGTTCATAGACTAATTGTCCTTTAATGTTGAATATTTTCCATACTAGTGGAGCGGACTTTTGGGTATAAAAACTAAGCCTTAGGGAGGCAGTTTTACCCACCATAAATGGATTGGGATACACTGATCTTATCCCTTCAGCAAGCATAGGAACTATGTTGTCTTCCGCAGCAACAGTCTGAATTGGCACATCCCACCAAGTTCCATAACCGGGGAAATCACTGATGTTGGGAGGATTGGTAGTATCATAAGCTACGATTTGGTAGTAAAAGTTCATATTGCCTGGCACGAAATTAGACAAATAGGAAAAGCGGTAAGTTCCCCCGCCGAGATCTTCCATGTTCTGCTCCTGCACGGGGTTGTTATCTACTCTGTACCGAAAGATAACCTGGCTAATGCCGTTATTATCAGAAACATAAGCCGTGAAGTTAACTGGATCAGTCTGGTTTCCTATCGTGGTTAGGGCGGTATGCAGTATAACAGGAGGGGTATTATCTGGCTGAATAACAAACAGATGCGGATCCAAAGCGGCGAAAACCGGATGATCGTAACTGTGACCAGAGAGATCCGCTGAGTGAATAAAATAACGGATAGTATCACCTTGGGCAAAACTGTTTAACACGTTGGAGTAAGTGTTCGCGCCCGCATTTGTCAGATATAGTCTTTGCCAAACACCTGAATTTACTTTATAGGCTACAAAAGTGGAATCTGCATACAGAGCTTGCCCGCTATGGGCTGTTATGGCAGCATCAAACTCTATGGGACCATCAGAAGAAACGGTTCCATGCCGAGGAGTATGGGCAATATGCAGCATATTCATATCGGGTATTTCATGGGTGCGACAATGCAGCGCATCGGTAGATTCCCAAGGGGTGGAAGAAGCACCTGTTACTCCAATAACTTCATAGCCAGGCATCGCATTACGATACACTTGCAAAGCAGCAGCATCATAGCTTCCGCCCATAATCGGTACAAATACCTTTTTATTCAGGATAAGGGAATTAGTGTAAGGCTGGTTGGAAGGTGTATTCACCCTGTAAACCTTGTATGGATAGCCCCAGGCACAGTTCAGAGTGGCAAAATAATTCGCAGTGGCTTCGAGAGCACTATACTGAGCGTGGCTGGTTGGCACGCTGCGGATAAGCACTTTATCCGGAGCTAGAAACTTACCCCAGCAATCAATATGGTCAATATAGGTATTGTTAGGGTCTTGCACGGCATGGTAATTTATGGCACCCATATAGCTCAGCATTTTCGCATTCACATTTGCAGTATTGTTGCTATTCTCAGAATACACAAGATTGGTTTGAGCGACGGTATTGATGCCATCGGTCATGTAGTTGCCACCCGTTTGCTTCAGATTCATACCAAAGTAGTTCAAGCCAAAATGAGTCGCAAAGAGCTGTGGTACCATGTTATCATTGGGACGGGGACGATTGTAAACAAAATCCACCACGCCATATTGTCCAGCACCATCAAAGATGAACCAGGGTCCGAAATCCCTTGTCCAATATGAATCAGTTGCCGCATTGACGTAAGTGATATTGGCCATGTTGGCGCCTGCATTGGTAAAAGCAGTATTAGCTGTATTCTGTTGGCTGCTGCTAACCAGGCAGATAACGGTTGCGGTGTTCGATAGCTGAGTTACAAGAGAGACAGGAATGCCAAGCGGGTAACTGATCAACACCGAAGTTGCCGGTTCAAATTCTGCTATGGGACGTATTTGTCCCAGCGGAGGATTGGTTTCCGTGAATCTTGTTCCGGCGTTGTTAGAGTCTGTCGGCAGCACACTGTGCGCTCCCAACAATATTGTTATTAATGCCATCATGCACGTCAATAGCGTGCTGCGCGAGTTTATAGAAGGTTTCATTTAACCACACTCCATTTTAAATACTATTCTGATTATTGCAGATACAATTTTCAAGCCGAATTGCTGAGAATATACTCACTCAGATACCTTTGGCGACAAGAGTTTCCCAAGGCTTTTTCAAAGTATAGTGCATCACTTCCCGTTGCAAACCACATAAGCCATCGGGGATTATAGTTTCGTATGCATTTAAAACCAAGTAAGTGTCGAGAGTTGCATCGCTCAGTTGTGCAGCTTGACGGATGATAGCGATACCTTCTTCCACCAAAGTAACCGTGGTATATTGCATCAAATTGGTGTTACAGATGAAATCGCTAATCTTTAGCTTGGAGGTGAATTCCAAATTTTGCTTCATGGTAATAATCTCATCCACTGTAGAGGTAAAAGGACGGGAAGTATTTACCACATACAGCATCTGGTAACCGCGCTTATTGATGGCATCCACAAATCTGCCAAGGGTACGGCAACCAGCAGGATCGCCACCCACATCCAGAATCACGGTTTTGTCATAGTTTTCGATAGCACCCTTGATACGGGGAGAGATCATCGGCAAATCGGCATGCTTAAATTCCCCTTCCGGAGCTATCACATTGATGCCTATATCGGCGAAATCTTCGCGTACATCACGAGAGCGAAAATAGGGATTTACCACATCCATATCTGCAAGCACAACGTCCTGCCCTGCATCATTAAACTTCCTGGCAAGGTGGATGGAATATTCGCTTTTCCCGCTTCCGAAAGCTCCGATAACAATGTATAAGTTAGCATTCATCTATTAACTCCTGGTTTAAGTATTTATGGCTAAGAGAGGGTGAGTGGGGTTAGATTTAACAAAGAGCAAAAGAGTAAGAGAGAAAAAGAGAGAAAAAGAGAGAAAAGAAGGGAAAGAAGTATGAGGAAAGAGATGATAATATTATTGTTTCCACATAGGAATATTGTCTGCTATCACTAAGCTCACAACTCATTGTCAATTCTCCATTCTCCATTCTCAATCATATAGCTCTCTTTTACTCTTTTACTCTTTGTTAATTCTTTTCACTTACTCTTTTACTCAGCACTAAACACAGCCTCCCTCAGTAAAGAGTAGTCTGCAAAAAAGCCATCTGCAACTGTTTTTATTATGGGATGGAACTCTGCGCTATCGGCATCGTATATGGCAAAAACATCCATTCCCGCCGTCTTCCCTGCTTGTACGCCGGTTAGAGTATCCTCTATCACAAGGCATTCCTTGGGGGTAACATCCAGCCGCTCTGAAGCTAGCAAATAGATATCAGGAAAAGGCTTACCTTTCAAGTGTTCGTCACCAGTTACTGCGCAGCTAAAGTATTGCCACAGATCATTATGGATTAATGATTTCTGCGCCAATTCCAGAGAATTGCTGGTTCCAAGTCCAATACGATATTGTTTGGCGTGTAATTCGCGCACCAGATCTCCCACACCGGGCTTCAACAGTACATCATTTTCGTAGTGGTGGCTAACCATATCAGTCCATTCCTGCATAATACTTGCGGTGCTATCCTTCAAACCAAAGCGGTCTTTAAAGTACTGTGCAGTCTGGATAAAACTATTACCATGCGGAAGGTGTGCAAAGAGATCAGTAGGCACTTCAATGCCTCTACTGTTGAGGAATTCCATATCTACGCGACGCCAAAGCGACATAGAATCTATCAGGGTTCCGTCGAGATCAAAGATTATTGCTTTATACTTCATATAAAGAAGCAGAAAATTGCAGAGCGCAAAAAAGTCAATAGTAAAAAAGAATGGAGCGGGAAACGGGGCTCGAACCCGCGACTTCAACCTTGGCAAGGTTGCGCTCTACCACTGAGCTATTCCCGCTCGCTGTGCTAAATAGCACTTTTTTAAGTATAGGGCAGGATTGGAATCCTGCACTACAGAAAAGTATGGTACCAGAGGCCGGAATCGAACCGGCACGGGCTTGCACCCGAGGGATTTTAAGTCCCTTGTGTCTACCTGTTCCACCACTCCGGCACTAAATTCTTGGAGGCGACACCCGGATTTGAACCGGGGATGGAGATTTTGCAGACCTCTGCCTTACCGCTTGGCTATGTCGCCTTATAAACTGGAGCGGGAAACGGGGCTCGAACCCGCGACTTCAACCTTGGCAAGGTTGCGCTCTACCACTGAGCTATTCCCGCTTATGTGAAACATCATTCTCGTTACAAGAAAAAAGTGGTGGGTAATCTGTCAATCAAAAAGTATCTTTCTCACTGAAGATTTCGGCAGTAAAGCGATATACACGGCTATTTACATCTTTATGTGCACCACTGTTCAAGCCTGCTTTACGGCAAACTTCACGCAGGAAAGTGGGCGCATCCCATCCCCATTCCACTGCCACTTGAGGAAGCAATAAACCGCTGCCATAGGGATGGATAATATACAAGCCATCTCTGCCTATCACCGGTTCTTCTCCTGGTTGCAACTGCTCCAATTCGCTTAAAATAGAAAGTTCAATGCAGATGCTTTCCAATTCTCTTTTTTCCAGAGGGGCAAAGCGTGGATCTCTGAATGCAGCAGCTTCCGCCATCTCTATAATACTGCCAACAATAGATTTATAACCCTTGATATAGCCAATGCAGCCGCGCAATTCAGTTCCGATATGGAGGCTTACAAACAATCCCCGCTTAGCTTCAAACTCTGCATCGGTAGGTTTGTCAATACGCTGTTGCTCGAAATGACAAGTTATCACACTTCTGGCTAAATCAAGCAGTGCTTTTTTTTGCTGCGGACTAAACATAAAACCTTCCTGTATTAATCTAATACTGTAGAGCAGTCATTCCAATGCTGCTAAACTCTCTCTTCAGCAGGATTAGAATCCTACTCTACGGCAACACTAGATGCTTATTTTTGCGGCTAAATAGCCAACCACCTGCTGATTATTACCAGAGACAATCCCCGAATGAGTGTAGTTTATTAGCTTTGCTTCGGGAGCTGTATAATAATCCGCCACATAGAGCAGAGTAAGAATTGCTCCAATCCCGCAGGCTTCTGCACGGCCTTGTTTAACCGAATCCCACAGCTTATCGGGTTGCATTGCCAATACATTATTTATCAGCTCTTGATCTAATTCCTCTGCCCTATCCGCGCTGTGATAGTGGGATAAATCTGTGGAGCAAAGGATCACCACTCGCTGCGATGATTTGTACATTACATCATTGATCATGGTTGCCAGTTTCTTTGCCACCGAGGGGATTTGATTACCAATCATGATAGGCAAGATTGTGGCATGTGGGTAGAAATAGCTGATGAAGGGAAGCTGTATCTCCATGGAGTGTTCATTCTGGTGATAACTAAGATCTATTTTTTGGTTAGTTTGAGGCGAGAGCTTATCATAAAACTCTCTATTCAGTTTCAAACATCCCAGGGGGTTTTCATATTCGCTATAGGGAGATATGCTAAAATCGAAGTGTTGTCCTTGGTGACTGGGGTGCAGCAAGATAAAGCTATCGATATTCTCTTCACTAATGCTGTGCATGCCCAGAGCAGCGCACTGTCCCGAATACATATAGCCTGCATGAGGCAGAATAAGCCCCAGATTGCGTTCATTTAGTTTTGGCTCTTCGGCTGTGCTGATCCATGTTTCTATCTGACGTTTCACCTGATCCCCAAATCTGGGGTAAAAGTTTCCTGCGTGAGCTGGATTGCGAATCAATTGTCACCTCCTTCCAGCGGTTCTGGTAAAAAGATAATATAGGTGCCCGCCTGGTTATCATCTTCGTTAAGGTTCTGTGTTTGCCAAGCTGGGGTATAAACTGGGCTGATCACTGCAATTTTTAGTTTTGGCAATGCTTCCATAACCCGCGAAACAGTTCCCAGAAAAGCACGACTGTGAAAATCTCCGTTAAAATGTATTAACCTGGCTTTGGGCTTTGCCTTCAGTGCAAAGACAATGCTTTCTGCCATGGTATCATCCTTTAAACATTGCGCCTGATACATGGGTTCAATAGTGTTCATCTCGGCATTCATCGCATGCATGGGAGAGCTGTCTGCACCCATATACGCATAAAAAGCTGATTTATAGGCATCATCGGGAGCAGTAATTTTAGCAGCCAGCCAGCCACGTTCTTCGGCATCCAATTCCTCCAGAAATTCCATACCCTGTCGGGCAAGTTTTCCGGCATAAATACGGGGAACATTGGCAGCAATAGCCTTCAATTTATGTTCCTTGGCATATTCCACCAAAGGCTTATAATCGGGATCGTAATTCCCCCAAGGACGCGAGTTTTCCAAAAAGTTTGCTTCATCTATCTTGCCTTCCACATAATCTGTTAAAACAGACTGCACATCGCGCTCGAACATCTCGAAAGAAAGCACTAATTCTCTTTTTCCATCAAGCAAGGGCAGAATATCCCTCTCTAACTGATGCAAGGTGCTATTATCGTGAAACTCTCCAAAAAAGATGAGGTCATAAGCTTCCAAAGCTTTGCCAAGGTCTTGTAGAGTTAGCGTTTTACCGTCTTTAACCTGAACGATACGCAGGTCATCTGCCCATGCCAGGCTTAGGGATAACAGAGTAATAAGCAGGAATATATATTTCATAAACCGATCCTTATATTGTTGTCTTCTCTTTATATAATAAACGGGATTGCGTTGCATAGCCATCAAGAATTTCCACCAACACATCTTTAGCTTCAATGGGAAGCTCTAAGATAAAAGAAACTTGGCTAGCATACTGGGCATCACTGAGGGTTGCTTCCAGTTCTTTGCTTTTATATTTCAGGCTTTCATATGTCTGGTAATCGCAACTGACTAAGTAAGATACATAGTCTCTGGCGGGGATCAGCTCTGCCAGTTTTATCGCTTCTTCCACAGCTTCCCCATAGGCATCAATCAAACCTTTAACCCCCAGCTTTATGCCTCCATAATAACGCGTTACCACCGCCAAAGTATTGGTAAGTTCATGCCTTAACATGGCGTTTAGCATCGGTTTACCGGCTGTGCCACCAGGTTCACCCGCATCGGAATAATAGCTGGTTTCCTGGTTAGTCCCGCATAGATAGGCATAGCAATTGTGAGTAGCGTTGCTATAATCCTTGATATGCTCATTTAGCTGGACACGTGCCTCTTCCACATTCGCCACTGGATATAACACCGCTATGAACTGCGAGCGGAGGATTTTTATTTCTGAGCTAACCTTAGCTTTTATCGCAAAATACATCATTTCACCTTGGGCAAATCGCTCCAGCGAGTGGTGAAACATGGTGATAGTTTTGCCCTGCGCATCTGCCAATCCTTTTGTATCCCGCTGCTGGCATAGAACAAGGTATCCTGTCCATGCTTACGGTTCAGTTTATCTACTATATCCATCAAGGCTTTACGCTTATCATCCAGATAGCAAGCTTCAATAAAGCTGAGCGGCACATCTGCTTCCGCGATAATATCTGCAAACATCACTCCCGCCTTTTTATACTCAAAACCGGGAAGATACAGTTCTTCCAAAAGAGACAATGCAACCCTGATGAGATCGGGTGTATAGGCAGTAGGCGGAAATAGCGTGGTGGAAAGCGAATTGCTATATTGTGCACCTTCTTTGAAGCGATTGGTGGAAAGAAACACCATTATATGCCCCGCCACGCTTTTCTGTTTGCGCAGCTTTTCGGCGGCTCTGGTGGTGTAATTAGACACCGCTTCCTGCAGCTCCGCCAAGTCCGAAACCTGCTTTCCGAAAGAGCGGGAGTTCACAATGCTCTTCTTGGAACTGGGAGCTTCGTCCATATCTATGCAGGAAAAGCCACGCAGCTCCAGCACCGTCTTAAGTCCCACACTGGTCATATAATGATCCACAAACTTATCGTCGGCATCCCTAAGCTGCAACGCATTTTCTATATGATTTTGCCTTAGGAACTTATCGTATTGTCTGCCTATCCCCCATATCTCGCCAACGGGAGTTCTTTCCAGAGCTTTTTTTATTCTATCTTCGTCCATAATGCATAGCGAACCCTTGAAAGCAGGAATCTTTTTGGCATGGTGATTGGCAATCTTAGCCAGCGTCTTGGTGCTGGAAATACCAACGGATACAGGTATCCCCGTCCACTTTTCCACTGTTTGCTTCATCCTGCGTCCCAATTCTTCCAAGTCTCGCGTACGAAAGCCCGTTAGCCCTAAAAAAGCTTCGTCTATACTATAAATCTCTATATCGGGGGAAAACATGGATAGCACTTCCATCACACGGGCACTCATATCGCCATAGAGGGCGTAATTGGAGGAAAACAAAGCACCACCATGTTTCTTGATTAGTCCTTCATACTTAAATCCGGGTGCACCCATAGGGATTTTGAGGTCTTTTATCTCCTGAGAACGGGACACAATACAGCCATCATTGTTAGATAATACAGCCACCGGTTTCCCCAGCAGAGCAGGATTGAAAACCCGCTCGCAGGAAACGTAGAAGCTGTTGCAATCTACCAATGCAATGATGTTGTCCTGTCTTAGCCCCGTAGTGTTCATTTTACCTCTTTCCTTTTTTATCTGTAAAGGCAGGATTACATTGTTACAAGGCGGTGTAAAGTGTCAAGATGAAACGAAAAGCAACACTCACATCCCCCCGATATTATCTATCAGCCGTTTGTGAATGTGGCAAATCTGATACGAGCTAAAGAAACAGCTTGACTTATATCCAGCCCCATAATACCTTTGTACTTTATAAATGCTAGTTTTTCCATTGTCATAATATGCAAATATGAAAGGAGTTACGATGTTTACCTTTAGGCTTGTTTGCTTAATTACGTGTTTGTTATTTTGTGTGGGGCTTGCTGCAGAACTTACAACAGATTGGTTTGGAGCTTATGGAGGTACAGGAACTGAAGAGGCAACGGCAACTTGCTTTGATAGTGCCGGCAACTACTATATTGCAGGCAACTTTAGCGGCTCACTAACCATTGGAAGCCAAACTCTTAGCTCTGGCGCTCATACTTTTATCTTCGTAGCGAAATTCAATTCCGCAGGACAATTTCTCTGGGCAACGCAAAGCT
>Ga0172377_10006213_pt1 | contig 12296 bp, 8 predicted proteins | sample Pumphouse3metaG_FD_119749 | JGI IMG/M metagenome (GOLD analysis project Ga0172377, IMG submission 119749) | Leachate microbial communities from a municipal landfill in Southern Ontario, Canada - Pumphouse #3 metaG | ecosystem: Engineered > Solid waste > Landfill > Unclassified | place: Canada... | reverse complement strand
CTTCGTACGTACGATGGGGGAGATACTCCTTCTCGAGTTCTCTCCAGTAGGCTTCCCTTTCGGCCGGGGTCTTGTCCGGATTCTCGTAGGCGTAGGTCTGGAAGGCATCGACGATGGCTCCGTACGGGATGAAGGTGATGGCATCGCAGAGATGCTGGTAGAGGAACTTGTCCGTATCCTGCTTGAAGAAATACTTCATCCACGGATAGGTCAGATACTCCATGCTCATGGAGTGCATCTCGCAGCATTCGTATCCCGGGGCACGGTAGTCCGGAACTTCGATGTCTCCGCCGAGGAATCCCTGCAGGGAATGGCCGAACTCATGGGTGAGGACTTCGACATCCCCGGAAGTGCCGTTGGCATTCGAGAAGATGAAGGAGGTCTTCAGACCCGGGATGTATTCCATGTATCCGCCAGGTCCCTTGCCCGGCTTTGCTTCCAGATCCAGGCATCCATGGTCCACCATGAAGTCGAAGTACTTGCTGGCAACAGGAGACATCTCCTTGTACATCCTGGAGGCAGCCTCGACGAAAGCCTTGATATCTCCCTGCGGCTTCGGGTTTCCGGTCTTGTAGAAGATAACCCAGTCATAGAACTTCATTCCGCCTTCCGGCAGGACGCGCTTTGCCTGGTCGGCAAAGATCTTCTCGCTGAGCGGAACGATATACTTCTTGATCTTCTCCCGGTAGATCTTGGCATCCGCCGGAGTCCAGTCCAGCCTTCCCATACGGTCGTAGGCAAGCTGCAGGAAGTTCTTGTATCCGAGGGTCTTAGCAATCTTGGTCCGTACCTTCACCATATCGTCGTAGATCTTGCCGATCTTCTCTTCGTTATCTTTGTAGAAATTCCAGACCAGAGTGCTTGCTTCCTTGCGGACTTCGCGGTTCGGGGAAGTAGTGAACTTTCCCATCTGGGGGAGAGAATATTCCTTCCCCTTATAAGAGATAAGAGCTTTTCCGGTCAGTTCGATGTAGGAGCTGACGAGGCTGTTTTCTTTTCCGAGGTCTTCCATGATCTCCGGCTTGAAGGTCTTGCTCGAAAGCTTCGCCTTTTCAAAGATAAGGGTGCCGAAGGCATCTTCCAGATCCTTCCGGAAGGGGCAGGAAAGGAAATGCTCCTGGACCTGATGATCCGCATTCTGGATCTCCGGGGAGTTTTCATCCATCCATTTGTTCAGGCTGCTGTAGTATTCATCCCGGGTATCGATGGAGTGGCGGATGTAGATGAGGTCGAAGGTGGTGGCAATATCATCCTCCAAGGCAAAGTAGTCCCGGATTACCTGGACGGCTTCCTTCCCGTCCTTGCTGGCGACAAGCCTCTTGTCGATGTCTTTGAGGGCAAGGACGATAGCGTCCTTGTCCGGCTTTTCAAGAACTACATCATTGAGCTTCCCGAACTTCCCGTCGAAGTGCTGTACGCCTTTGTATTCTTTCATGTTTTGATCCTTTCTAGAGACGGTATAGGGCCGTATACTTCTTTGTCAGATAGTCGATATAAGGCTTTGCGGAGAACTCTTCCCCGGTGATGCTCTTGATCCATTCCTTCGTATCCATAAGGGGTGCAGGAGCAAAAACATTCTTCTTCATCCAGTCCAGAATGGCAGTCATGTTTCCTTCTTTTAATGTCTTCTCCAGAGGAAGGTCCTTTGCAAGCTTCTTTACGTAGATGCAGTTGAGGGCATTTCCTAAGGCATAAGTCGGGAAGTAACCGAATCCGGAAGCCCAGTGGACATCCTGGAGGATTCCGGTCCTGCTGTCCTTCACATCGATTCCGAGGATTTCCTTGTAGAGGCGGTTCCATTCCTTGTCAAGGTTCTGGAAGTCTGCCTTTCCGGAAAGCATCTCCTTTTCCATCCTGTAGCGGATCAGGATATGGAGGGAGTAAGTAAGTTCATCGGCTTCCGTACGGAGAGGATTCTCCAAGTCGATGTAGTTTGCTCCTTCGTAGAAGTCTTCCTCGCTGACGTCTCCCATCTGTTCCTGGAAGAGAGCATGGAACTTCGGGTAGATGGAAGAAATATAGGGGAGGCTCTTGCCGATTACGTTCTCGTAGAAGCGGGAGACGGATTCGTGCTTTGCCATCGTAAGGGAGGAATCCCCGAGGTGGTAGGTGAAGGTCTCCTTGGTCAGGTTCTGCCCGAAGAGGGCATGTCCTCCTTCGTGGATGACCGTGAACATATTGGAGATAAAGGCGTTCTCTAGATACTTCGTCGTGATCCGGACGTCATTCTCTCCGAACTGTTCCGTGAACGGATGCTCCGTTGTGGATACGGATCCTCTTTCGAAATCGAATCCGTTGTGCTCCAGGAGGTAGGTAGTGAACTTGGACTGGCGGCAGATAGGAACCTTCCTGTTGAGGAAGTCATGCCTCGGGATATAGGACGCTTTCCGTACCTTGTTCAGGAGAGGAACGATCCCTTCCTGGAGCTCTTCGAAGAACTTGTCCAGGTCTTCTTCCGTGAATCCGTACTCGTAATCCGAGAAGAGAGTCGTATAAGGGTGTTCCTTGTCGTAATCCTTCCGGATCTCGAGGAGATGCTTCTGCATACGGGCGATCTTTTCGAGGGTGGGAGCAAACTCCTGATAGGAATTGTCCTTCTTCGCCTTCAGCCAGATTCCGTAGGCGTCGTTAAAAAGCTGGTCTCTTTCCTGCTCCGTCTTGCTGTCCAGGCATTCCTCGGACTCCTGCTTCCGGTGGAGAAGAGTCACTAATCTCTTCTCGTAAAGGGAGAGGCTGTCCTTTTCCTCGTATAGTTCCTTTACAAGGCGTGAATACGCTTCCGATTTCTCCAGAGCGAAGATTTCGCCCTGCAGTTTTGTGATATCTGTTCCGTCATCCTGCCTTCCGCCCTCCGGACAGGCAGTCTCCATATCGTAATTCAGGATCTTTGCCGTATGGGATTTCTGCTCGATCTCTGACAGAATCCCGTTCAATTCTTCGACTTTTTCCTGCTGTGACATTATTGCCTCCTCAAATCCCTTTCATTATACCAAAGATTCACCCTTTCTAAGGATTCCCGAAGGTCTATGGACTCCCTGTTTTCCTGCCTTTCTGGGGAGAAGAAAGGAGAGAGGCAACAAATCTACTATAAGAAGAAAAGGAAGGGTATGTTTCCCTTCCCGGTATGTTAAAATAGAAACGCTATTAATTAAAAGAGGTATCACATGGCAAAAGAAGTGTTCAGTCTCGACTTCTACGGGAAGAAGCTTCAGGTAGAAACAGGCGAAATTTCCAAGCAGGCAGATGGTTCCTGCTTCATCCGTTTCAATGATACGGCTGTCCTCTGCGCTGTCGTCGGCGCCAAGGAAGCAAAGCTCGGCCAGGATTTCTTCCCCCTTACCGTCAACTATTTCGAGCGTCAGTATGCCGTCGGAAAGATTCCGGGATCCTTCATGAGAAGAGAAGGAAGACAGTCCTATAGAGAGACTCTCATCTCCCGTATGATCGACCGTCCTATCCGCCCGATGTTCCCGGATGGATATGTCAATGAGACCCAGATCACCTGCACTACGATGAGCTGCGATCCGGATGCTGCTCCGGATGTCGCTGCCATGTTCGGTGCTTCCCTTGCCCTCTGCATCTCCGATATTCCGTTCGATACTCCTATTGCCGGCGTCCATGTCGGCCGTGTCGACGGAAAGCTTATCATCAATCCTACCCAGGAAGAGATGGCGAAGTCGGATATCAACCTGACTGTTGCCGGTACCGAGCAGGCCATCAATATGGTCGAGGCCGGTGCTGCCGAAGTCAGCGAAGACGATATGCTGGATGCTTTGATGTTCGGCGAAGAGGCTATCCAGGCTCTTTGCAAGTTCGAGAAGGAGATCGTTGCCAAGATCGGCAAGAAGAAGCGTCCGCTCAATGTCTACAAGATTGACGAGACCTTCGCCAAGAACTGCCGCGACTATATCAAGCCGGGCGAGAGCGAAACTACGGAGAACCGCCTGATCAAGGCTGTCTCCATCTTCGACAAGCTCGAACGCCAGAACACCATCGATTCCATCGAGAAGGAAGTTCTCGATATCATCGATGTCAAGGACTACAAGACTCCTCTTGCCCATGACATTGCCATGAACGAAGGCAAGGAAGTCTTGGAAGATGTCGTCCGCAAGGAAGTCCGCCGTCTTATCACGGAAGACAAGGTCCGTCCGGATGGCAGAAAGGTCGACGAGATCCGTCCTCTTGATGCTCAGATCGATATCCTTCCTAGAGCCCATGGTTCGGCTATGTTCACCCGTGGCCAGACTCAGGTTATCTCTGTCTGCACTTTAGGATCTCTGGATGACGAGCAGATCATGGATGACATCATCGGCGGAGACAAGAAGAGATGGATGCATCATTACAACTTCCCGCCATTCTCTGTCGGCGAGATGGGCCGTACCGGAAACCCGGGCCGTCGTGAAATCGGCCACGGAACTCTCGGCGAGAGAGCCTTAAGCTATGTTCTCCCGACGGAAGATGAATTCCCGTACACCATCCGCTGCGTTGCCGAAGTCTGCGAATCCAACGGTTCCTCCTCTCAGGCTTCTATCTGCGCTTCCTGCATGGCTCTTATGGATGCCGGTGTCCCGATCAAGGCCCCTGTTTCCGGAATTGCTATGGGTCTTATCACTTCCGGCCCGCTGGACGGAAAGCATCCTTACACTATCCTTACCGATATCCAGGGTATGGAAGACCACCTCGGAGATATGGACTTCAAGGTCGCCGGTACGCCTAACGGCATCACGGCTCTCCAGATGGATATCAAGATCCATGGAATCACCCGTGAGATCCTCAAGGAAGCTCTTGCCCAGTCCCATCCGGCCCGCAAGCAGATCCTCGATGTCATGCTTAAGGCTATCCCGGCTCCGAAGACCGAGCTTTCCGAATATGCTCTCAAGATGAAGCGTTTCAACATCATCCCGGAGAAGATCCGCGAAGTCATCGGATCCCAGGGCAAGGTCATCAACGGAATCGTTGCGGATTGCAACGGCGAAGTCAAGATCGACATCAACGACGACGGAAGAGTCATCATCTATTCCGTCAACAAGGAGATGCTCGAGAAGGCCTACGGAGAAGTCATGGCGATTGCCAAGGTTCCGGCAGTCGGCGAAGTCTACGATGGCAAGGTCGTCCGTGTCGAGACCTATGGTGCCTTCGTCCGCCTCTACGGAAATACGGATGCTCTCTGCCACATCTCCAAGATGGATTGGAAGAGAGTCGAGAATGTCTCGGATGTCTGCAAGCTCGGCGATACCCTCAAGGTCATCATCACCGGTATCGACCCGCAGGGCAGAATCGATGTCAGCCATCGTGAGTTCCTTCCGAAGCCGGAAGGATATGTCGAACAGCCAGAAAGAGAACGCCGTCCTATGTCCCACGGCGGTTTCCATCACGATCACCATTAGTTGAATCCAGACAAAGCAGGGAGATCTCTCCCTGCTTTGTCTATCTGTACGCAGAAAAGGGAATGCTCATGTGAGGTTCGAAAATGAAAAACACCATAAGAAAGAATGTCGTCTTCTTTGCCGGCCTTGCCTTCCTTTCCACCTCCTGTGCCAAGGCGGCTCCTATCGGAAAGATCGTATTCGTCCTCGGAGACGGAGAGTCCTTTGCAGAGGGCAACGCCCCGGAGTCTTTGTCCGGTGAGGCCAATACCCCGATCTTCGAAGGCCTTCCGGAAGCAAAGAAGGACGGATTCTATTTTTTAGGGTGGAGAGAGAAGAACAACAAAGGAAAATACCAGACCCTGGTCAAGCACCCCTACACGGGAAAAGAAGAGCAGTACAAGGGCCAGGATTTCTACTATTATCCTTATTCCACGGATAAGCTTTACGCTTACTTCGAACCACTCGAGACTCTGACTTTCGACCTCAACACAACGGATCCTTCCGCCGTACTGGTCGCCCCCTCTTTAGGAGCGAGCGATTTCTCGGCGACTGCCAAGACGCTTTCCGGTTACTCCACCAAGAAGATTTCTTCCACTTCCTACCTTCCTACGGCTACGGCTACCCATATGTCCTTCTCCTCCTGGGCACTGGATTATCCTATCCAGTCCGTATCCCGGGAGTCTTCCACATCCGGTACTGCCTTTACTTATATGAATGTTACCGGAACCAAGGGGACTTATGCCTTCGACAAAGCCTTTGAAGAAGTTACACAAGGAGCTTCCATGGTGTTCCCGGAGATTGAAGACGGAACGACGAACATCACCCTTAAGGCTATCTGGACCGAAGACCCGACAATCACTGTCCACATGGGAGTGGAGGGAGTAAGCGATGTCCAGTTCCAGGCCAAGAACGAAGTCATCAAGAAGCAGATCTTTTCGGCTATCTCTTCTTCCTTCACGGACTATACGGAAGAGACGGTCGGCGATGTGACTTATACCTATGTCGAAGGGAAGAAGAAAAGACTGGAAGGAATCTATCTTGACAGCGGCCTGACCAGTCCTTTCCGTCTGGAAAGCATGGTGGGTGAAAAAGACCTTGACCTATATGTCAACTGGAATAACGAGATCGAGGTTGTCTTTGACTACAACGACGGAAAGATAGGAGATAAGGAAACGGATTCCTATTTCGGATATGAAGGAGACAAGATTCCTGTTCCTTCTGCATATCCGACCAAGAAAGATGCTTATTTCCTGTACTATACGAACAACGATGTCCGGTTTGATTTCCTGACCAGCAAGCTTCCGGACAAGGATATGACTCTGAAGGCGGTATATGCAAACGATCCGACCCTGACTGTCTCCTACGATTATCCGGATGGATACAGCCAGGAAAAAGCCGAGGAGAAGAGCTTTGTCCTTACCAAGGACAGCGATCTCTCTGTTCCGTTTGGAGAAATGGAGTCCCGGATTACGGATGCCTCTCTCCAGATCGACGGCTTCTATGACGGGGACTCCCTCTTCGTCCTGAAGAAGATGCCGGCTACGGATACGGTTCTTACTCTCCGCCTTAGCTACAAGGCCCTGGTTACTCTGAAGACGGTTTCCGCTCCGGATGCTTCTAGCGGCGTTCTTGCTTCCGACATCACGGCCTACTGCGGAACGGATATCGTCAACGCGGATATCGATTCCCTTCAGACAGGCCTGGAAGATGACCTAGTCAAGGAAGGAACCACCTATATTTTCGAAGGCTACTATTCGACTTCCAGCCTTGCTCCTAACAGCAAGCGGGCGGACAAGAAATTCAGCGGATCCTCTTCCAGAAGCGAAGTTCCGTCCCTTACTCTCTACCGCTATATGAAGGAAGCTATTACCTTGACCTTCCAGAAAGAAGACGGTACATCCCTTGGCTCTGTCAAGGTCCTTCCGTCTAGCACCCTTTACGATGGTGCCTCTACCCTTACTTCGGCCGCCAAGCGGATTAAGGCTCTTCTCGGAGTTACGGATACCCAGTTTGCTTCCCTGACCTTCAAGGTCGGAACAAAGACCATCGGAAACATCCTGCCCGGTGTCTCTTCTACGATTACGGTTTCCGGGTTATAGGATTGTTTTTCCTTCCTTGGACGACAAGGACTAGGAAAATATCGGTTTTTGGCTATAATAGTACGCGCAGGCGTTATGCCTTATTTTTATTACGGGAAAGAGAGGACTGAATATGTCATTAACAGCGGGAATCGTCGGACTTCCTAACGTCGGAAAATCCACGCTTTTCAATGCGATTACGAATTCTCATGTCTTGGCGGCGAACTATCCGTTTGCAACGATCAACCCGAACACCGGTGTTGTCGAAGTCAAGGATCCCAGATTTGACGATCTCGTCAATATCTTCCAGCCTAAGAGACAGGTCCGTGCTACCTTCGAGTTCACGGATATCGCCGGGCTTGTAAAAGGAGCCAGCAAAGGCGAAGGACTCGGGAACCAGTTCCTCGGAAACATCCGGAACACGGATGCCATCATCCATGTCGTCCGCTGCTTCGATTCGGCGGATATCCTGACCTACAACGGAAGACCGGTCAATCCGATCGCCGATGTCGAGGAAATCAACCTCGAACTCATCATCTCGGATACGGATCTCCTCCAGAACCGTCTTTCCAGGATCGAACGGACTGCCGTCATGACGAAGGACAAGGAAAAGCTTGCCGAAGTTTCGGCTATCAAGAAGATCCTTGCCGTCCTCCAGAAGGAGCAGCTTGCCTCGACCGCCGTTCTTACGACGGAAGAAGAACCGCTTGTCAGAAGCTTCTCTTTGATTACGATGAAGCCGGTTATCTACGTCGCCAACGTCGATGAGGATACCTACAGCAATCCGGAAGGCAACAAGTACTATGCCGCCCTCAAGCAGTATGCCGAAGAACACCATGCCGAATGCATACCGGTCTCGGCAGAACTCGAAGAGCAGCTGACTTCCGTCTCCGCCGCGGAGCGGAAGGATTATCTGGATGCCCTAGGAACTACCCAGACGGGTCTCGACAAGGTGACGATAGCTGCCTATAACATCCTCGGACTCCGTACCTTCTTCACCGGAGGAGAGGACGAGGTGAGAGCCTGGACGTTCCGGGAAGGAATGACTGCTCCGGAATGCGCCGGAGTCATCCACACGGACTTCCAGAAGACTTTCATCAAGGCGGAAGTATATTCCTATGACGACATCAAGGCGCTGGGAAGCGAGCTTGCTGTCCGCCAGGCCGGCAAGATGCAGACGGTCGGCAAGGACTACGTCGTGAAGGACGGAGACGTCCTCTTCATCCATGCTGCCGCTGCCAAGAAGAAGTAAAGAAACATGGTTATCCACACGGGACTCGGATACGACATCCATCGGCTTTGCCCGGGAGAGGGAATGAAGATCCTGGGGACCTTCATTCCCTGCCCTTATAAGGTTGTCAGCCATTCCGACGGGGACCTCGGGTTCCATGCGCTCAGCAATGCTATCCTTTCTGCAGTCGGGCTTGAGGACATCGGGACGTATTTCTCCGACAAGGCCATAGAGACAGCCGGGATGGATTCCGCAAAGATCCTCCTATCTGCCGTAAGGATGGCTAAGGAGAGAGGGTACAAAGTCGTCAACGTCGTCGTCGACATCATCGCCGAAGCCCCGAGGCTGGAAGGATACAAGAAGCAGATGAAGGAAAACCTTTCTAGGATCCTCTCTTTGGACGTAGACGCTGTAAGTGTCCACGCCAATACGAAGGAGAAGACAGGTGCTGTCGGGAAGAAGGAAGCCATCGAATGCCTTTCTAGCGTTCTGGTCAGCAAGGATTAAGGAGTCAACCGCTATGGATATTGAAAATGAAATCAAGGCCGAGCTGAAGAAGGTACTTGCCACGCTTGGCTGCGAGACGGAGGAGAAGGAAATCGTTCTTTCCCCGTCCGGAAACAGGGAACACGGAGACTATGCCTCCAACATCGCCCTGAGGAAGGCCCACGCCCTTTCCATGAAGCCGATCGATCTGGCCAATAAGGTTGCCTCCCTCTTCTCCCTTTCCGGTGTCGGAAAGGTGGAAGCGGCTATGCCTGGATTCCTCAACTTCTTCCTGAAGCAGGACGAGCTTGGCTCCATCGTGAAGAAGATCGTCACGGAAGGGGAGCACTACGGAGACCTGGACATCGGCAAAGGCAAGAAAGCCGATATCGAGTATGTCTCTGCCAATCCTACCGGCACTTTGCATCTCGGCCATGCCCGCGGTGCTGCTCTTGGCGACTGCATTTCAAGGCAGTACAAGAAGGCCGGCTATTCCGTTACGAGGGAATACTATATCAATGATGCCGGCGAGCAGATGGACCATCTTGCCCAGTCGGTCTTTGCCCGTTATGCCGAGTCCTTCGGAAGAACTGATGTGAAGGTTCCGGATGACGGCTACCACGGAGAAGAAATCATCGAAGTTGCCAAGGCCCTCAAGGAAAAAGTAGGAGACAGCTATCTGGATTCCGAGGAGAAGCATCACGACGAGATCAAGGACTTCGCCGGCCAGATGCTCCTTGCCGCCATCAAGAAGGATCTCCATGATTTCCGTGTCGATCAAGATGTCTATACCAGCGAGAAAGCTATCCGTTCCAGAGGAGACGTCGAGAAGGTCCTCGAAAAGCTGAAGCCTTGCTGCTACGAGAAGGACGGAGCTCTGTGGCTCAATACCACGAAGGACGGAGACGACAAGGACCGTGTCATCGTCAAGAAAGACGGCTCCTACACCTACCTGCTTCCGGATATTGCCTACCACAACGACAAGTTCGCCCGCGGCTTTGACGTCCTCATCGATCTCTTCGGTGCCGACCACCACGGATATGTCGCCCGTCTGAAGTCTTCCCAGAAGGATCTCGGACACGATCCGGAAGCTCTGCATGTCGCCCTTGTCCAGATGGTCCGCCTCTTCAAGGACGGAGAAGAATTCAAGATGAGCAAGAGAACCGGCAATGCCATCTCCATGAAGGAGCTGTCCGAGGAGGTCGGAGTCGACTCCTGCCGTTACTTCTTCGCCTCCAGAAGCATGACCCAGCATCTCGACTTCAATATCAACCTTGCCAAGAAGATGGGAAATGACAACCCTGTTTATTACTGCCAGTATACGCATGCCAGACTTTGCGGAATCCTTAGAAATGGGGAGAATATGGCTCCTGTCTCCTATGATTCCGATCTTCTTACAAGCGACAGCGAGAAGGAGCTTATGATCCTTCTCAAATCCTATCCGGAAGTCCTTGCCTCTGCCGTCAAGGAGATCGAGCCTTACAAGATCACCAATTACGCCCACGACCTTTCCGCTTCCATCAACAGCTTCTATACGAAGTGCCGTGTCCTCGATCCGGCGGAAGAGAAGCAAAGCAAGGAACGTCTCGGCCTTGTCGAAGCCTGCCGCATCGTCTTGGCTAGTGCCCTCTCCCTGATCGGCGTCGATGCCCCCGAGAGGATGCTCAGCGAAGACAAGCCGGAAGCTGTCTAAAAAAGATACGCAACGAAAAAGCTATACTTTCCCCTCCCGATGTGGTAAATACAAGTAGATAAAAAGAATCCAGTGAGGAAAAACAAATCATGGCTAATGATCATTCTAAGTCTTATATCGAAGTCGCCTATCAGGTCCTGTCCGATGCCTACAAGGCAAACAAGAAGAGCGAGCCGGTGAAGTTCTCCGACCTGCTTCTCGAAGTCGGCAAGAGAGTCGGCGTCACGGACGAGGAAACCCTGATCGAGGATGCCAGCCGCTTCTATACTGCTCTTACCAGCGACGGACGTTTCGTCATCAAGGGCAACAACACCTGGGTCCTCAGGGAACATGAGAAGTTCGAAGATGCCCATATCGATATGAACGAAGTCTATTCCGAGGATGATGCGGATGAGGAAGACGAGGAGAAGAAGGACGATTCCGATTCGGAAGACAAGGAACCGGAAGAAGAGAAGGATGAAGAAGAAGCCCCGGCTGAAGAAGACGAGGACGAAAACAACTAATTCTCTCTTTGGGGATTGTCGAAACGAGGCAGAGCCTCGTTTTTTGTTCCTAGGAAGGAGGAATCCCCATGAATGATGATGAAATTCTTTCCCTGATGATCAAGGCAGCTATCGAAGCCGGCAAGGTCGTGATGGCATTCTACCAGTCCGGATTCAAGGTCCAGTACAAGGACGACGACTCCCCGGTTACGAGTGCCGACCTGGCCGCCAGCAGCCTCATCCGGAAGATCCTTTCCCCGGTTTGTGCCGGATGGCTCTGCGAAGAAGACAGCGACAGCAAGGAGAGGCTTTCCCTCTCCGAGCTCTTCATCGTCGATCCTCTCGACGGGACCCAGGACTTCGTGAACAGGAACGGATCCTTCAGCATCAACATCGCCTTCATAAGGGACCATAAGCCGGTCCTTTCCGTTATCGGCCTCCCGGCCAAGAACGGATACGCCTATGCCCGGAAAGGAGCAGGCGCCTATATCGTCCTGGACGGGAAAAAGGAGAAGCTTGCTGTCTCCAAGAGGACATCCGGATTCGTATACGGAATCAGCATGACCCACAATACGGACGAGGAGAAGGCATTTGCTTCTTCCCATGCCTCCCTTATCTCCTCGACTTTGGCATCGGGTGCCAGCACGAAAGGCGTTCTTCTTGCCATGGGTCAGGTGGATGCCTCTGTCCGCCTTACCCGCCACACGAAGGAATGGGATGTAGCGGCGATGGATCTGCTTGTCAAAGAGGCAGGCGGAGTGTTCTTGGACGGCAAGGGCAAGGAGTTTGCCTATAACCGGAAGGATGTCTACAACAGGGACGGATACAGCATGTTCAACAGCGAGAAGACGAAGGAGCAGTTCCTAGGATAGAAAAAGGGCCCGGAGAGCATCCGGGCCCTATTTCGTTCCTGCTTTCCGGGGTTAAAGAACCGGAGCGGCTAAGTATTTCTTCCGG
>Ga0172377_10006212_pt1 | contig 12297 bp, 14 predicted proteins | sample Pumphouse3metaG_FD_119749 | JGI IMG/M metagenome (GOLD analysis project Ga0172377, IMG submission 119749) | Leachate microbial communities from a municipal landfill in Southern Ontario, Canada - Pumphouse #3 metaG | ecosystem: Engineered > Solid waste > Landfill > Unclassified | place: Canada... | reverse complement strand
CACGTATTGCAGGATTTCACCCCTATAATTTAAGAGATACCGGCGAACAAAAAGACCCCGTCTTTCTACACTATGAAGAGCACGAAGCACTGCGACAAATGGATTATCTACGCAAAGACCAAGCCGTTGCCGCTGAGGAGATGAATGTATCTAGGCCAACGTTTACCCGTATTTATAAAGAAGCACGCTGTAAAATAGCAACGGCTTTACTAGAGGGCAGGCAACTCATTATAGAGGGCGGTAAGGTTTGTATGGACGAGCAATGGAACATGTGCCATCACTGCCACTCCAAATTTTATCGTTCGCCCGGTGAGCTGCAACCAATACGCTGTCCGCTTTGCAACAGCAACGATTGTAGCCAAATGACCTATAGAGAAGAGGAAATGGATGTATAACTTAACAATAAAACCGTATGAAAATTGCAATTGCAAGTACTGGCAAAAGTACAGATAGTAAATTGGATGCACGCTTTGGAAGATGTGCCTATTTTGCTATTTACGACACCGAGAGTGAACAAGTAAGCTTTATAGAGAATAGTGCAAAGCTTGCCTCTGGAGGAGCAGGACCAGCTGCAGTAACCCTACTACTTAAAGAGAATGTCTCTAAAATAGTAGCTACAACCTTTGGTATGAAAATCAAATCGATGCTAGTTGATCTAGGAATAACCATGATTGTACAAGACGAAGAAAAAACAATTCAAGAAATTATAGCGCTAACCAAATAAAACAACAAAATATGAGAACAAAAATTGCAGTACCTACAGCCAACGGAACCGTTTGTGCACACTTTGGACATTGTGAAACATTTTACTTTGCAACCATTGAAAACAATGCTATTATAAATGAAGAATTTATAACACCTCCTGCACATGAGCCAGGTCTCTATCCCAAATGGATAAAAGAGCAGGGAGCTACAATGGTTATCACAGGTGGAATGGGACAGAAAGCACAAACGCTTTTTGACCAAGAAGAGGTGAAATATGTGGTGGGTGCTCCCTCTATTGAGCCAAAACAGGTAGTGGTTCATTTTCTATCGGGTCAACTAGCTACTACAGCTAATAGTTGTTCACACTAACATGAAAATAGCTATTGCAAGCGGAAAGGGTGGCACAGGTAAAACATTTGTTGCCACCAATCTGTATCGCTCGCTACAAAAACGTGCACAAAGGGTTACACTAGTCGATGCAGATGTAGAAGTGCCTAACGACCATCTATTTTTTGATACAGTGTGCACAAAAAGGAACGCGATAGAAGAGCTCAAACCTACTGTCGACCCAGAGAAATGTACCTACTGTGGAAAATGTGCGGAATACTGTAACTATCAAGCTATCTTCTGTATCCCATCAAAAGGCATCATCAAGATGCTGCACGAATGGTGCCACTCCTGTGGTGCGTGCCTCTATGCATGTCCAGAAGAGGCTATGCTAGCTACACAAGAAGAAATAGGCGAAGTTAACTTTAACCAAGAGATAAAAGAGAAGCATCTACTGGTAGAGGGGCGGATGCGGGTAACCAACAACACGGCTATACCCGTTATCAAAGCAGCTATTGAACAGGCAGAAGAGACAGCCTCCGACCTATACCTAGTTGATGCACCTCCAGGTACGTCGTGCCCATTTATTAAGACTGCTGAGTTATCGGATTATATCATTATGGTGAGTGAGCCAACACCTTTTGCACTGAACGATTTGAAACTCTCCCTTGATACACTCGACACACTAAATAAACCTTATGGCGTGATTATCAACAAAGCGGATATAGGGGATGGGACAATGAGAAATTATCTGCAGCAAAGAGGTGTGACCATTATTGACGAACTACCCTACTCTACAGAATGGGCCCATTACTATGCCAAGGGCTTAATTGCCGTAGAACATAGCAAAGAAGCTGAACAACACTTTGAAAGATGTACAACATTTATCATTAACCGCAACTTAAAAGGAAAAGAAGCATGAAAATAGCCATTATTAGTGGAAAAGGAGGTACCGGTAAATCGACCATTACCAGTGCACTAACAGCCATTGCTCAAGATGTGATAGCGGTAGACTGCGATGTAGATGCAGCCAATCTATACCTTATTTTTCACCCAACAGAAGAAACAACAATTCCCTTTTCTACCTCCTCGCATGCCGTGGTTAATGCGGAGGATTGTATAGGCTGCTCTACCTGTAGCGATGCTTGCCATTTTGGAGCAATTGAATGTATAGATGGCCTAGCAGTAGTAGATGAGCGCGCATGCGAAGGCTGCCAACTCTGTACACGGATTTGCCCAACACAAGCCATTCACATGGAGGCATCAAAAGATAGTTATATCTATATTGGTAATTTCCGATACGGAAAGATGGTGCGAGCACGTCTTACACCAGGAGAAGAAAATTCGGGTATGTTAGTAACACAACTACGCAAAAAGGCAGAAGAAACGGCAAAAGAAAAGGGGGATTCACTCCTGCTGTTAGATGGCCCTCCCGGTATTGGATGCCCCGTTATTGCAAGCATCACAGGAGTAGATAAGGTGGTGGTGGTATGTGATCCCTCTCTATCGGGTATAGCAGATATGAAAAGAGCCTGCCAGTTAGCCAGCAGTCAAGAGATTCCGATCTATCTAATTATTAACAAATGCGATTTAGACCAAGAAAACAGCGATTCAGTGAGAGCATGGGCAGCAGAAAAACAGTATCCTGTTATTGCTATGCTACCTTTTGAGAGCGATATGGTTGCTGCACAGATGCAGGCAAAAACAATTGTAGAATATGCCCCCCAATCGATCTGTAGCAACGAACTGAGAAAAGCATTCGAACAATTAACCCTTTCGTAACAAGAAGCGTATGAGCATAACAATTACCACATTGATAGATAATAGAGCACAGCAACAACCGTGCGACTTACTAACGGAGCATGGGCTATCTTTCCTTGTAGAGATGGAAAAGAGCAGCTGGCTTTACGATGTAGGTGCCTCCAAGGGATATGCAGAAAATGCGCAACTCTTACAAAAAGAGTTGCGCTCTATCCAAGGATTAATACTTTCGCATGGACATGCAGACCACACTGGAGGACTCTCGTATTTCACTGCACAAAACCCAGACACACCCATCTTTGCCTCTTCATCTATCATCACGGAGCGATATTTCTCAGCACGACATAGTACTAAAAAAGAGATTAGTACAGATGCTTCTCTCTTGAAAAACAATCGTTCATTTAGGGAGATAAAAAACAGTTGTTGGTTAACAGCTAATCTAGCGATAGTTATGACTAAAAAGCATCCATATGCGCTACCTAAGGGAAATAAGTACCTAACCAAGCGAATTGGCACAGAGGAGGAACAAGACCTTTTTGAACAGGAGATTACATTGGCACTGCGCACCTCAACGGGATTAGTACTACTTTCTGCCTGTTCACATAATGGGGTATTAAACATTATGCAAGCTTGTAGGGAGTATACACAGTGTCAAACCATACGACATTTTATTGGAGGAACACATCTTTTGGATAAGATGGAGGATGATCTTACATGTATTACACAAGAGATAAGAAAAAATTACCCTACTACACAGTTTCATATCGGGCATTGTACTGGCGAAAATAACCTAAAAGAGCTACAAAATAAATTGCCTAACCAAGTAGAAGCTTTTTATAGTGGGTGGACAATCACCCTCGAATAAAAAGAAAAAACTTAAACAATTACAAATTCTACATCTTTAGAAAGAATAATAAGTAATTTTGCTGTATATTAAGTTATAAACTGTAGAAGAATGTGCACAAACGATTTACAACTAGCAGCTATTGATATTGGAACAAATGCTATACGACTCTTGATTAATCAAGTGAGCACGAATAGCCGTACACAAGAAACCAAATTCAGAAAAATAACACTCATCCGCGTACCTACACGATTAGGAACCGATGTTTTTATGGATGGAAAAATTGGAGAGGAAAAAAAGGAACAACTTTTTGAAGCTCTAAAAGGTTTTAAGCATATCATGAAGGCTTTTGAGGTGGAGCACTACAAAGCATACGCCACAAGTGCCATGCGAGAAGCTGAAAATGGTAAACTGCTTGTAGAGCAAATAGCCAAAACGATTGGTGTTAATGTAGAAATCATCTCGGGAGAGAAGGAAGCCAACACTATTTATGATGCGAGCGAAAGCAAAGGTATTATCGACAAGCACAAATGCTATCTCTACATTGACGTGGGAGGTGGTAGCACAGAAGTTGTGGTGTACAAATCTGGAGAAAAATTAGTTCGTTTTTCCTTCCAACTTGGAACAGTTAGATTACTTGCTGGAAAAGTAAAAGAGGAAGAATTGGAGCGTTTTAAACTAGAACTACAACGCATCTATGAAAAATATGCTCCAGAAAGTATCGTCGGTTCTGGCGGCAATATCAATAAGACTCATAAATTATTAGACAAAAAACCCCAAGAGCCGTTGACCTATAAAGAGATAAAAAAACTCTATAAACAGGCCATAGAGATGACTTTTGAAGAGCGAATGAAGAAGATGCAGATCAACGCTTACCGAGCGGATGTTATTGTACATGCTTTAAACATCTTCTGTATTGCGGCTAAAAAATGCCATATTAACGCTATCATCGTTCCTCGTGTGGGACTATCCGATGGTATTATACAACAACTATACACCGAAAAGTCTAAATCCTTAAATAAATAACTATGATTTTAACACATCGTTTTGTACCCAAGGTACTTCTGCTCGTGCTCCTCTTTCTAGGCACCACACAGCTACAAGCACAAACAGGTAATTCATCTGCTTATCCAGCACAAATAATATCGCCCACCATTCCTACATCTATCTCTTTTTGTGGAGAAAAAATAGACCTAACACGCTACAACAACCGAGAACGAATGGACCGCGAAATGTTATCCTTTTGTTATATGCATAGCACTAGCTTACAACTACTAAAAAAAGCAAATCGCTATTTCCCGGTTATTGAACCGATATTAAAGGAGGAGGGTATCCCTAGCGATTTTATCTACTTAATGGTGATAGAGAGTCATCTCAACCCACGCATCCGTTCTGGTGCAGGTGCTGTTGGCTTATGGCAGTTTATGCCCAAAACAGCAAGAGATTATGGATTAGAGGTCAACAAAAATATTGACGAACGATGTCATATTGAAAAATCAACTAGAGCTGCATGTAAGTATCTAAAAGATGCATATAAGAAGTTTAACGACTGGTCGCTTGTAGCTATCTCCTACAATGCTGGAATAGCTAGAATTAGTCGGTTAGTGGCGCAACAGGAGGTAAAAAAGGCAAGCGACTTATACTTAGTAACAGAAACCTCTCGTTATCTATTTAGAATTGTAGCAGCCAAAGCCTTTTTTAATAACCCCGTTCAGTTTGGTTTTCGAATCCATGCGAGCGATCTATATGCTCCCCTACGCTATACTAAAAAGGTTATTTCAACGGGAATCGCTAACTTAGCGGCATATGCTAAGCAAAACAAAACAACCTATGCTCTTTTAAAAGATGCTAATCCTTGGTTAAAAGATACGTTCTTGCAAAACAGAAGTAAGCGGAGATATACCTTACTACTGCCTGTTGCCTCTTCGCTGTATTATAACCCTTCCACCATTAAACCCTATCGTAAAGAGTGGGTGGTTAGCGAATAAATCTCTACATGAAAGAAGCAAAAATTCTTACAAGCGGACCTATCTTTAAACAGATAATGGGTCTGGCATTGCCTATCATGGCTACCTCTTTCATACAAATGGCCTATACCCTAACGGATACAGCGTGGGTGGGTCGATTGGGAAGTGAAGAGGTGGCCGCTATTGGTACGGTAGCCATCATGGTATGGTTCACAGCGGGCATCACCCTACTCACAAAGGTAGGTGCAGAGGTTACTATTTCTCAGGCCATTGGCATAAAGGAGCTCGACAAGGCTCGCCGTTATGCTTCGCACAATTTTACCCTCTCTTTTATCCTATCACTTCTGTTGGGTAGCTTACTTTTTTTTGGTGCTACCCCAATTATCGGAATCTTTAAGCTCTCCGCTAACATCACGACCATGGGGGTGGACTATCTGCATATTATCAGTAGTGCTTTTCCTTTTATCTTCTCTGCTGCTACTTTTACCGGTATCTATAATGCAGCTGGCCACAGCAAAATACCCTTCTATATTAGTGGTATGGGCTTATTGCTAAATATGCTATTAGACCCGCTGTTTATCTTTTACTTAGATTGGGGCATTTCTGGTGCTGCTATTGCCACTTGGTTGTCGCAGGCCGTGGTTACGGGACTGTTCATCTATAAGATTCATTACAAGGACCGACTACTCAACCGCTTTCCTTTTTTCTGTCGCTTAAGACGGATAGAAACCAAACAAATAGCAAAAATAGGTATTCCGGTAGCCTCGTTCAATGCTTTATTCGGATTTGCAAATATGTTTTTAGCACGATTAGCATCGGAGCAGGGAGGACATATTGGTATGATGTGTCTAAGTACTGGCGCACAGATAGAGGCCCTAACCTGGAACACCTTTCAGGGTGTATCCACGGCATTAAGTACCTTTGTAGCACAAAATTATGCTGCACAACAATTTAATCGTATTCTCAAAGCGTTTAAGCTGACTTTAAAATTGGGTGCGGGACTAGGAACTTTTACCACCCTACTCTTTGTTTTTTTTGGGGAACAGATTTTCTCCATATTTGTGCCAGAAAAGGCAGCATATACGGCAGGAGGAGAATATCTCTTTATCTTGGGATTCTCGCAGTTCTTTATGATTTTAGAGATCACCATGCAGGGGATGTTTTATGGTATGGGACGCACTATGCCACCCGCCATCAATAGTATCAGCGCTAATTATCTACGTATTCCTGTGGCACTCTTGCTCATCTCCGTGGGATGGGGATTACATGCGGTGTGGTGGTCTATCACCTTTTGTACCATTCTAAAAGGAATCATTCCACTGGTTTGGTTTTGGCTCATCCGCAAGAAACTCTTTCAATAAGTTTCTAAAAAAAGTGCAAATACAACACTAACAACCAATGCAACGGACACACAAAAATAGGGACATAAAAAAAGAGCCACTTCATAAATGAAGTGGCTCTTTGCATTTCCTTTGCTATTAGAAAGTTCTTTTCTCTTTGATACGAGCTTTCTTACCTGTAAGAGCACGAAGATAATAAAGTTTCGCACGGCGAACTTTACCAACTTTGTTCACTTCAATACTATCGATAGCTGGTGACTCAAGAGGGAAAATTCTCTCTACGCCTACTGTTCCAGACATTTTACGTACTGTGAAACGTTTCTTTTCACCATGGCCACATACTTTGATTACTACACCACGATACAACTGCACACGTTCCTTAGAACCCTCTATAATACGATATGCTACGGTTACAGTGTCACCTGCTTTAAAAGAAGGATGTTGTTTGCCTGTAGCAAATGCTTCTTCTGCAATTTTAATGAAATCCATTGTTTAATTATTAAATTGTTATCGTTACAACGCAACATACCAAATTACTCTTCTTTGACAGCGATTGCGCGAAAGCGATGCAAATTAACGAATTATTTCACAGATACACAAGTGTTTTCGTAAAAAAGGACCATCTATTATACTTCATTATAAATAGCTAAGATGCAGCTAGTAACGTTCTATTTTCTAAAAGAGAAATCACAAAAAAGAATCTTAACCATCTATTCCAAGTGTTTTTTTATATCTTTGAAAAAAATACATTATGTTAAAATTCAAAACAGTACATCTTTTGATGATGTTGACATTGCTCGTTGGCTGCAATGGTAACTATAAATTAAAAAGGGTGGAAGGTAGCAGAATTGCAATAACTGCTGCATTCGACAAACAGCCCAACAAAGAAGCAACGGCTATTTTAAGTCAGTACAAACGCGCAGTAGATAGCATATCCTCTCCGGTTATAGGATACAGCGACGGCTGCTACACCGCTTTTCGACCAGAGAGTCCGCTCTCTAACTTTGCAGCGGATGTTGTTTTTGAGGCGGGTAGTAAAGCACTTGGAAAGAAAGTAGATTTTGCCGTGACAAATATGGGCGGTCTACGCAACGACTTGTTAGATGGCCCCATTACCTATGGCACCATCTCCAACATCTTCCCTTTTGAGAATGCATTGGTCTTGCTAAAAATGAAGGGTAGCGTGGTACTAGAACTTTTTCAACAAATAGCACAGGTACGAGGAGAGGCAATTAGCGGTGCACAGCTCGAACTAAGCAGCGATTATAAATTAGTTAAAGCAACCATTAACAAAAGAAAAATAATCCCCTCTAAAACATATACCGTGGCTACTATTGATTATCTAGCAGCTGGAAATGATGGTATGAGCGCTTTTAAGAAGGGAGAACTACTCCATAATAAACCCAATAAAACCATTCGCTTGTTAGTCATCGATCATATCCAACAAATGACAGCTAAGGGCAAGCACATAAAAGCAGCTATTGAAGGTCGTATTATCATTAAATAAAAAAGGACATGAAAAAACAAACAATATATAAACATTCGCTTCTTTTGACCCTATTATTTCTGACACTCTCCCTGTCGGCACAAAAAGAGGTACAACTAACTATTCTACATACCAACGATACACATAGTCAGATAGAACCAATCACACGCAGATGTAACACTTCTGAACTATCTGAAAAAGGAGGATATATACGACGCGCTACTTTAGTGGACAATTATAGAGCCAAAGATAAAGATCTATTGTTAATGGATTGCGGCGATTTCTCACAAGGAACGCCCTATTATAACCTCTTTAGAGGAGAGGTAGAGGTACGCCTGATGAGTGCAATGAAGTATGATGCAGTAGCACTTGGAAACCATGAATTTGATTTCGGACTAGAGAATATTCTCCGACTCACTAAAATGGCAAGCTTCCCTATTCTTTGTAGTAATGCCGATTTTTCTAAAACCATATTGAAAGATGCTATTAAGCCCTACACTATTCTCCATAAGAAAGGGCTTAAGATTGGTGTCTTTGCACTATTACCTAAGTTAGACGGACTGGTACAAGTGGAAAAGATGAAGGGTATTGTCTATTTAGACCCCATTGAGACAAGTAATAAAATGGCAAAAATGCTAAAGGAAGAGGAGCACTGCGATTTGGTGATCTGTCTCTCTCATCTTGGCAATAGAGCCTCATCATCAAAAGCGATGTCCGATGCATCTCTAATCAAAAAGACACGCAACATTGACCTTGTTTTAGGTGGACACTCCCATACCTTTTACATCAAACCACTCTTCTATAACAACTTAGATGGACAGGAGATTGCGAATTACCAAATGGGAAAATCAGGTGCTTATGTGGGCAAAATGATACTCACATTAGAAAAATAAAAGATAATGAGAAAACAATATGTTCTTCTATTTCTGCTTTGCACACAGCTAGGTACACTACTAGCACAAAATAGCACACTTCTGCAGAAAGCTTATTCTAAAGAAGCGGACGAGTGGGCAAAAAGAGAGATGAGTACGATGACCTTAAAAGAAAAAATAGGACAACTATTCATCTATACAATAACTCCTCGCGATAACAAAAAAACCCGGTCACTTTTGCGTCACCTAACAAAAAAGAGACATATCGGAGGGCTACTCTTCTCAGAAGGCAGTTTACAAGAATATGTGGACTTAATCAATTTTACACAATCTATGGCAAAGGTGCCCATTCTTGTCACATTTGATGGAGAATGGGGCCTTTCAATGCGAATTAAAGATACACCCGACTTTCCTAAAAACAGTGCTCTGGGCTGTATACAAGGCGACCAGCTTATCTACAACTACGGAAAAGAGGTAGGTAGAGAGCTTCGACACATTGGGGTACAGGTTGATTTTGCACCCATAGCCGACCTGCATACGAATCCCTTTAACCCTGTTATTAGTTATCGTTCCTTTGGGGATAACAGAGAAAGAGTGGCCAAGAAAGTGGTTGCTTATGCTAAAGGTTTAGAGAGTGAAGGGGTATTAGCCGTGTGTAAACATTTTCCTGGACATGGTAACACGCGTACCGATTCACACAAAGAGTTACCACGTTTAGATTTTAGTTATCAACGACTAGATAGTATCGAGTTATACCCTTTTAAAGAAGCGATACAGCATGAAGTGGGTGGAATAATGATGGGTCATCTATTGGTTAGTTCACTAGACAAACAGCTCCCAGCCTCTTTATCTCCGGCAATAACAACACATCTACTAAAAGATACTTTACACTACAAAGGCTTAGTCTTTACAGATGCCTTAGTAATGAAAGGGCTCAAAGGATTTAAAGAGCCAAGTTTAAAAGCTCTTATGGCAGGTAACGACTTATTGCTCTGTACACCGGAGGTGAAAAAAGAGATACGCTCTATCCTATCGGCTATTCGACATAAAATCATAAGCGCCTCGCTCATAGAGAACAAATGCCATAAGGTGTTATGTTTTAAATATGCCCTACAACTACATAAACAGGAGCCCATCCAATTAAAAGGACTCGCACAGAAATTAGCTACTACTAAAACAGAGCAGCTAACAAAAGCACTTCGTATGGAGAGCATCACCCTATTGGCGGACCAAAAGAGCCATCCAAAAGCATTGAAAGAGGGAGACACACTCTCCCTTATTAGCCTAGGACCATTGCAGGCAGATAGTACCTTTATTCGCTGTTTAAAGCAACATACAACCGTTAAACATTATGCTATTGAGAACAACAGCTGTTCTACCATTCAAGAGCTTAAAGGGGTAGACACTACGCATCCCATCGTTATCTCCATTACAACGGAGAAATTAGGCGCGTTTAAAAAGGTCTTGAGCCGTATTCCAAAGGGAAAGAGGGTCTATTATACTGTTTTCAATAGGTTAACAGCACTCCATAAAATTGCCTACCAATTACAAAAACCAGCCGTACTGATTCTTGGGCATGCCACTAATGAAGATATACAAATGTATGTAGCTGGGGTTTTATTTGGTAAAAATAGCTGTAACGGGAGACTCTCCTCGAAGATCATAAGTCGTTTTAAAGAGGGCGACGGAATAGATTGTTTGCAGACATCTGTGCCTGCCACTAGTAACACCTCCTACTCAAAATAGAAAGATAACACAATCATTTTGGAAGATACACGGTCTAACGACTGTGTATATTTCAACATGTTTGCATCCTTTAAATCGGCACGATCTTTTTGCAATATATCTAATAGTCCAAAACAGAATTTCAACTCAGGTATAAACTTAAAGAAGGGCAAATAAAAATCACACCCAAATCCAATCTCAGCATAGACATTAAAATTCTTTGTGAGCAAGGCTTGGTCTTTCTTCTTTGTCAGGTCAAATGCGGGATTAATACCAACCATCACATAGGGACGGTAGTTATTAAACCGTGTGGCATTATATTTTAAGTCTAAAGGAAAACTAAGTACTGTGTTTTTCATTGTCTGACTCTGCTCCTCACCGGTTGCTTGCTCCTTAAAGATAACTTTCTTATCCCCAAAATGAAGCGTAGGTATCAAACGAAGAGAAAGATGCTCAGTTAGATATAACTCACCTAATATACCCACAGAAAAGCCAGGAGAATAGGAGGCTATATCTGCAAACCAAGACTCTCCACTAGGGGTAATAAAGCCATTATTAACAAATTCATAGTCTTGGGTATGCAAACCTACCATAAAGCCGTAGTGATATCTACGTTGGTCAATATAGGGGCGATACTGAACACGCTCCATCTGTGACATAACAGGTAGAGCCAGTATAACGAAACAAAGAAGAAGTAGTATTTTTTTCACGATATATCTATATTATGCTTAAATAACGAATGAAGAACAAAGATATTGCAAACAATAAGATTCACATAATGAATAAAAAAAATATTGATTAAATTTATATTAAAATCCGGTTCTTCCTTTTAGAAAAAGAATAATTAAATTACATTTGTCGTCTATTTAGTATAAACCTATAAAATTTAAGAAAATGGCTTACGTAATAAGTGAAGACTGTATGGCATGTGGAACATGTCTTGACGAATGCCCAGTAGGCGCAATCTCAGAGGGCGATATCTATTCTATCGACCCTGAACTATGTGCAGATTGTGGAGCTTGTGCAGAGGTTTGCCCAGCTGGTGCTATCTCTCCTGCAGAATAATAGATCCACTAAAAGATTTATAGCAATAAAAAAGGACACTAATTGGATTAGTGTCCTTTTTTATTGTTATAGGAACTATAAATATGTATACAAAACAGCCAAATCAACAATCTCGTCATTTGAGGACGAACCTACAGGTAAATAATTTTGAGAATTTGTCAATTTTAAAAGATAACTATCATCAGCTTTCAATTGAGCATTTACT